>OKVW01000438.1_pt1 | contig 24900 bp, 18 predicted proteins | sample 1606991 | NCBI WGS metagenome assembly OKVW01 (sample SAMN03281021, study PRJEB24777) | human gut metagenome | isolation source: fecal sample PR177 from 1 month old male Malay infant, vaginal delivered... | reverse complement strand
GCCTGGTGGTGGGCACCAGCGCGCGCTCCCGCACGCTGCCGTGGCCGATGCTCGACCCGCGCGAATGCGGTCTGAAAAGCGTCGCTGAAGCGGCAAATACCCCGGTGGCGCTGGTGTTTGGTCGTGAGCGCGTCGGCTTGATCAATGAAGAGTTGCAGAAATGCCATTATCATGTCGCGATTGCGGCTAACCCGGAATACAGCTCGCTGAACCTGGCGATGGCGGTTCAGGTTATTGCCTATGAAGTGCGCATGGCCTGGCTGGCAACTCAGGAAAATGGCGAGCAGGTCGAGCATGAAGAGACGCCGTATCCGCTGGTCGATGATCTGGAGCGTTTTTATGGTCATCTGGAACAAACGCTGCTGGCAACCGGTTTTATCCGTGAAAACCATCCGGGGCAGGTGATGAATAAATTGCGCCGTCTGTTTACCCGTGCGCGCCCGGAAAGCCAGGAATTGAATATCCTGCGCGGGATTCTGGCTTCTATTGAGCAGCAGAATAAAGGTAACAAGGCCGAATAACAGTGGTTGCCTGATGCGACGCTTAACGCGTCTTATCAGGCCTACAATGTACAGAACCGTAGGTCGGATAAGGTGTTCACACCGCATCCGACAACAGGTACAAACGCCACGATAAAAAAATGGCACTGAAGGTTAAATACCCGACTAAATCAGTCAAGTAAATAGTTGACCAAATTACTCGGGAATGTCAGACTTGGCCCTGCTATGCAATACCCCCACTTTTACAATAAAAAACCCCGGGCAGGGGCGAGTTTGAGGTTAAGTAAGACATGAGACTGACATCTAAAGGGCGCTATGCCGTGACCGCAATGCTTGACGTTGCGCTCAACTCTGAAGCGGGCCCGGTACCGTTGGCTGATATTTCCGAACGTCAGGGAATTTCCCTTTCTTATCTGGAACAACTGTTTTCCCGTCTGCGTAAAAATGGTCTGGTTTCCAGCGTACGTGGACCAGGCGGTGGTTATCTGTTAGGCAAAGATGCCAGCAGCATCGCCGTTGGCGAAGTGATTAGCGCCGTTGACGAATCTGTAGATGCCACCCGTTGTCAGGGTAAAGGCGGCTGCCAGGGCGGCGATAAATGCCTGACCCACGCGCTGTGGCGTGATTTGAGCGACCGTCTCACCGGTTTTCTCAACAACATTACTTTAGGCGAACTGGTTAATAACCAGGAAGTGCTGGATGTGTCTGGTCGTCAGCATACTCACGACGCGCCACGCACCCGCACACAAGACGCGATCGACGTTAAGTTACGCGCTTAATAAAAAGAATTCAGAATCAGGCCGGAGTGCTAAATACTCCGTAAACACGGTCGTACATCCAGCCGGTTGCCTGATTCCTTGCATTGAGTGATGTACGGAGTTTATAGAGCAATGAAATTACCGATTTATCTCGACTACTCCGCAACCACGCCGGTGGACCCGCGTGTTGCCGAGAAAATGATGCAGTTCCTGACGCTGGACGGAACCTTTGGTAACCCGGCCTCCCGTTCACACCGTTTCGGCTGGCAAGCGGAAGAGGCGGTGGATATCGCCCGTAATCAGATTGCTGATTTGGTCGGTGCCGACCCGCGTGAAATCGTCTTTACTTCTGGTGCGACGGAATCCGATAACCTGGCGATCAAAGGTGCAGCCAACTTTTATCAGAAAAAAGGCAAGCACATCATCACCAGCAAAACCGAACATAAAGCCGTGCTGGATACCTGCCGTCAACTGGAGCGCGAAGGCTTTGAAGTCACTTACCTCGCGCCGCAGAGCAACGGCATTATCGATCTGAAAGAACTGGAAGCGGCGATGCGTGATGACACCATCCTCGTCTCCATTATGCACGTGAATAACGAAATCGGCGTGGTGCAGGATATCGCGACAATCGGTGAAATGTGCCGTGCGCGCGGGATCGTCTATCACGTTGACGCCACCCAGAGCGTGGGCAAATTGCCTATCGATCTGAGCCAGTTGAAAGTTGACCTGATGTCCTTCTCCGGCCACAAAATTTATGGTCCGAAAGGGATCGGCGCGCTGTACGTTCGCCGTAAACCGCGTATTCGCATCGAAGCGCAAATGCACGGCGGTGGTCACGAGCGCGGTATGCGTTCCGGTACGCTGCCTGTTCACCAGATCGTCGGGATGGGTGAAGCCTATCGTATCGCCAAAGAAGAGATGGAAACTGAGATGGCGCGTCTGCGCGGTCTGCGTAACCGTCTGTGGAATGGCGTGAAAGATATGGAAGAAGTTTACCTGAACGGTGACCTTGAGCAGGGCGCGCCAAACATTCTCAACGTGAGCTTTAACTACGTTGAAGGCGAATCACTGATTATGGCGCTGAAAGACCTGGCGGTCTCTTCCGGTTCCGCCTGTACCTCTGCGAGCCTCGAACCATCCTACGTGCTGCGCGCACTGGGCATGACTGACGAGCTGGCGCATAGCTCTATTCGTTTCTCTTTAGGTCGTTTTACTACCGAAGAAGAGATTGATTACACCATCGAACTGGTTCGTAAATCCATTGGCCGCCTGCGCGACCTTTCTCCGCTGTGGGAAATGCACAAGCAGGGCGTGGATCTGAACAGCATCGAATGGTCACATCATTAATCGGTACCGATAAGGAGAATTCATCATGGCTTACAGCGAAAAAGTAATCGATCATTACGAGAATCCACGTAACGTGGGCTCTTTTGACAACAGCGACGAGAACGTGGGCAGCGGTATGGTCGGCGCACCGGCCTGTGGCGACGTGATGAAGTTGCAGATCAAAGTCAACAATGAAGGTATCATTGAAGACGCGCGTTTCAAGACTTACGGCTGCGGTTCCGCTATCGCCTCCAGTTCTCTGGTCACCGAATGGGTGAAAGGCAAGTCCCTGGACGAAGCGCAGGCGATTAAAAACACTGACATCGCCGATGAGCTTGAACTGCCGCCAGTGAAAATTCACTGCTCGATTCTGGCAGAAGACGCAATCAAAGCCGCCATTGCGGACTACAAAAGCAAACGTGAAGCAAAATAAGAAGAGTTGAGGTTTTATTATGTCGATTACACTTAGCGACAGTGCAGCAGCGCGAGTAAATACCTTCCTGGCAAACCGTGGTAAAGGGTTTGGCCTGCGTCTGGGCGTGAGAACCTCAGGCTGCTCAGGTATGGCGTATGTACTGGAATTTGTTGATGAACCGGCGGCAGAAGACACCGTGTTTGAAGACAAAGGCGTTAAGGTCGTGGTTGATGGTAAAAGCCTGCAATTTCTCGACGGTACGCAGTTAGACTTTGTGAAAGAAGGTCTGAACGAAGGGTTTAAATTCACTAACCCGAACGTGAAAGACGAGTGTGGTTGCGGCGAAAGCTTCCACGTGTAACTTGCGTTATCCGAAAACCCCGCCGTAGCCCTGCTGCGTGTGGGGTTTGTTCTAACAGGCTACCCCTGAGAATGTTATGGACTACTTCACCCTCTTTGGCTTACCGGCCCGTTATCAGCTCGATACGCAGGCGCTGAGCCTTCGTTTTCAGGATCTGCAACGCCAGTATCACCCTGATAAATTTGCCAGTGGCACGCAGGCGGAACAGCTTGCCGCCGTACAGCAATCCGCCACCATTAATCAGGCCTGGCAAACGTTGCGTCACCCTTTGATGCGCGCAGAGTACCTGCTTTCGCTACACGGTTTTGATCTCAGCAACGAGCAGCACACGGTGCGCGATACCGCATTCCTGATGGAACAACTGGAACTGCGCGAAGAGCTTGATGAGATAGAACAGGCGAAAGACGAGGCGCGGCTGGAACCCTTTATCCAGCGCGTGAAAAAGATGTTTGATAACCGCCATCAAAAGCTAGTGGAACAACTGGATAACGAGACGTGGGACGCTGCGGCCGATACCGTGCGTAAACTACGTTTTCTCGATAAACTGCGAAGCAGTGCAGAACAACTCGAAGAAAAACTGCTCGATTTTTAATTTTCGGAAGCAATTATGGCCTTATTACAAATTAGTGAGCCGGGACTGAGTGCTGCGCCGCACCAGCGTCGTCTGGCGGCGGGCATCGATCTCGGAACCACCAACTCTCTGGTCGCAACCGTACGTAGCGGTCAGGCGGAAACGCTGGCCGATCACGATGGCCGTCATCTGCTGCCGTCAGTCGTTCACTACCATCAGCAAGGCCACACGGTGGGGTACGATGCGCGTACTAATGCCGCACGGGATACCGCGAATACCATTAGCTCAGTCAAACGCATGATGGGGCGCTCGCTGGCCGATATTCAGGCCCGTTATCCCCATTTGCCGTACCGTTTTCAGGCAAGTGAAAACGGCCTGCCAATGATTGAAACGGCGGCGGGTTTGCTGAATCCGGTCCGTGTGTCTGCCGATATTCTCAAAGCACTGGCGGCGCGCGCCGCTGAATCGCTTTCCGGCGATCTCGACGGCGTGGTGATTACCGTACCGGCCTATTTTGACGATGCCCAGCGTCAGGGAACCAAAGATGCTGCGCGTCTGGCGGGCCTGCACGTGCTGCGCCTGCTTAATGAACCGACCGCCGCGGCGATTGCCTACGGTCTGGATTCCGGTAAAGAGGGCGTTATCGCGGTGTATGACCTCGGTGGCGGGACCTTCGATATCTCCATTCTGCGTCTGAGTCGCGGGGTGTTTGAAGTGCTGGCGACGGGCGGAGATTCCGCGCTGGGCGGCGATGACTTCGACCATCTGCTGGCGGATTATATCCGTGAACAGGCGGGAATTGCCGATCGCAGCGATAACCGTGTTCAGCGTGAACTGCTGGATGCCGCTATCGCCGCGAAAATCGCCCTTAGCGATGCCGGGTCCGTCACCGTGAACGTGGCGGGCTGGCAGGGCGAGATTACGCGTGAACAGTTCAACGACCTCATCTCCGCGCTGGTGAAGCGTACATTGCTGGCCTGCCGTCGCGCCCTGAAAGATGCCGGCGTTGAGGCGCAGGATGTGCTGGAAGTGGTGATGGTTGGCGGGTCGACTCGCGTCCCGCTGGTGCGTGAGCGCGTAGGTGAATTCTTTGGGCGCCCGCCGCTGACCTCAATCGATCCGGATAAAGTGGTCGCTATCGGTGCGGCAATCCAGGCCGATATCCTGGTCGGCAACAAGCCGGACAGTGAAATGTTGCTGCTGGATGTGATCCCGCTGTCGCTGGGACTGGAGACGATGGGCGGCCTGGTCGAGAAAGTGATCCCGCGTAATACCACCATTCCGGTGGCGCGCGCCCAGGACTTCACCACCTTCAAAGATGGCCAGACCGCGATGTCTATCCACGTGATGCAGGGCGAACGTGAGCTGGTGCAGGACTGCCGTTCGCTGGCGCGCTTTGCGCTGCGCGGTATCCCGGCGCTGCCCGCAGGCGGCGCGCACATTCGCGTCACCTTCCAGGTGGATGCGGACGGTCTGTTAAGCGTCACGGCGATGGAGAAGTCCACTGGCGTAGAAGCATCGATTCAGGTTAAGCCCTCTTATGGTCTGACCGACAGTGAAATTGCCTCTATGATTCAGGATTCGATGAGCTTTGCCGAACAGGACGTAAAAGCCCGTATGCTGGCAGAGCAAAAAGTCGAAGCGGCGCGCGTGCTGGAGAGTTTAACCGGCGCGCTGACCGCTGATGCCGCGCTGCTCAGCGCCGCAGAACGTCAACGCATTGACGATGCCGCCGCGCACTTACGCGAGGTGGCGCAGGGCGATGATGTTGACGCTATCGAACACGCCATTAAAAACGTAGACAAACAAACCCAGGAATTCGCTGCTCGCCGCATGGACCAGTCTGTCCGTAGCGCGCTGAAAGGCCATTCCGTGGACGAGGTTTAATATGCCAAAGATTGTTATTCTGCCTCATCAGGATCTCTGTCCGGATGGTGCAGTTCTGGAAGCGAAGACCGGTGAAACCATTCTTGACGTTGCCCTGCGCAACGGTATCGAGATTGAACACGCCTGTGAAAAATCCTGTGCCTGTACCACCTGCCATTGCATCGTGCGTGAAGGTTTTGACTCCCTGCCGGAAAGCACGGAAGAAGAAGACGACATGCTGGATAAAGCCTGGGGACTGGAGCCGGAAAGCCGTTTAAGCTGCCAGGCTCGCGTCACTGAAGACGATCTCGTGGTCGAAATCCCACGTTACACCATCAATCATGCGCGTGAGCATTAACCGAGGACAGTATGGGACTCAAGTGGACCGATAGCCGCGAAATTGGTGAAGCGCTGTATGACGCTTTCCCCGATCTCGATCCAAAGACCGTTCGCTTCACCGATCTTCATCAGTGGATTTGCGATCTTGAGGAGTTTGACGACGACCCCAACGCATCCAATGAAAAAATTCTGGAGGCGATTCTGTTAGTCTGGTTAGATGAAGCAGAATAATTTCCCCGTCATGCTTCACGCTGCAGATGCGTTGGCCGCGCTCGCTCACCCCAGTCACAGAGTTATCTCTGCTCCCGGGGATTCGCTCGATTGCCGCTTTCCTGCAGCGCGAATCATTTAGTGGAATGAACATACGGGCTGCCATGAGGCGGCCCGTTTGCTAATAAGGATAAATAACATGACAGAAGCCATGAAAATTACGCTTTCCACACAACCCGCTGACGCACGCTGGGGTGAAAAAGCCACATACAGTATCAATAACGAGGGTATTGCCCTGCACCTTAATGGGAAAGATGACCTGGGCCTTATTCAGCGTGCGGCACGTAAAATCGACGGCCTTGGTATCAAACATGTTCAACTGGCCGATGATGGCTGGGATGCTGACCGTTGCTGGGCATTCTGGCAGGGTTACAAAGCGCCGAAGGGTAGCCGTAAAGTGGAGTGGCCAGCGCTGGACGATGTGCAGCGTCAGGAGCTGGATAACCGTCTGACCATTATTGACTGGGTACGCGACACCATTAACGCCCCGGCGGAAGATCTGGGGCCAGAGCAACTGGCGCAGCGCGCCGTTGACCTGCTGTGCAGCGTCGCGTGCGATCACGTCGCTTACCGCATTACCAAAGGTGAAGATCTGCGCGAGCAGAACTACATGGGACTGCACACCGTCGGTCGCGGTTCTGAACGTCCGCCAGTCCTGCTGGCGCTGGACTACAACCCAACGGGCGACAAAGAAGCTCCGGTTTACGCTTGCCTGGTCGGTAAAGGGATTACCTTTGATTCCGGCGGTTACAGCATTAAACAAAGCGCCTTTATGGATTCGATGAAATCCGATATGGGCGGTGCCGCAACGGTTACAGGCGCGCTGGCGTTTGCCATCACACGTGGACTGAACAAGCGCGTGAAGCTGTACCTGTGCTGCGCGGATAACCTGATCAGCGGTAACGCGTTTAAGCTGGGCGATATTATCCACTATCGCAACGGTAAAAACGTCGAAGTGATGAATACCGATGCTGAAGGACGTCTGGTTCTGGCAGACGGTCTGATCGATGCCAGCGCACAGAAACCGGAGTTGATCATCGATGCCGCAACGCTGACCGGTGCTGCGAAAACGGCGCTGGGTAACGACTACCATGCGCTGTTCAGCTTTGATGATCAACTGGCGAACCGCCTGTTGGCAAGCGCTGCCGCAGAGAATGAAGCCTTCTGGCGTCTGCCGTTGGCGGAGTTCCACCGCAACCAGTTGCCGTCAAATTTCGCTGAACTGAACAATACCGGCAGCGCGGCGTATCCGGCTGGGGCGAGCACCGCCGCTGGGTTCCTGTCGCACTTTGTGGAAAACTACCAGCAGGGCTGGCTGCATATCGACTGCTCCGCAACCTATCGTAAAGCGCCGGTTGAGCAGTGGTCTGCCGGGGCGACCGGTCTGGGTGTGCGTACGATTGCGAACCTGTTGACTGCCTGAGTTTGTCGCTTTGTAGGCCGGGTAAGCGTTAGCGCTATCCGGCATTTTGCCTGATGGCGACGCGTTGCGTCTTATCAGGCCTACATTAATCTGTACATGATCTGTGATCCTATGGCCGAAACAAAAAACGAATTAGAAACTTTACTGGAGCAAGCCGCGACGGAACCCGCGCACCGTCCGGCATTTTTCCGTACCTTACTGGAGTCTACCGTCTGGGTGCCAGGCACTGCGGCAGAAGGCGAAGCGATTGTTGAAGACAGCGCCCTGGACCTTCAACACTGGGAAAAAGAGGACGGCACAACCGTCATTCCTTTTTTCACCTCTCTGGAGGCGTTGCAGCAGGCGGTGGAAGAGGAACAGGCGTTTGTGGTAATGCCTGTTCGTACGCTGTTTGAGATGACGCTCGGCGAAACGCTGTTCCTCAACGCCAAACTGCCAACCGGCAAAGAGTTCATGCCGCGAGAAATCAGCCTGCTGATAGGGGAAGAGGGCAATCCGCTCAGTACCCAGGAAGTGCTGGAAGGCGGCGAGTCACTGATCCTTTCCGAAGTGGCTGAACCGCCAGCGCAGATGATAGATTCGCTGACCACCTTGTTTAAGACCATTAAACCGGTGAAGCGCGCGTTTCTCTGTTCCATCAAAGAGAATGCGGACGCGCAGCCCAATCTGCTGATTGGTATTGAAGCAGACGGAGATATTGAAGAGATTATCCACACTGCCGGTAGCGTGGCGATGGATACGATACCGGGGGATGAGCCTGTCGATATTTGCCAGGTGAAGAAAGGTGAGAAGGGGATTAGCCACTTTATCACCGAGCATATTGCGCCGTTTTATGAACGCCGCTGGGGTGGGTTCCTGCGCGATTTCAGGCAAAACCGCATTCTTTAAAAACAGGTTTTGTTTGGTTTCCAGGCCGGATAAGCATATGCGCCATCCGGCACTGCAACCATTACGCCGGTTCTACCGGTAAATCCGCTCGCGCACCCCATTCGCTCCACGCACCGTCATACAATGCCACATTCGGTACGTCGAGCGTGGCGAGCGCCAGTACGACGACGGCCGCCGTTACACCGGAGCCACAGCTGGCGATGATCGGGCGATCAAAGCTGACCCCGTGACGAAAGAAGATGGCATCCAGTTCGTCGGTGGTTTTCAGTTCGCCGTCCTGAACCAGTTCCGTCCACGGTACATTCAACGCGCCAGGCACGTGCCCGCGTCTGAGTCCCGGACGGGGCTCATCAACTTCAGCATTAAAACGCGCCGCCGGACGCGCATCGACAATCTGAGCGCTTTTCTCATGGCTGGCGAGCAGAACATCGGTAACGCGTACTACCGCTTCCGGCGTGAACGCGACATCAAAGTCGCCTTCCGGCAATTCAACGTCGCCTTCTTGCAACGGCAACTCATCACGTTTCCAGCCCGCGAGTCCCCCAGCCAAAACAGACACCTTCTCAACGCCAAACGTGCGCAGCATCCACCACGCGCGTGGGGCGGAGAACAGGTTTCCTTCGTCATAGACGATCAGATGTTTATCCTGATGAACACCCAGTTCACGCATCGCCACGGCGAAAGCTTCCGGGCGCGGCATCATATGCGGCAGAGGTGAAGTGTGGTCGGAGAGCGCCTCAATATCAAAAAATACCGCTCCCGGAATATGCCCGGAACGATACTCTTGCGCGACGTCGCGATCTTCCTGACCCGGCGGCGCCATACGGGCGTCGATAATTTGAATGTGCGGATCGTCAATATGTTCGGCAAGCCAGTCGGCAGCGACAAACCAGGCAGTGGACATAGGCGTCTCCATTTAATAGCCAGATGAAGGGCAAATTGTCGAACCTTTGCAGGCAAGGGGCAAGTAAAAGAGGCCGATTTGTCCGGCGAAGCCACATTTATGAAGTAAATTCAGACAACAGAAGCAGGTTAGAGACTTACACAAAGATAAATCTCACGCATAATAATAGTTCAACGTTGCTAACGGCCGTGTTGGCCAGGGATGAAAAATGAGACACATGCGTTTAGCCGCCTGCATCATGATGCTGATGATGGCGGGGTGTGATAACAACGACAAACCGTCTGGAGCGCCGAAAAGCGATGTCGATACGCCTGTCGCGCAAACCACGCCAGCGAAGAAAGATCCGGCGCAGTTGCAAAAACTGGCGCAACGGAGCGAAGGTAAAACGCTGACGCTGCTGGATGCTTCCGAAGTGCAACTGGACGGTGCTTCGACGTTAGTGCTGACTTTTTCCATCCCGTTAGATCCCGAACAGGACTTTACCCGTACTGTACATGTCGTCGATAAGAAAAGCGGCAAAGTCGATGGCGCATGGGAGCTTTCCACCAATCTCAAAGAGTTACGCTTACGTCACCTGGAGCCGAACCGCGAACTGGTGGTGACCATTGAACGCGAACTTAAAGCGCTCAACAAAGCGACCTTTGAGATTGATTATGAGAAAACCCTGACCACACGGGATGTCCAGCCAAGCGTTGGTTTTGCCAGTCGCGGCTCATTGCTTCCAGGAAAAGTTGTGGCAGGGTTGCCGGTGATGGCGCTTAATGTGAACAACGTTGACGTGAACTTTTTCCGCGTGAAGCCTGAGTCGCTGGCGGCATTTGTCAGCCAGTGGGAGTACCGAAACTCAGTCTCAAACTGGGAGTCCGAGAATCTGCTGAAAATGGCCGATTTGGTGTATACCGGCCGCTTCGATCTCAATCCTGCGCGCAACACCCGTGAAAAACTCCTTCTTCCTCTGAGCGAGATTAAACCGCTGCAGGAGGCGGGAGTGTATGTCGCGGTGATGAACAAAGCCGGGAAGTACGAATACAGCAACGCCGCAACCTTATTTACGCTCAGCGATATCGGTGTATCGGCTCATCGTTACCAGAATCGCCTCGACGTCTTCACGCAAAGCCTGGAAAACGGCGCCGCGCAGCAGGGGGTGGATGTTGCCTTGCTGGACGAAAAAGGCCAGACGCTGGCGAAGGCGACCAGTGATGGTAAAGGCCATGTCCAACTGGAAAATAACAAAAATGCGGCATTGTTGTTGGCCCGCAAAGCGGGTCAAACCACGCTGCTGGATCTGAAACTTCCGGCGCTGGATCTGGCGGAATTTGATATCGCGGGAGCGCCAGGCTACAGCAAACAGTTCTTTATGTTTGGCCCGCGTGACCTCTATCGTCCGGGTGAAACAGTGATCCTCAACGGTCTGCTGCGCGACAGCGACGGCAAGATGCTGCCCGATCAGCCGGTGAAACTGGAAGTGGTAAAACCCGATGGTCAGGTGATCCGTACGGTTGTCAGTCAACCGGACAACGGGTTGTATCGCTTTACCTACCCGCTGGACGGTAGCGCGCCGACCGGTATGTGGCACATTCGCGCCAACACCGGAGACAACCAGACCCGGATGTGGGATTTCCACGTTGAAGATTTTATGCCGGAGCGGATGGCGCTGAATCTCACTGGTCAAAAAACGCCAATTTCCCCGGCCGATCCGGTGAATTTCTCGGTGGTGGGTTATTACCTGTATGGCGCACCGGCGAACGGTAATGCGCTACAGGGGCAACTGTTCCTGCGTCCACTGCGTGAGGCCGTACCGACGCTGCCGGGCTTCCAGTTTGGCGATGTTGCGGAAGAAAACCTGTCGCGCAGTCTCGATGAAGTGCAGCTTAACCTGGATGAAACGGGACGTGGCAATGTCAGCATCAACAGCCAGTGGAGCGAAACACACTCACCGTTGCAGGTCATATTGCAGGGGAGTTTGCTGGAGTCCGGCGGTCGCCCGGTGACGCGTCGTGCTGAACAGGCAATCTGGCCCGCAGACACGCTGCCGGGCATTCGTCCACAGTTTGCCGTCAAAGCGGTGTACGACTACCGCACCGATACAACGGTGAATCAACCGATTGTCGATGAAGACAGTAATGCCGCCTTTGATATTGTGTATGTCGATGCGCAAGGCATGAAGAAAGCAGTATCCGGTCTGCAGGTGCGTTTGATTCGTGAACGTCGTGACTATTACTGGGACTGGATAGAGAGCGAAGGCTGGCAGTCACGCTTTGATCAAAAGGATCTGGTGGAAGGTGAGCAGACGCTGGATCTGCAGGCCGATGAAACCGGTAAAGTGACCTTCCCGGTGGAGTGGGGCGCATACCGCCTCGAAGTAAAAGCGCCAAACGATTCGGTCAGTAGCGTGCGCTTCTGGGCGGGATACAGTTGGCAGGATAACAGCGACGGTAGCGGAGCTGCGCGTCCGGACCGCGTCACGCTGAAGCTGGACAAGCCGGCCTATCGCCCGGGCGACACGATGAAGCTGCATATTGCGGCACCCGCCGCAGGCAAAGGCTATGCGATGGTGGAATCCAGCGAAGGTCCGCTGTGGTGGCAAGAGATTGATGTCCCGGCCGAAGGGCTTGATCTGTCTGTTCCGGTTGATAAATCCTGGAATCGTCATGATTTGTACCTGAGCACGCTGGTGGTACGTCCGGGGGATAAATCGCGTTCCGCCACGCCGAAACGCGCCGTTGGCTTGCTGCATTTGCCGTTAGGAGATGAAAACCGCCGCCTGGATCTGGCACTGGAAAGCCCGGCAAAGATGCGTCCGAATCAACCGCTAACGGTGAAGATTAAAGCCAGCAGTAAAAATGGCGAAACGCCAAAACAGGTGAATGTGCTGGTGTCGGCGGTCGACAGCGGTGTGCTGAACATTACCGACTACGTCACACCGGATCCGTGGCAGGCATTCTTTGGACAAAAACGCTATGGCGCGGATATTTACGACATTTACGGTCAGGTGATTGAAGGCCAGGGGCGTCTGGCGGCCTTGCGCTTTGGTGGTGATGGCGATGAACTGAAACGCGGCGGAAAACCGCCGGTCAACCATGTGAACATCGTTGCCCAGCAGGCGCAACCGGTCATGCTTAATGAGCAGGGCGAAGGCAGTGTGACGTTGCCGATCGGTGATTTTAACGGCGAACTGCGCGTGATGGCCCAGGCATGGACGGCAGATGATTTTGGCAGCAATGAAAGCAAAACGATTGTTGCCGCCCCGGTTATTGCTGAACTCAATATGCCGCGCTTTATGGCATCCGGAGATACTTCACGGCTGGTGCTGGATGTCACCAACCTCACCGATCTTCCACAATCGCTGAACGTCGCCCTGAGCGCCAGCGGGCTGATTGAACTGGTTAGCGAGCAACCTGCGCAGGTTAATCTGAAACCGGGTGTGCGCACCACTCTGTTTATCCCTGTCCGCGCGAAAGAAGGGTTTGGCGAGGGTGAACTCCAGGCGACGCTCAGTGGGCTAACCGTACCAGGAGAGAATATCGGGCCGCAGCAAAAGCAGTGGAAGATTGGCGTACGTCCGGCCTTCCCGGCGGAAACGGTCAATAACGGCGTAATGCTTCAGCCGGGTGAACAGTGGACGCCATCGGCCGATGCGTTAGCGAATTTCTCTCCGGCAACGTTGCAGGGGCAGTTACTGTTCAGCGGTAAACCGCCGTTGAATCTGGCGCGCTACATTCGTGAACTGAAGGCCTACCCTTATGGCTGTCTTGAGCAAACCACCAGTGGTCTGTTCCCGTCACTTTATACCAACGCAGAGCAGTTAAAATCGTTGGGTATTGCGGGTGACACTGATGAGAAACGTCGTGCAGCCATTGAAACGGGCATTTCCCGCCTGCTGCAAATGCAACGGGATAACGGGGGCTTTGCCCTGTGGGATAAAAATGGGCCGGAAGAGTACTGGTTGACCGCGTATGCGATGGACTTCCTGGTCCGCGCGGGTGAGCAGGGCTACAGCGTGCCGACAGAGGAAATCAATCAGGGGAATGCCCGCCTGCTGCGTTATCTGCAGGATCCGGGAATGATGTCGATTCGTTACTCTGACAACAGCCAGGCGAGCAAATTTGCGGTGCAGGCTTATGCTGCGCTCGTACTGGCGCGCCAGCAGAAAGCGCCCCTTGGCGCACTGCGTGAGATCTGGGAGCGTCGAGATCAGGCGGCTTCCGGTTTACCGTTGCTGCAACTGGGCATTGCGTTAAAAACGATGGGCGATGCGAAACGCAGTGACGAGGCGGTGACACTGGCGTTGTCGGCGGCGCGAAACGATCAACATCAGTGGATAGGCGATTACGGCAGTTCGCTTCGTGATAACGCCCTGATGCTGGCGCTGCTGGAAGAGAATAAGCTGAAACCTGATGTGCAAAATGCGCTGCTGAACACCCTCTCTGAACAGGCGTTTGGTCAACGCTGGCTGTCAACGCAGGAAAATAATGCGCTGTTCCTGGCGGCCCGCTCATTGCAGGATTTACCCGGCACCTGGCAGGCACAGACGTCATTGGCTGAACAGCCGCTGACAGGTGATAAAGCGCAAACCCGCAATCTGAATGCGGATCAGCTCGCTGCGCTTCAGGTGACAAATAACGGTAATCAACCGCTGTGGCTGCGCCTTGACGCCAGTGGCTATCCGCAAACAGCACCGACATCTGCCAGCAATGTATTGCAGATTGAACGTCATATCCTCGGCACCGATGGTCAAAGTAAATCGCTGGAAACGCTGCGTAGCGGCGATCTGGTGCTGGTCTGGCTGGAAGTGAAAGCCAGCCAGAATGTGCCAGATGCGCTGGTGGTGGATCTGCTGCCTGCTGGACTGGAACTGGAGAACCAGAATCTGGCGAATGGCAGTGCCAGCCTGCAGGACAGCGGCAGCGAAGTACAAAATCTTCTCAATCAGATGCAACAGGCCAATATTGAGCATGTGGAGTTCCGTGACGATCGCTTTGTGGCAGCCGTGGCAGTGAATGAGGGGCAGCCGGTTACGCTGGTCTATCTGGCGCGAGCGGTGACGCCTGGCACCTATCAGGTTCCCGTACCGATGGTGGAATCAATGTACGTTCCGCAGTGGCGAGCGACGGGGACATCTGAGGGGCCGCTGATTGTTAAACCGTAAATGAGGCGTCTGTTGGGTAAGCGCGGTGGTTGGCTTTGGCTGATCGCCGCGCCTGGTTTGCTTGTTTTTGCGGCCTGGTCGGCAGATAAGATCTGGCCGCTGCCTTTGCGCGAGGTAAATCCGGCGCGCGTGGTGGTGGCCTATGATGGCACGCCGCTGTGGCGGTTTGCTGACGCAGACGGGATCTGGCGTTATCCGGTCACGCTCGACGAAGTTTCCCCGCGCTATCTGGAAGCGCTTATCAACTATGAGGATCGCTGGTTCTGGTCGCACCCCGGCGTGAATCCTTTTTCTGTCCTTCGCGCGGCCTGGCAGGATTTAACGTCCGGGCGCGTTATTTCCGGCGGCAGCACGCTGACCATGCAGGTAGCGCGTCTGCTTGACCCGCATCCCCGCACCTTTGGCGGTAAGTTCCGCCAGCTCTGGCGCGCGCTGCAACTCGAGTGGCATCTTTCCAAACGCGACATTTTGACGCTCTACCTTAATCGCGCGCCGTTCGGCGGTACGTTGCAGGGGGTCGGTGCCGCAAGCTGGGCGTATCTCGGTAAACCGCCCACACAGCTCAGCTATGCTGACGCCGCTTTACTGGCCGTGCTGCCGCAGGCACCGAGTCGGCTGCGTCCCGATCGCTGGCCAGAGCGCGCAGAGATCGCGCGTAATAAAGTGCTGGAGAGGATGGCCACCCAGGGCGTCTGGTCGCAAAGCCAGGTTAAGGAGTCGATGGAGGAGCCTGTCTGGCTCACCCCGCGCCAAATGCCGCAACTGGCGCCGTTGTTCTCGCGGATGATGCTTGGCAAAAGCCAGCGCGACAAAATCGTCACGACCCTGGATGCCGGGCTGCAACGACAACTGGAAGAGCTGGCGCAAAACTGGAAGGCCCGACTTCCTGCCCGTAGTTCGCTGGCGATGATCGTCGTTGATCACACCGATATGAGCGTGCGCGGTTGGGTTGGGTCGGCCGATCTGAATGACGATACGCGTTTCGGACATGTGGATATGGTCAACGCGATTCGTTCGCCGGGCTCGGTACTGAAGCCTTTTGTGTATGGCCTGGCGCTGGATGATGGATTAATTCATCCGGCGTCTTTATTACAGGACGTCCCGCGGCGAACCGGGGATTATCGGCCAGGCAATTTTGACAGTGGTTTTCATGGTCCGGTTAGTATGAGTGAAGCGCTGGTTCGCTCCTTGAATTTACCGGCGGTACAGGTGCTGGAAGCCTACGGCCCGAAACGCTTTGCGGCGAAGCTGCGCAACATCGGGCTGCCGCTGTATCTGCCCGTCGGCGCGTCTCCCAATCTCTCACTGATTCTGGGCGGGGCAGGGGCGCGGCTTGAGGATATGGCCGCGGGATACAGTGCATTCGCCCGCCACGGCAAGGCCGGAAAACTTCGTCTGCAGCCAGACGATCCGCTGATTGAACGCCCCCTGATGTCGGCTGGCGCGGCGTGGATTATCCGGCGGATTTTAGCCGATGAAGCCCAGCCGTTACCCGATAATGCTCTGCCGCGCGTGGCACCGCTGGCCTGGAAAACCGGCACCAGCTACGGTTATCGTGATGCGTGGGCGATCGGTCTGAACGCGCGCTATGTCATCGGTATCTGGACGGGCAGACCGGATGGTACGCCCGTTGCCGGACAGTTCGGTTACGCCAGCGCAATCCCGCTGCTCAATCAGGTGAACAATCTGCTTTTAGCGCGTGGCGCATCGTTACCTGAAGACCCACGTCCACAGTCAGTGACCCGCGGTGTGGTGTGCTGGCCCGGAGGCCAATCCCTTCCTGAGGGTGACAGCAATTGCCGTCGACGGTTGTCCACTTGGCTGCTGGAGGATGCTCAACCCCCGACACTGCAACTACCAGAACAAGAAGGTGTGAACGGCATTCGTTTCCCGGTCTGGCTGGACACGCAGGGTAAACGTGTGGCCGCCGATTGTCCTCAGGCGCGGGAGCAGACGCTGGTTGTCTGGCCGTTACCGCTGGAGCCGTGGCTACCCGAATCAGAGCGTCGTCGCGCGCGCTTATCGTTGGCCTCTACGGAATGCCCGCCACAGGGAGAAGATCACACGCTGCCGCTGCTGCTGTCAGGAATCCGCGACGGTGCGATTGTGAAAAAGCTGCCGGGGGCCGCCGCAGTGAGTTTAGTTATTCAGAGCAGCGGCGGGGCAGGAGAACGCTGGTGGTTCCTCAATGGCGAGCCGCTGAAAGATCGTGGTAGCAGCATTACGCTCCGTCTCAGTGAAAAAGGGGACTATCAGTTACTGGCGATGGATGAAAGAGGACAGGTTTCTACGGTGAGATTTGCGCTGCAGTAGACTATGTTGACATTTTTTGTTGCTAATACTCATCTTATTTTAAAGAAATGTTACCTTCATCCATATGCAATAGCCAGGATGCTCTTTATAATCCGCGCCAGGTAAAACACAACAGAACATCTTTCAGAGGTAATCATGGCTATTGAACGTACTTTTTCCATCATCAAACCAAACGCGGTGGCAAAAAACGTTATTGGTAATATCTTTATGCGCTTTGAAGCCGCAGGGTTCAAAATTGTCGGAACCAAAATGCTCCATCTGACCGTTGAGCAGGCGCGTGGATTCTATGCTGAACATGACGGTAAACCGTTCTTTGACGGCCTGGTCGAGTTCATGACCTCGGGTCCGATCGTCGTTTCCGTGCTGGAAAGCGAAAACGCGGTACAGCGTCACCGCGATCTGCTGGGTGCGACCAACCCGGCAAATGCACTGGCAGGTACGCTGCGCGCAGACTACGCAGACAGCTTCACCGAAAACGGCACTCACGGTTCGGATTCTCTGGAATCGGCCAAACGTGAAATCGCGTTTTTCTTTGGTGAAGGCGAAGTGTGCGCTCGTACGCGCTAATTCCCTTTTTCTGACGCATACTATTCGGGAATAATTTTTCGGTAAAAGCCGCGTGCAAACGTGGCATCCTTGCGCCAGACTTTGTACAATGCAACGCCCCGGATGAGCTACTGCTTGCCGGGGCGTTTCTTTTCAACCTCCCATGGGCCATAACGTGTAACAACGAGGCCGGAAAAAATTATGTCTGAATTAGTTAACACCTCCGAAATAGTCACCCCTGCGGTTCCCAATAAAAATGGAAAAATCAATCTGTTGGATTTGAACCGTCAGCAGATGCGCGAATTCTTTAAAGAGATGGGCGAAAAGCCGTTCCGCGCCGATCAGGTGATGAAGTGGATGTATCACTATTGCAGCGACAACTTTGATGAAATGACGGACATCAACAAAGTGCTGCGCAATAAGCTTAAAGAAGTGGCGGAAATCCGCGCGCCAGAAGTGGTTGAAGAACAGCGCTCTTCCGATGGCACCATCAAATGGGCGATTGCGGTCGGCGATCAGCGCGTTGAAACGGTCTATATTCCTGAAGAGGATCGCGCCACGCTGTGTGTCTCTTCTCAGGTAGGCTGTGCGCTGGAGTGCAAATTCTGTTCGACGGCGCAGCAGGGCTTTAACCGTAACCTGCGTGTTTCTGAAATTATTGGTCAGGTATGGCGTGCGGCAAAAATTGTTGGCGCGGCGAAAGTTACCGGTCAGCGTCCGATCACCAACGTAGTGATGATGGGCATGGGTGAGCCGTTGCTCAACCTGACCAACGTGGTGCCTGCGATGGAAATCATGCTTGATGATTTCGGCTTCGGTCTGTCCAAGCGTCGCGTCACCTTGTCAACGTCCGGCGTGGTGCCGGCTCTCGATAAATTAGGTGACATGATTGACGTCGCACTGGCGATTTCACTGCATGCGCCGAACGATGAAATTCGTGACGAAATCGTTCCGATTAACAAAAAGTACAATATCGAAACTTTCCTGAGCGCGGTTCGTCGTTATCTGGAGAAATCCAATGCCAACCAGGGACGTGTCACCATTGAATACGTCATGCTGGACCACGTTAACGACGGGACAGAACATGCGCATCAACTGGCAGAATTGCTGAAAGATACGCCTTGTAAGATCAACCTGATCCCCTGGAACCCGTTCCCGGGCGCGCCTTATGGCCGCAGTTCCAACAGCCGGATCGATCGTTTCTCGAAGGTTTTGATGAGTTACGGCTTTACCACCATCGTGCGTAAAACCCGCGGTGATGATATCGACGCTGCTTGCGGGCAGTTGGCTGGAGACGTTATCGATCGTACGAAACGTACGCTGCGTAAGCGTTTGCAGGGTGTATCCATCGACGTGAAAACAGTCTGATGCGGATTGCGTCACAGTATGATTTTTGTACTGTGGCGTAATGTTATTTGTATGAGTGCGGAGGTTATACTTTCCTGCTCAAGAATAACGGTGCGTTTTTGTTGACTTTGAGGCAGTATGTACGGTGCAACAATAGTTTAGCCTCTGGCAAGAGCTGTTTTTGTTAAGTGTGACCTGACAGGTTTATACTGTCTGACTAAGGTTAACTGACCAGATATTTCGCGGTGTGGGTGGGTATTGTGACTCGCCAGCACCTGAATCTTAATTTTCACCAGCAGCTGTAGCGAATGAATACTGAAGCCACGCACGACCAACATGAAGCACAAACCACCGGCGTTCGTCTGCGCAATGCCCGTGAACAACTCGGACTCAGCCAGCAGGCTGTCGCTGAGCGACTTTGCCTGAAGGTTTCTACTGTACGCGATATTGAAGACGATAAGGCGCCAGCTGATTTAGCGTCAACGTTCCTGCGCGGATATATCCGCTCTTATGCGCGTCTGGTCCATATTCCTGAGGAAGAACTGCTGCCAGGACTGGAGAAGCAGGCACCTGTTCGCGCTGCGACCGTGGCACCCATGCAGACTTTTTCGTTAGGCAAACGCCGCAAAAAGCGCGATGGCTGGTTGATGACCTTTACCTGGCTGGTGCTGTTCGTGGTTGTGGGACTGACGGGCGCATGGTGGTGGCAAAACCACAAGGCGCAACAGGAAGAGATCTCCACGATGGCCGATCAATCCTCCGCAGAGCTGAACGCCAACAGCGACAATTCGCAGAGCGTACCGTTGGACACCACTGCGTCAGCAGGTCAGGACAATACACCTGCGCCAGCCGCGCCGTCTGACAACGCGCAAACGCCTGCGCCATTGACCGCAGCACCTGCCCCGGAAGTGGATTCGCAGCAGAACGCCGTGGTAGCCCCTTCCCAGGCTAACGTTGATACCGCGACGACCTCCGCAGCACCTACCTCGCCAGATGGCGCGAACAATCCGGCAGGCGTTGAGGCGGCAGCCGATCCTAACGCGCTGGTGATGAATTTCACCGCGGATTGCTGGCTGGAAGTGAGCGATGCGACGGGCAAAAAACTGTTCAGCGGTATGCAACGCAAAGACGGGAGCCTAAACCTTATCGGCCAGGCGCCCTATAAGCTTAAAATTGGCGCGCCGGCCGCGGTACAGATCCAGTATCAAGGAAAACCTGTCGATCTGAGCCGTTTTATCAGAACTAACCAGGTTGCGCGTCTGACCCTTAATGCCGAACCATCACCGGCGCAGTAACAGACGGGTAACGCGGGAGATTTTTCATGCATAACCAGGCTCCAATTCAACGTAGAAAGTCAACGCGTATTTACGTTGGGAATGTGCCGATTGGCGATGGGGCTCCCATCGCCGTACAGTCGATGACCAATACGCGCACCACCGATGTGGACGCGACGGTTAATCAGATTAAAGCGCTGGAACGTGTTGGCGCTGACATTGTTCGTGTTTCCGTACCGACCATGGATGCAGCAGAAGCCTTCAAACTGATCAAACAGCAGGTTTCTGTTCCGCTGGTGGCCGATATTCATTTTGACTACCGCATTGCGCTGAAAGTGGCGGAGTACGGCGTTGATTGCCTGCGCATCAACCCGGGCAATATCGGTAACGAAGAGCGTATCCGCATGGTAGTGGATTGCGCCCGCGACAAGAATATCCCCATTCGTATTGGCGTTAACGCCGGCTCGCTGGAAAAAGATCTGCAGGAAAAATATGGTGAACCTACGCCGCAGGCCTTGCTGGAATCGGCAATGCGCCATGTGGATCACCTCGATCGCCTGAACTTTGATCAGTTCAAAGTGAGCGTGAAAGCGTCAGATGTTTTCCTCGCGGTGGAATCCTATCGCCTGCTGGCAAAACAGATCGATCAGCCGCTGCATCTCGGGATCACCGAAGCGGGCGGCGCACGCAGTGGCGCGGTGAAATCGGCGATTGGTCTGGGATTACTGCTGTCCGAAGGGATCGGCGATACCTTACGTGTTTCGCTGGCGGCGGACCCGGTAGAAGAGATCAAAGTTGGCTTTGATATTCTGAAATCCTTGCGCATCCGAGCTCGCGGGATCAACTTTATCGCCTGTCCTACCTGCTCACGTCAGGAGTTTGACGTGATCGGTACGGTCAACGCGCTGGAGCAGCGTCTGGAAGATATCATTACGCCGATGGATGTTTCTATCATTGGCTGTGTGGTGAATGGACCGGGTGAAGCGTTAGTCTCAACGTTGGGCGTCACCGGCGGCAACAAGAAAAGTGGTCTCTATGAAGATGGTGTTCGTAAAGATCGTCTGGATAATAGCGATATGATTGACCAGCTTGAAGCCCGCATTCGTGCCAAAGCAACCATGCTCGACGAAGCGCAGCGTATCAATGTGCAGCAGGTTGAGAAATAATAACGTGATGGGAAGCGGCCTGCTTCCCGTGTATGATTGAACCCGCATGGCTCCCGTCTCGTTCGGGGAAGCGCTGAGGGTTCATTTTTATATACAGAAAGAGAATAAACGTGGCAAAAAACATTCAAGCCATTCGCGGCATGAACGATTATCTGCCTGGCGAAACCGCCATCTGGCAGCGCATTGAAGGCACACTCAAAAACGTGCTCGGCAGCTACGGTTACAGTGAAATCCGCTTGCCGATTGTAGAGCAGACCCCGTTATTCAAACGTGCGATTGGTGAAGTGACCGACGTCGTTGAAAAAGAGATGTACACCTTTGAGGACCGCAATGGCGATAGCCTGACGCTGCGTCCGGAAGGAACGGCAGGTTGTGTCCGCGCCGGCATCGAGCATGGTCTCCTGTACAATCAGGAACAACGTCTGTGGTATATCGGGCCGATGTTCCGCCATGAGCGTCCGCAGAAAGGGCGTTATCGCCAGTTCCATCAGTTGGGCGCCGAAGCCTTTGGCCTGCAAGGGCCGGATATTGATGCTGAGCTGATCATGTTGACTGCGCGTTGGTGGCGTGCGCTGGGTATCGCGGAGCATGTGAATCTGGAGCTGAACTCTATTGGCTCTCTGGAAGCCCGTGCGAACTATCGCGATGCGCTGGTGGCGTTCCTGGAACAACACGTTGAGAAACTGGACGAAGACTGTAAACGCCGGATGTATTCCAACCCGCTGCGCGTACTGGATTCGAAAAATCCGGATGTGCAGGCGCTGCTTAACGATGCCCCTCAGCTCGGTGATTACCTGGACGAAGACTCTCGCGAACACTTTGCCGGTCTGTGCAAACTGCTGGAAGCCGCAGGCATTGCCTACACCGTCAATCAGCGTCTGGTACGCGGTCTCGACTACTACAACCGCACCGTGTTTGAGTGGGTGACCAGCAGTCTGGGGTCCCAGGGAACCGTCTGTGCCGGTGGACGTTATGACGGGCTGGTCGAGCAACTTGGCGGTCGTGCGACCCCGGCGGTTGGCTTCGCGATGGGACTGGAACGACTTGTTTTACTGGTTCAGGCCGTGAATCCGGAATTTAAAGCCGATTCTGTTGTCGATATATACCTGGTCGCTGCAGGTGCGCAAACGCAGTCTGCAGCAATGACACTGGCTGAACGCGTTCGTGATGAAATCCCGGGGGTGAAGCTGATGACAAACCATGGCGGCGGCAACTTTAAGAAACAGTTTGCCCGGGCTGACAAATGGGGTGCCCGCGTTGCACTGGTGCTTGGCGAGTCTGAAGTGGCTGCCGGTACTGTTGTAGTGAAAGATTTGCGCTCCGGTGAGCAAACTGAAGTTGCACAGAATAGCGTTGCAGCCCATTTGCGCACGTTAATGGCTTAAGGAGAAGAACTGCGTGGAAATTTACGAGAACGAAAACGACCAGGTTGAGGCGATTAAACGCTTCTTTGCCGAAAACGGCAAAGCGCTGGCTGTTGGGGTCATTTTAGGCGTTGGCGCGCTGATCGGCTGGCGCTACTGGACCAGTCATCAGACTGAATCCGCACGCTCTGCTTCTCTGGCGTACCAGAACGTGGTGAGTTCACTCAGCGCGGGTAAAGAGGAAAACTTGTCTGCGGCTGAGAAATTTGCAGCAGACAATAAAAATACATACGGTGCGCTGGCTTCGATGGAACTGGCGCAGAAGTTTGTTGACCAGAATCAACTGGAGAAAGCTGCAGCTCAGCTTCAACAGGGACTGGCTGCAACCAGTGATGAAAACCTTAAAGCGGTGATCACATTGCGTCTTGCCCGGGTTCAGGTACAACTCAAGCAGGCGGATACGGCGCTGAAAACCCTCGAAGGTGTGAAGGGGGAAGGATGGGCAGCCATCGTTGCCGATCTGCGTGGCGAAGCGCTGCTGAGTAAAGGTGATAAACAAGGTGCGCGTAGTGCGTGGGAAGCGGGCGTGAAAAGTAACGCCTCTCCGGCACTGAGCGAAATGATGCAGATGAAAATCAATAATTTGTCCATCTGAGAGGGACCCGATGCAATTGCGTAATTTACTTCTGCCAGGGCTGCTTTCCGTTACCCTGTTGAGCGGCTGTTCACTGTTTAGTGGCGAAGAAGACGTTGTTAAAATGTCCCCATTGCCGGTGGTTGAAAATCAGTTTACCCCATCCACCGCATGGAGCACTTCTGTCGGGAATGGTATCGGTGATTTCTATTCCAACCTCCATCCAGCGTATGCCGATAACGTGGTCTATGCAGCCGATCGCGCTGGCGTGGTGAAGGCATTGAACGCTGACGACGGTAAAGAAGTCTGGGCGGTTAATCTGGGAGAGAAAGAGGGTTGGTTCTCACGTTCACCGGCACTTCTGTCGGGGGGCGTAACGGTCGCGGGTGGTCATGTTTATCTGGGTAGCGAAAAAGCACAGGTTTACGCACTGAACGCGGCGGATGGTACTGTTGCATGGCAGACCCGAGTGGCTGGTGAAGCGCTGTCCCGTCCGGTGGTGAGTGACGGTCTGGTGTTAATTCACACCAGTAATGGTCAGCTCCAGGCACTTAACGAAGCCGATGGCGCCATTAAGTGGACGGTAAACCTCGATATGCCGTCGCTGTCCCTGCGTGGCGAATCCGCGCCGGCAACTGCCTTTGGTGCAGCTATTGTCGGTGGCGATAACGGCCGCGTAAGCGCGGTGTTGATGCAGCAAGGTCAGATGATTTGGCAGCAGCGTATTTCTCAGGCGACAGGCTCTACCGAAATCGATCGTTTGAGCGATGTTGATACGACTCCGGTTATCGTCAATGGCGTCGTTTACGCTCTGGCTTATAATGGAAACCTGACAGCGCTGGATCTGCGTAGCGGTCAGATCATGTGGAAACGTGAACTGGGATCCGTGAATGACTTTATCATTGACGGCAACCGTATTTATCTGGTTGATCAGGATGATCGCGTGCTGGCGCTCACGACCGATGGTGGTGTGACGCTGTGGACGCAGAGCGATCTGCTACACCGTCTGCTGACTTCTCCAGCCCTGTATAATGGTAATCTGGTGGTTGGGGATAGCGAAGGCTACCTGCACTGGCTGAATGTCGAAGATGGCCGTTTTGTGGCTCAGCAGAAAGTCGACAGCTCTGGCTTCCTGACTGAACCGGTCTCGGCCGATGGCAAACTGTTGATCCAGGCGAAAGACGGTACTGTGTATTCCATTACACGTTAATCGTCCCGGTCGTATGCTTTAAAAAACGGCTCCTGGTACAGGGGCCGTTTTCCTGTTTTTAACAGCGGCGCAAAAATCGCGTCTGCTGTGTGATGATTTTTAAAATGAGGCTTTAAACATGGTACCTGTGGTCGCGCTTGTCGGGCGCCCTAACGTCGGAAAATCCACGTTATTTAACCGTCTAACCCGCACCCGAGACGCGCTGGTTGCGGATTTCCCGGGTCTGACTCGTGACCGTAAGTACGGTCGTGCGGAGATTGAAGGCCGCGAGTTTAT
>OKVW01000437.1_pt1 | contig 25031 bp, 23 predicted proteins | sample 1606991 | NCBI WGS metagenome assembly OKVW01 (sample SAMN03281021, study PRJEB24777) | human gut metagenome | isolation source: fecal sample PR177 from 1 month old male Malay infant, vaginal delivered... | reverse complement strand
CCTGGGCCATATTCGCGGCACCAGCAAAGCAGAAGCCAAAGCCGACCAGCAGCGAACCGAAGATAACGCAGCGGCAATGGTCGCAGCAGCCGAACGCAGTGTAGAAACAACGAAAGAGGCCAGCAATGTACAGCAGACTGTTAATCATATGCCTGGCGACGATGTTGATCGCGAGCTGCGTAACGAATGGAAGCGTCCCGGTGGTGGTTGATACCGGTTGTGATTGGGTGAAGCCAATCTTGCTGACGGATCAAGACATCGACGTTCTGGACCGCCAGACGAAGAAAGACATCCTGGCGCATAACAAAGCATGGAAAGCAAATTGCGGGAAAAATTGAGCCTCATCCCTGAGGTTCGGACACAGTCTCTCCTCTGGACTTTAACCGTAGCAAATATTGAGGACTCCATAATACGAATGGACAATTCTTTGGGGGGAGATAATTAAATGGCAGGGAAAAGCTTGAACAAATCAGGGTGGCTCATCCTTGAGCACACGGGTAGTCCTGAACGACGACTTTACCTGACATAGCAAAGTCTGTGTAAGAGTCTAGAAAACAATGAGTATTTATCAAGGCGGGAAAGGAAAAAAAGTCCCTTCCGAAATGAAATCCTGCAATTCGGAAGGTAGACCAAATGGCCATCATTACAAGGAGCCTTGGACTTTAAAGCAAAGCGTCAGATAAGTATCGGGCATAAGAAGAAATGTTTTAGTGCGTGATTTTTAATGTGGGATTAATAACTTGCGTGATAGTTTTGTCGCGATTTTAATAATTTAGTCATAGATTGCATAAAACTAAAGTTTTGTACTAGATTCGTATTACACAGGTGAATCGATACTTTTGCTATTTGGCTGAATCCCCCTCTGCGGCGGGGCAAGCAGTCGCTGTTGCACGTAACGTTTGCGGATTTGTAGACTGTGGCAAATTCACCGGGAGGCACCCGGCATCTGAATGCAGAACTAAAGGAATAGATTAAACGTCGAGCTGAGTGTGAAGTGCTATTTTATTACTGCTAGACCCAGCCAGTTCTGTCCGAGCTGGCTTTTTTTTTTCAAAAAAAAGCCCTCTCAGGGAGGGCTACAGGAGTCTCAGTTTCGTTGCTCTTTTTATTGATGTTCTCCGGAGTTGGCATTCTCCGCATCAGAGTCCTTAATAGCCTGGCAAACAGTCAGTATTCAACAAGCACAAGCGGTAAAGATTAGGATAATCCTTAGGTAATCATTTGGGATAGGAAGTAATTTCGAATAGTCTGGCTAACTATAGGGCTGACATAGCAGCTGCTAAAGTATAGAGTTGAGATGTCTTTATGGAATGAGGATTAACATGAAAGGTAAAATGATTATCGCTGTTATGGCTTTTGTTTCTTTCGGTGCTCTTGCCGACGAGGGGCAGTATCTTTCTGACTTCGCTAGTGCAAAAAGCACCTCTAAGAGCTACTCCGAGCTAATCAGCAAAAACAAGCTACCCGCATGGGTAAAGAGTGGCGGCACGAGCACACCATCAACCGAAGTTACAGTTGCAGGGAAAAAGTATATTGCTCTGTCTGGATGTAAACCTCATAGCTGTCCTGAACAAAATATCGCTGTTCTTTACTCACCTGATAATCGTGAAATCCATGGCGTTTTTTCTGATTTTAATGCAGAAAAAAATCGTGAGACATTGACCTGGCTAAACCTGAATCCGATTGATTCTGGTGCTTTGAAAAATGCGCTTTTCAATCGCCTTTACGGTAATTGATACTCTCTAGCTTCAAACTGCATGTTGCCAGTTTGAAGCTAACAAACACTTAGCTCTTGACAATGAGCTTGCTGAAAAACGCTCTCACATCGCATTATCACTCCGTTTCACTTTGGCTATGAATGTCTCTGTAATGGAGAGGCCTTCTGCGAGTTCGGCATCTATTACTGATACGCCAAAATCCTTTATTAAATCAAGAAGTAATTCGTAGGTTTGGATGAGTTCAAGAATTTTGTATATGGCTTTTTGGTCGTGCCTGTTTGGCAACTGAGTAGCAGCAAATGATTGATGTACAATCCATTCGAGATTGGTTTTGATTCTCTCTACGTCATCGTAGCTATACATATGTCATGAGCTTAAATCCTCATTTCAAGATTTTTTTGAGAAAAATACTTCATTGCTTCATTGCTTCAAATAATGAAGCTATGAGTGACGTTTAAAATTCATTCAATTTAGAGGTGACAATGGCTAAGCCGGACTGGGGCGAGCTGCAGAAGCGGTTCCTGTCTGATCACGCTGCTACTGGCATATCCCCTAAGGAATGGTGCGAGGCACATAACCTTAATTATGTAACTGCTCGCCGCTATATCAAGAAAGCTACTGCGCAAAATACAAAAATTTACGCGCGAAAGATAGCGCGCACTGCGCAGAAAGATAAAAGCGCAGATGAGCTGGTGGATATAAAGCTCAGTTCGAAGGTAAAGCGCTTCATTGCTGAATATCTGAAGGACAATAACGCCACAGCCGCCGCTGCACGTGCTGGTTATAGTGACCCAAACTACGGTCGTCAGCTTATAGCGAATCCTAACGTTGCGCAGGCTATTGCGCAGCAACAAAAAGCCTCCATTGCGCGCACGCTTGGAAGTGCCGATGAAGTCCTCGCGCAGATGTGGCAGCTTGCCACCTTCGATGCTAACCAACTCTCTCAGTATCGTCGTGGCGCGTGTCGTTACTGCTGGGGCTTCGGTCACCAGTACCAGTGGCGCGATATGGTGGAATTCGAAGAGAAACGGCTCGAAGCGACAGAACGCGTTAAGCGTGAGCCAGTCGATGTTGGGGGTTACGGCTACGATCACACCCGAGAGCCTAACCCTGGCTGTCCGCGCTGCAACGGCGATGGTATTGGCCAGCCGTATTTCGCCGACACCCGGAAACTCTCCCCCGTTGCTGCTCTGGCTTATTCCGGTGTGAAGCTGGGGAAAAATGGCGTCGAGATAACAGCTATCAGCCGTGAGCGAATGTTCGAAGCCGTAATGAAACGGCTTGGCCTGGCGGATAGCGAGTTCGCTCAGCGTCTCCAGCAGATCGAAATCGACCGCCGGCAGCTGGAGGTTGAGAAACTCCGCAAAGAGCTGGCCGGTGATGGTGATGGTAACGAACCGACCCCAGTTCAGATCAATATCAACGTAGTGGACGCGAGGGCGGAAGATGGGGATCAGCCCGACGCTTAACATTCCTCAGGCGCGTTTCCTCGCGATGCAGCACAAATTCAAAGCCTATGTTGCCGGGTTCGGTTCCGGTAAGACGTGGGTGGGTTGTGGCGGCATCTGTAAGGGAATGTGGGAACACCCGAAGATTAACCAAGGCTATTTCGCGCCGACGTACCCGCAGATTCGTGACATCTTCTACCCGACGATTGAGGAAGTGGCCTTTGACTGGGGGCTGAGCGTCATAATCAATGAGGGGAACAAAGAGGTTCACTTCTACGAGGGGCGACGGTACCGCGGGACAACCATCTGCCGCTCGATGGAAAAGCCCGGCTCGATAGTCGGCTTTAAAATCGGTAATGCTATGGTGGATGAACTGGACGTCATGGCGGCTGCTAAAGCGCAACAGGCATGGCGAAAAATCATAGCCCGTATGCGTTACAAGGTAGACGGGCTGCGTAACGGTATTGACGTCACGACCACGCCGGAAGGGTTCAAATTCGTCTACCAGCAGTTCGTGAAGGCGGTGCGTGAAAAGCCCGAGCTTTCTGCTCTGTACGGTCTGATACAGGCCAGTACATTCGACAACGCGAAAAACCTGCCCCCGGATTACATCCCGTCGCTGCTGAGTTCTTATCCTGATGAACTGATTCAGGCTTACCTGCGCGGGAAGTTCACGAACCTCAACAGCGGGACCATTTACCACACCTTTAACCGTAAGCTGAACAACTGTTCTGACGAGATTCAGGATGGGGATCCGCTGTTTATCGGTATGGACTTCAACGTTGGAAAAATGGCCGCGATTGTTCACGTAAAGCGTAACGGGCTACCGCGCGCGGTTCGCGAACTGGTGAAGGTCTACGACACGCCGGCGATGATTAAGCGTATCCAGGAAGAGTTCTGGCGATATGAGGATGGGCGTTATGTGAAGAGCCGGGAGATTTACATCTACCCGGATGCGTCAGGCGACTCCCGCAAATCGCAGAACGCCAGCAAGACTGATATTGCCCAGCTTAACGATGCCGGCTTCAGCGTCATCGTTGATGATGCCAACCCGCCGGTTAAAGACCGCATTAACTCAATGAACGCCATGTTCTGCAACGCCAACGGTGAGCGCCGCTATCTGGTCAACGTCCAGAATTGCCCGGTCTACACCGAGAGCCTCGAGCAGCAAATCTGGGCGGCTAATGGCGAACCGGATAAATCAGCGGATAACGATCACCCCAATGATGCTGGTGGGTACTTCATTGTGAAGGATTACCCCATCGTGAAACCGGCATACTCAATCACCATGGACACCACTTTCTGATATGGCAAACGACGACATCACCTGGGTTCGACCAGAACACCGGGCGGCTTCTGCTGCCTGGCGGAAATACAGAGACTTTTGCAAAGGAGCTGAGGCCGTAAAAGCGGCGGGCAATAAGTATCTGCCTTATCTCGATCCAACCGATAAATCCACGCGCAATCGCAAGCGCAATGAGGATTATCTAAGCCGTGCGGTGTTCTACGCCATTGCTGGCAATACGAAGATCGGCATGCTTGGCATGGCGTATCGCAAAGACCCAACGTTTAACGGCCCTGAGAAGCTGAAATACTTGCTGGATAATGCTGACGGGGCGGGTACCAGCATTTATCAGCAGTCACAGCTGGTGGTCGAGAACGTGCTGGAGGTGGCGCGAGATGGGCTTTATGTTGACTATGCAGAGGCATCAGACGAAGCGATCATTCTCCGCTATCCGACAGAGAACATCATTAACTGGCGAACGAAGCGCATTAACGGACGCGATCAGCTGGTGCTGGTGGTCCTGCGCGAATGCGTAGAAGAGCCGGATGGTTACGCTTACAAGGACGAAATTCAGTACCGCGAGCTGGCGCTGGAAGAAGGGAAGTTTATCTGCCGTGTATGGCGCCTGGCAGGTGGCACTGCAAGCGGAACCTATGCCGTCGACAGCGAATATCATCCGAAGCCTAAAGGAAAGGAATACTGGGATGAAATCCCGTTCACCTTTGTCGGTGCTCAGAACAACGATCCCACTATCGATGATTCACCGCTGGCCGCGCTTGTGGAGATAAACCATGGCCATTATCGAAACAGCGCTGACTATGAGGACAGCGTGTGGTTCTGTGGTCAGGTGCAGCCGTATATGACTGGGCTTGATACCAACTGGCGCGATCACCTCGAAAAGAAGGGCGTGAAAATTGGTTCCCGATCACCGCTTTTGCTTCCTAAAGATGGCTCGTTTGGCTATGCCCAGGCGCAGCCGAACATGCTGGCTAAAGAGGCCATGGACAGCAAGCGCGATTACATGGTGCAACTGGGCGCCCGACTGATTGAGCAGAACGCCACGGCCAAGACTGCTACCCAGGCGAGCGGTGAGCAGACATCATCAACATCGGTGCTGGGTATCTGCGTTTCGAACGTTTCTGAGGCTTACACGCTGGCGCTGGGCTGGTGTGCAAAGTACCTGGGCATTAATGGGGATGAGCCAGCTTACATCATCAACCAGGAATTTATAGCGAAGGTTGCCGAATCCGGGATGGTCACCGCCATTGTGAACGCCTGGCAGTCCGGCGCGCTGCGCGATACTGACATGATTCGGGCGCTTCAGAAACTCGACCTCATCAACCCGGCAGACAGCCCGGATGATGTGATTGATGCGCTCCGCAACCAGGCCCCCACGTTGACCGGGGGCTGATATGGCAACTGTAAACGAAAGTTTGCGGGATGAGGCCATTGCCCATTCCGTCTGGATTAGCCGCTATGCGACGGGCGTGGCGAACCGGATGGTGAAGCTGCTCAACGAGATGGACGCAGAACTGTCTGCCCGTCTGCTGGATGCACTGGATCGGCTCCCGGCTGATAGCTTCACGGTTACACGTCTGGAAAGCTTGCTCGGCAGCGTACGCGAACTTAACCATCAGGCTGTCGCTTCGATGCACTCCGGGCTGAAAGGGGAATTGCTGGCGCTTTGCAGGAACGAGGTCAGTTATCAGCTGAGCCTGTTCGATTCCCTTCTTCCCTCACAGGTGCTGGCACGCTACCCGCTACAGGAAATCACCGCAGATATGGTTTATGCCGCAGCAATGGCTCAACCCTTTCAGGGGCGGCTGCTGTGTGAGTGGGCGGATAATCTGGAATCGGACAGGCTGGCGCGGATCGTAAACGCTGTACGCCGTGGCTATCTTGCTGGCGACACGGTTGAAACCATCGCCAGAAGCGTGCGGGGTCATGCCAATAAAGACTATCGCGACGGAGCGCTCCAGATGAGCAGGGCAAACGCCGCAAGCATCGCTAAAACAGCCGTGAATCATCTTGCTGCCACCGCGCGCAACAGCTTCACCAGCGCCAACAGTGACATCGTAAAGGGTAAGCAGTGGCTGTCTACGCTGGACAATAAAACAAGCCACGACTGCATCATTCGCGACCTGCTGCGCTACACCCTGGATAATAAACCGATCGGGCACAAAATACCTTACCTGCAAGGGCCCGGGAAAATTCATTTCTGTTGCCGTTCTACTGAAACCCTGATTAGCAAGTCCTGGCGCGAACTCGACATTGATATTGATGAGATGGACGAGGGCACTCGTGCCAGCATGGATGGGCAGGTACCTGCTAAAACCACGTATCTTGAATGGCTCGCGCGTCAGCCAGCTCAAAGGCAGGATCAGGTTCTGGGTGCCGAGCGTGGCCGTCTTTTCCGCGCGGGTGAAATCGACCTGGCTGATATGTTCACTGACAAAGGCGAGTGGATCAGCCTGGAACGTCTTAAGCATCTATCAGGTCCTTGAACCTGACAACCATCACTTTCTACACGCCCTGGCATCCGCCGGGGCTTTTTTATGGGCGAGGCCCGACTAAATCCCGAGGGGAAATTATGTTAATTCGAAACATGCTTCTGAAATATTACGCACCTGAAAGCGGCGGTGAGGGCAGTGGTGGTGGCGGTATCGAAATCACCCCCGAAATCCAGAAGCTGATTGATGAGCGTGTGACCAATGAAGTTACAGGCCTGAAAACAAAAAACTCTGAGCTGCTGGGCACCATCAAGCAGCAAAAAGAAAACCTGTCACGTTTTGACGGTATCGACCCAGACGCTGTACGCGGCATTCTCCAGCGTTTTTCTGACGATGAAGAGGCGAAGCTTATCGCCGCCGGAAAAATTGACGAGGTGCTGGATAAGCGTACCGAGCGTCTGCGTGCTGACGTTGATAAGCAGATCAAAGCGGCAAACGAGCGCGCGGAAAAAGCTGAAGCGTTCTCCAACAAATTCCGGGATCGGGTCCTCGGGGATGCAATCCGGGCAGCAGCCTCTAAAGCGGGCGCGCTGCCTGAAGCTTCTGATGATCTGATTCTGCGTGCCAAAGGCACATTCCAGCTCAACGACGAAGGCGAGGCCATAGCGGTTGATGCAAATGGCGATGTTCTGTTCGGCAAAGACGGCAAAACCCCACTAAGCCCGCTTGAGTGGGCGGAGTCACTCAAGGAGACGGCTCCGCATCTGTTCCCTCGCGCAGAAGGCACGGGCGCGGGCGGACACAAGCCAAGCGGTGGTGGAAGCCTGAAACGTTCCGAAATGAGCGCCAGCGACAAAGCGGACTACATCCGCAAACACGGCCAGCAGGCCTTCCTCAAACTTCCGAAATAAGGGATTTAAACCATGGCAACGACTGTTAATACCGACCTGGTTATTTATGACGATCTGGCGCAGACCGCGTTTCTTGAGCGTCGCCAGGACAATCTGGAAGTGTTCAACGCTTCCTCCAACGGTGCGATTTTGCTGGACAATGAACTGATTGAAGGCGATTTCCGTAAACGCGCCTTCTACAAAGTTGGTGGTTCCATCGAATCGCGCAATGTGAACTCTGTCGATAAAGTCACAGGTAAAAAGATCGGCGCCGGTGAAGCGGTATCCGTTAAAGCGCCGTGGAAATACGGCCCGTATGAAACCACGGAAGAGGCCTTTAAACGCCGTGGCCGCTCCGTTGATGAGTTCTCCGAAGTGATCGGCGTTGATGTCGCAGATGCCACGCTGGAAGGCTATGTGAAATATGGCCTGAAAGCGCTGACTGCGGCGATTGGTGCTAACGCCGACATGGTCGTAACCGCCGACATTGAGACCGACGGTAAAAAGACCCTGACGCGTGGCCTGCGCAAATATGGCGACAAGTTTAACCGAGTGGTTCTGTTCGTGATGCACTCCGCGACCTACTTCGACATTGTGGATGAGGCGATTGCCAACAAAATCTACGAAGAAGCGGGCGTAGTAGTTTACGGTGGGCAGCCGGGCACGCTTGGTAAACCAGTGCTGGTGACGGACACCATGGATGCTGATGCGATCCTTGGACTGGTAGCTGGAGCGGTTACCGTTACCGAGTCTCAGGCGCCGGGCTTCCGTTCCTACGATATCAACGACCAGGAAAACCTTGCGGTTGGCTATCGCGCTGAAGGCGTGGTGAACGTTGATCTGCTGGGCTACAGCTGGGATACCGCCAAAGGTGATAACCCTGACCTGACTGCCATCGGCACTGCTGGCAACTGGAAGAAGCACTTCACCAGCAACAAATCAACGGCAGGCGTGCTGATCAAACTGGAATCCGCAGTGGGGGAGTAACGCTGTCAGCGGATAAAACCTCCGCAACCGCTGACAGCACAGATGCGGTAACTGTTTCTCTGAAGTACACGCTGAACGGCTCCGGTGTATCCGGTAAAACCGTCGTGTGGACGTCTACAGGCGGCACGCTTAGCACGGCCAGTTCTCAAACCGGCTCTGCTGGTGGTGCAACGGTGAAACTCACATCAGACGTTGCTGGCACCTTCACGGTAACCGGCACGATTGAAGGAGTGGCAAAAACCACTGATGAGATCACCTTCACTGCGCCTGCCGGAGAATAACGAATGGGGCGAAAGCCCCATAAACAGGATGATTAGATGATCAATACCGATATCACCTCTCCTGATGCCAACAGCTACGCCAGTGAAGAGGAACTTGCCTCGTTTGCGGAAATACGCGGCATTAAACTGCCTGACAAGCTCACACCTTTGCTGATTAAGGCAATGGATTACCTGGAGGGGCTGGACTGGGTTGGCTCAAAAGCTGATCCGAGACAGGCTCTGGCATGGCCACGCGTGAATATCGTTCTGGATGAACATGATTTCCCGCCGGATGAAGTTCCACGGCAGGTTATAACCGCGCAGTGCATGCTGGCGGTAGAGGCAATCGACGGCGATTTACTCTCCAGCGTGCGCGAAGCCGCTGTGAAAACTGAACGTGTGGAAGGTGCTGTCACCATGACCTATGCGGTCGCAGATGGTGAAGTTTTCACGCCGTCCTATCCTGCTGTCATGGCGCTGTTAGGCGACCTTGCTGGTGGTCGAGGTTTCGCCATCAATGCATTTGCAGAGAGGGTCTGATATGGCGATTGATTACCTACGTATGCAGGCCAGAACAACGCGCATGCTCAGGCAGAACGGAGCGTTATACAACGTCACCCGCAAGGGTTCAGTAACGGTTATCGGTGGAGTCGAGGATAAAACGGATGATGTTCAGTTCACTGCGATCGGCGTTAAAACTGAATACGCACCCGGTGAGATAGACGGAACAGTCATCGTAAACGGTGATGTTCGAATCGTCTTTACCGCAGAGCAGGAAATTAAAATCGGCGACGTAGTCGATATTGATGGCACAGCCCACCGGGTTATCAAACCCAACCCGGCAAAACCTGCCTCGCTGGTACTCTGCTACAAAGCGCAACTGAGGGCTTAACATGGGCGAGAACGCGGCTTTCCTGGCTGAAATCACGGCTTTCGTTAATAAGGCGAAAACGAATCAGGAAGCGGTAGTGCGCGCCGTCGGCATAAAAATACTTAACCAGCTGGTGATGATGTCCCCAGTGGGCAACCCGGAGTTGTGGGAAGTTAACCAGACAGCCGTTTCCTATAATCGCGCTGTTTACGACCATAACGAGGCGCAGCGGGCAAATCCCGACAACCTAACCAAAACCGGGTGGCTGAAGAAAAAAGCCCGGGTGGTGGATGGGATGGATATCAAAGCACCGCCGGGGTATACGGGCGGACGCTTTCGCGGTAACTGGCAGGTATCATTTGATGCTCCGACAGCTGATGAAACAGGGCGAATAGACAAGACCGGCGACCTGACAAAAGCGGCCGGGAACTACACGCTGTCGCTCTTCAAAGTCGGGATGAAGGCCATTTATTTCTGCAACAACGTGCCCTATGCCTACCCGCTGGAAATGGGGCATTCCACACAGGCACCCGGCGGAATGGTCCGCATAACCGCTGCTGAGTTTCAACGCTTCTTTGAGGAAGCTATCAAGGAGGTGTCCAGGTGATTCCTGATATTGCATATGCACTGGCCGCCAGACTGGGTTCCTGGGCCGATGCCGAAGGCATTTCTGTTGCATGGGAGAACGTGCCGTTTACACCTCCTGCTAACGAGATGTACCTGGCCGTTCACGATTTGCCCGTTACTCCGCGAACAATCGATCTCGGGTTGCGCTGCCGGACTTATTCAGGCGTGTACCAAATTAATGTCGTGGCGCCAGCTGGCTCCGGCCGTACCTCAGTCGTTTCTCTGGCGGGCAGAGTAGTGGAATTGTTCCCTGAGGGGCAGGAAATTGCAGGAAGTGACTTCACTTGCTGGATCACCAGCACGCCAGCAATTTTTCGCGGTATCCCGACCGCTGTTTCCTACACCATTCCCATCAGCCTGAACTACCGGGCCGACATCATTAACTGACCCCGTCAAAATCATCGGCCATTGTGCCGGTTTTCTAATTTCACAGGAGTAACCATTATGGGCTTCGCACTGCCTAACGGCGCTCATGTTTATCTGGCCTCGGGCTACGGCCCGGCCATTACTTTTACCGGCGCGACGAATGCTGAGCACGCGGTGATCACCGTCAGCACCGCGGACGATATCGCGGTCGGTGATATCGTTCACGTGAACTGTAACTGGTCGGGTATTGATAACGTTATCGCGAAAATCGACGCGATTGCGGAGAATGCCGTTACTCTTCGAAATATCAATACCACAAACCAAAACAAATACGCCGCGGGCGGCGGTTCCGGCTCTATTCGCAAGATTGAGGAATGGACCGAACTTCCACAAATCACTGAGGTATCTAAATCTGGTGGCGATCAGAACACCACGCAGATTCAGTTCCTCAGCGATGACCGTCAGCGCAACCTGAATACCTATAAATCTGCTGTCTCCCAGACTTACTCGATCGCTCACGATTCAAGTCTCCCGGTATATCCGTTGCTGCGCCAGCTGGATGAAGACGAAGAGACTGTGGCGGCTTATATGTACGTTCCGAAGGCGAAGGAGAATCGTTACTGGGCGGCCACGGCATCTTTTGACGACACGCCGACCACGGCGGTGAACGAAGTCGAAACGGTAAGCGTCGTGCTGAACCTGCAATCGCCAGCAATGACGTTCTATAAAATCACAGGCGCCGCGGCATAAGCCAGGCATAACGATAGTCTGAGCCTCCTCCTTGGAGGCTTTCTTTCACTAAGAGGCAACGATGGCGACTAAATTCACCCTTCAGCCCAAACCAACTTTTAAGGCCAACGTCTCGATCCCGCGCGCTGGCGATGAGGATGGCGTGCTGACATTCACGTTCAATCATAAACCACTTAAAGAGCTGGCTGACCTGGAAAAACTCGAAGGCAAAACCGCCACTGATTTTCTGATGGAAATTATTTCTGGCTGGGCACTTCCTGATGCATTTAACGCGGAAAACTTGTCGCTGCTGCTTGAGAACTATCCGGCGGCGATGAAGACTATCCCTGAAACCTACTATCGCGAACTGATGGGGCAACGCGAAAAAAACTGATAGCGGTTGCCTCTGCATTCTATACGCCTGAACCCACAGCGGCAGACCTGGCACCCTATGGGCTTACGCCGGATGACTACGATGATCAATACATCGACGTCTGGCCAGATGTATGGCCTTCATTTCTGGTGTTTCAGGCTGTCAGTACGCAGTGGCGCACGGGGATGGGCGGCGCAACAGGGCTTGATTACAACGTCCTTCCCTGGGTAATGCGTCTGCATAACGTCCACGACGAGGTAACCGCATTTTCCGATCTCCAGATAATGGAGAGAACCGCGCTAAAAATTATGCATAAAGAGGGTGCTGGATGAGTGACGACATCGCTACTATTTCGCTGCGCGTAAATACCAGTGAACTGGAGCGCGGCAACCAGGCGCTGGATCGCTTTCAGGAGTCTGCGTCCGCCGCGGCAGGTAAAGCGGATGACCTGAACAGTACGTTTCGCACCGGGATCGACAACCAGAAAAAAAACAGCGAAAGCCTGAAACAGCAACGGCAGGAACTGCAAAACCTGCTGAATAAAATCAGCCCTGTTAACAAGGCGCTGGACGAGCTGGATACCATTCAGGAAAGCCTGGCTAAATTCCGGAGCAAAGGTCTGGTGGGTGACGAGGACTTTACTCGTTACAACAGCGTACTTGAGACGACCCGCGCGAAACTAGCGCAGGTCATGGAATCTGAAACAGCAGAGGGACGTGCTCGCATTGAGCAGGCACAGGCAGCACAACGGGCAGCTGCCGCAGGCAAAACTTTTATCGACTCACTTGAGGATCAGGTTGCAGCTATCGGAAAAACCCGTGCAGAGTTACTCGAACTGAAGGCGGCCCAACTCGGCGTGTCGGATCGCGCTGCGCCAATGATTGCCCGACTAAAAGAGCAGGAAGAGTCCTGGAAATCTGGAGCTATCAGTGCGGGGCAGTACCGTAATGCCATGCGTTACCTGCCAATGCAAATGACGGATATTGTGACCTCACTGGCCTCCGGTATGCCGGTATATATGGTTGCTATCCAGCAGGGGGGGCAGCTGCGTGATTCCTTTGGTGGGGTGGGGAACGCGCTAAAAGCGATGTTATCCATGGTCACCCCGGCGCGTGTAGCGATTGGTGGTCTGGCCGGTGCAATTCTCCTTGCCGCGAAGGCAGGATCTGATTACTTCACTGCCTATGACGAAATCAATAAAGCTATCATCCGCACCGGAAACATTGCCGGTACGTCAGCGCTACAGATTATGGCATCCTCCCAGTCAATCTCTGCTTCAACCGGGGCTACGGTGGGCACTGTCCAGAGTCTGATGATAGAGTTGGTTGGTATCGGCTCAATGTCTCAGCAACAGCTTGAGAAAGCTTCCAAAGCGACGGCGCTGGCAGTTGAAACTGGCATTGTTTCGGCTCAGGACATTACCAAGGCTTATAAGGATATTGAAAAGGATCCGGTTAAGGCTCTTCAGAACCTTGATGAGCAATTCAACTTTCTCACCGTTTCACAGCTTAAGCACATTGACGAGTTAGTTAAGCAGAAAGACCAGACCGCTGCCGTTACTCAAGCTATGGATTTGTTTGGCGACACGATGGCAGAGCGCGGAGAGCAGGCTTACGACTCGCTGACACCATTTGGCCGCCTGTGGCTTGATATCAAGGGATGGGCATCTGAGGCTATGCAGAGAATCGGTCAGTGGGTAGCTGAACTGGCATCAAACACGCTAAAGGAATTTAACGCAATTTATTACAGCGTCGCGATAGTTTTCCAGAAGCTGAACCAGATTATTTCTTCTTCTATCGCGGCTGCGATTAATCTCGTTCCTGACTGGGCGAAAACTGATACTTTGCAGGGATGGCAGGACTATAACGAACAAATGGCCGGCGCTTATGGTAACAGCGTGTCTCAGCTGAAAAAGGACTGGGACGCGGCTGACATTAGCGCAGGCAAGTACCTCGATACATCCCGCAAGATAAGCGCCGCGACCACTCAGAAGGATCGGGAAGCAGTCGCTTCGTTTGGCAAAAAAACGAAAACAGGAAAGCAGGGCACTGTATCTGCTGGCGACCGCAATACTGACGCTGCTCAGACCGAATTGCTGGCGCTTCAGGCGCAGTTGCGTGCTCTTCAACAGCATAAAGGGCTGAACGACACTATCAGCCAGCAGCGCAAAGATCTGTGGACCACTGAGGCGAAATTTCAGGTGCTGGAAGAAGCCTCGCGTTCACGTTCACTGACGAAGCAGGAACAATCCCTGCTGGCGAGTAAAGACCTGGTGCTTCAGTTGGCACGGCAGAAAGCCCTGTTAGGTGATCAGATTACCGAACAGGAACAGCTGAACAAGCGAATGGATACCTCGCAGAAATACGTCACGCAGATGGCAGAGAAGCAGGCTGCTTTGGTCGGTGGAGCTGGAATGAGCGATCGGTTAGCTCAGCGCGAACTCGCGAAAAGTCAGCTTGCCGCAGGTTGGGTGAACGCTGGCGGTTCTCTGGAGGATGTTGGTTATCAGAAGCAGCTCAAAGCGGCGAATAATTACTATGCCGCAGAGGACAGGTTGCGTGGCGACTGGTTGACCGGCGCGAAAAAGGGCTGGGCTGAATTTGAGGACTCCGCAACCAATGTCTACTCACAAGTGCAGACACTTACCAGCAATGCATTCACCGGTATGGCCAGCACTCTTACAGACTTTTTTACCACTGGAAAAGCTAACTTCTCAGATTTCCTGACAACCTTTCTGAAAGGAACAGCCCAGATGCTGACACAATTGGCGCTGGTTAACGGAATGAAGTCTGCGTTTGGGGGGACATCATTTGGTTCATTTTTCGGATTTTCTAGTGGCGGCGCAGTTCCAGAATTCGATACTGGCGGCTACACGGGGGATGGAGGAAAGTTTCAGCCAAAAGGCGTGGTGCATGGTGGCGAATTCGTCTTCACCAAAGAGGCAACAAGTGCGCTGGGGATTGGAAATCTCTATTCACTTATGCGAAGTGCACAGGGTTATGCAAATGGCGGTTATGTTGGCCACGCTCCGATGTATGGATTACAGGCTGCTGGTTCAGGGAATGTGACGGTGCAAACGTCAGTCGTTGTGCAGAACCAGAACCCGCAACAGCAAACCAGCGCTGGTAGCGATGCGATGTCCCGAGCCTATAAGCAAACTATTGATCAATCAGTTCGTGAAGGTATAGCGAAGCAATTGAGACCTGGAGGACTTATCTGGAATGCTTCTAAAACACGTTAAATACTCTTCATTCTTTGATTTGATCATGTAAATCATAATGTTAAGATGTTTCCGATTGCAATCGAAGGGAATGCTTAATGAAAAACGTAATTGCGTTAGCTCTTGGGGTTATGTTGTTGTCTGGTTGTGCTGGTCAGGAACCATTAAAGAAGCAAACCGCATCAGGTAAGCCTGAAGCTGAATACCCTGGGAAAACCAAAGCCCAGGTAAAGGATGCATTAGTTGTATTCTGTAACAGTAAAGGACTTAATGTTTTCGAGGCCACCGATACGAATGTTGTTTGCGGGAAACCGACTGATAGCGTTCTTGCGCAGATGATGGTTGGCAACGCTTATTCCACGCCAGCTATGGCTAAACTGCGGTTTACTATCGCATCGGTGAACGAGACACCAAAAGTTTGGAGCGATATGTGGATAGAAAGCCAAATGCCAGGGGGGCAAGTAAATCAGGTGGCTTCCACCAGTAACAAGGATAAGAACTCAGTTCAGGCTATTCTGGACAACCTCAAACCATAGAAAAATATGACTACCGAGCCCGCCAATTGGCGGGTTTTTTTATGCCCGGAGAAAACATGGCAATCGAAACATTCACCTGGCGAACACAGATACAGGCGGGAATGGAAGGGTCGTTCAGCCTTAAAACGCGTTCTGCAACCTTTGGCGATGGCTATGAGCAGATCGCCGGGGAAGGCATTAACCCTGAAAAACAGTCATGGCCTGTCACGCTCACGGGCAAAAAAACGGACATGCTTCAGGCCCTTAAATTCTTTCGTTCTCACGTCACAAAGGCATTTATCTGGACATCTCCAGTTGGCGAAACTGGGCTCTACCGGATTGAGGCCGAATCAATCAAGTCACAGCCCTTATCCAGCAAAGTCATGACCATTTCTGCAACATTCAAACAGGCTTATGCACCATGATCACAGCAGATTATCAAAGCCTTGAGCCCGGCAACAAAGTCCGTCTTATCGAAGTCGATGGCTCTACGTTCGGTGTGGATGATGTACTGCGATTTCACGCGTACAACCTCCCGCACACAGAAGAAGAAATCGCAGCCGCTGGTGGCGATGAATCAAAGCTGAAGGCGAAAAGTATCTGGTGGCAGGGGGAAGAATATGCTGCCTGGCCGTATCAAATTGAAGGGCTTGAAGCCTCCACAGACGGCAACAGCGCCCAGCCAACGCTCACGGTTGCAGATATCGATAGCAAGATTACAGCGCTGTGCCTTGCTTATGACGATATGCTACAGGCGAAAGTCACAATCCATGACACTTATTCACATTATCTCGATGCGAAGAACTTCCCAGCAGGTAACGCAACAGCTGATCCGCAACAGGTCAGAAAACGAGTTTTTTACATCGATGGCAAAAGCAGCGAAATTCCGGGCGAAAGTATCGAATTCGTACTCGATAGCCCGATGTCGTTGCAGGGTAAGATGATCCCCACGCGCCAGCTTCATTCCCTGTGTACCTGGTGCATGCGCAATAAGTACCGAACCGGTGACGGTTGCGATTATGCCGGAACCAGATACTTCGATAACAACAATAATCCCGTCGATGATCCCTCTCTTGATGTCTGTAACGGCACGCTCACGGCGTGCAAGTTGCGCTTCGGTGAGAATGAAGAACTGCCGTTCGGTGGTTTCCCGGGCACTTCACTTATCAGGAGCTGATATGCGTCAGAAAACCATTGATGCGATTATGGCGCATGCAGCCGCTGAATATCCTCGTGAGTGCTGTGGTGTTGTGGCGCAAAAAAGCCGTGTTGAACGTTATTTTCCGTGCCGGAATCTTGCCGCGGCGCCGGAGGAAAATTTTGTCCTCTGCTCGGAAGATTACGCAGTTGCTGAGGACTGGGGTACGGTGATCGCCATCGTTCACAGCCACCCTGACGCCACTACGCAGCCGAGCGAACTGGATAAAGCGCAATGCGACTCAACGCTTTTACCCTGGCATATCGTGAGCTGGCCAGAGGGGGATTTACGCACCATTAAGCCGCGCGGAGAGCTGCCGCTGCTGGAGCGTCCTTTTGTGCTTGGTCACTTCGACTGCTGGGGGCTGGTAATGAGCTATTTCCGGCAAACGCATGGTATCGAACTCCACGATTACCGGGTTGATTATCCCTGGTGGGAAAACGACTATCCGGACAACTTCTATCAGGATTGCTGGTACGAGTGCGGATTCCGTGAATTCGACGGGCCGCCGAAACCTGGCGATATGGTGATCATGCAGGTTCAGGCTGATAAGTGGAATCATGCGGGGATTCTGCTGGAAGGTAACATGCTACTGCATCACCTTTATGGGCATCTGAGCCAGCGCGTACCTTATGGTGGGTATTGGCAAGATCGCACAATGAAAGTGTTGCGATACAACGCCTTGATATAGCTAACTCATGTGGGAATATTGCGGGGATATATGCAAGCATTAATTTTTAGAGGTGGTGCTTGCTTGTTTGTTTATACAGTTGTTATTATGCAAGCACATTTCACAACAAGAGTGCTTGCACATGTCAGATGAAAAAGAACCAACCGGTAAAGCAAAGGGTGGTGTGGCTAGAGCTAAATCTCTCACCAAGGAGCAGCGATCAGTTATTGCAAAAAAAGCCGCCGCTGCTAGATGGAAAAACAGACCTCTTAAAGCCACGCATCAAGGCAACTTTATGGATGAATTCGGTATAGACGCTGAATGTTATGTCCTTGATGATGAAAATAAGACAGTTGTTGTTACTAAGACCGGTTTGGTTCAACTTCTCGGAATTGGTGACAAAGCGAGGGATTTAGATCAGGTGCTAGGATCTCAATATATGAGCAAATACCGAGATCTAGAATTACAGCATAAAATGGAAAATCCCTTTAAATTTCAATTGATTTCAAAGTCTAAAACTGTTCACCAAGCCCTTGGTTACGACATAACTTCTATTGTTGATATTGGACGAGCTTTGATCGAGGCAAAAGACAACAACGACCTACCAGAAAACAGATATCGGGCTGCTGTGGCTGCACAGAAATTAATAAACGCATCAGCTAAATCAGGAATCAAGGGTGTTGGTTATGCACTGGCAGGGTATCGTCCTGAAGTGCAAGAAGTCATAGATGCATTCAAAGCCTTTGTACGAGAGGAGGCTCGCCAATATGAGAAGGAATTTCCTGATGAGTTATACGAGGAATGGTATCGGCTCTATGGCCTAAATCGTCCTGAAAAAGGCAGGCCAATCAGATTTGGTCAGCTAACAAACATGCAGATCTATGTGCCTCTTGCGAAAAGTAAGGGCAAAATTCTCGAACAAATTCGGGCCAGTCGCGATGAAAATGGAAAGCAGTCTGACAAATTGCACCTTTTCCTTTCTGAAATAGGCGTAAAAGCCTTAAGACAGCATATCGGTAAATTACTTGGCGTTGCTGCGATGAGTGAGACGAAGGAAGAATACGAGAAAGGAATAGATAAGGTTTTTGGAAAAATGAGACCGGAAAACAAGTAACAATATTCAAACCCGCTACGGCGGGTTTTTTTATGGAGTAAATATGGCCATCTCTCTCGATAGGGAACAGCTCAGAACCGTCCGGCTTTATGGTGTCCTTGGCACCACCTTCGGGCGTGAATATCGTTTATCAGTAGCTTCACCAAAAGAGGCCATCCGAGCCCTGAGCGTTATTGTGCCTGGTTTTGAGCGTTTCCTGAATACCAGTAAGCAACGAGGTTTAACTTATGCGGTATTCAGCGGGAAACGAAACCTCTTAAACGATGAGCTCAGTATGGACAGGAGCACAGAGGAAATCCGTATCGCGCCGGTGATCATCGGCAGTAAGCGAGCCGGGGTTTTTCAGACAATCCTCGGGGTTGCCCTTGTCGCTGTTGCTGCGTTCGTCACGGGAGGGGCCGCGATCGGGATTGGTGGGACTGCTTTTGCTGGAGGATGGGGAGCTGTGGCGGGGGTTGGGGCATCAATGGCGATCGGCGGCGTAGTCCAGATGCTTTCTCCACAGACTACCGGGCTAGCCAGCAAGCAATCAGCAGATAACCGCGCCAGCTATGCATTTGGTGGCGTGACGAACACAACCTCTCAGGGAAACCCTGTCCCCATTCTCTATGGTAAACGGCGAATCGGCGGCGCTGTTGCTTCTGCCGGGATTTACGTAGAAGACCAGCAATAACAAATATTTGTCAATCAGGCCACCTTCGGGTGGCTTTTTTATGGGCGCGATATGGCTAAAACAATTACCGGACGTAAAGGCGGAAGCTCGAGTTCCCGCACCCCTGTCGAGCAGCCCGATGATCTCCAGTCCGTTGCGAAAGCGAAAATCCTGATGGTTCTCGGTGAAGGGGAGTTTGCTGGTGGGCTGACCGCGAGGGATATCTATCTTGACGGCACACCTTTACAAAACGCTGATGGTTCCGAGAACTTCAGCGGTGTCGTGTGGGAGTTTCGCCCAGGGACACAGGCTCAGGATTACATTCAGGGGATACCTGGCACAGAAAATGAAATCAGCGTAGGTACCGAAGTATCCAGCGAAACAGCCTGGACGCATACCTTCACCAATACGCAGCTTTCAGCGGTTCGCCTGCGCCTGAAGTGGCCATCTCTTTTCAAACAGCAAGATAACGGGGATTTGGTAGGGTATTCCATCAACTATGTGGTGGAGCTTCAGACGGACGGTGGTAGCTGGCAAAAGGTCCTTGATACTAATGTGACCGGGAAAACCACATCCGGTTATGAACGCAGCCATCGCATCGATTTACCGAAAGCTGGCAGCACCTGGACCATCAGACTGCGCAAAATTACCGCTGACGCAAACAGTGCCAAAATTGGCGACACGATGACGCTCCAAAGTTATACAGAGGTCATCGATGCCAAACTGCGCTATCCAAACACAGCTCTGTTGTACATTGAGTTTGATTCCAGCCAGTTCAATGGCTCTATTCCACAAATTGCCTGTGAACCACGTGGTCGTGTCATCCGCGTACCGGATACTTACGACCCGGAAACAAGAACTTATAGCGGTACGTGGCTTGGGACATTCAAATGGGCCTGGACAGATAACCCTGCGTGGATATTTTACGACCTGGTGGTTAGCGACCGTTTCGGGCTTGGGGATCGTCTCACAACAGCGAACATAGACAAATGGACACTTTACCAGGTTGCACAGTATTGCGATCAGATGGTGCCGGATGGCAAAGGCGGAAGTGGCACCGAACCACGTTATACCTGCAACGTATACATTCAGGAACGCAACGACGCTTATACGGTCCTGCGTGATTTTGCTGCTATCTTCCGCGGGATGACCTACTGGGGCGACGACCAGATTGTTGCGCTGGCGGACATGCCGAGGGATGTTGATTTTACATACACTCATGCGAACGTTATCGATGGCCGGTTTACCTATTCCAGCAGCACCACAAAGAACCGTTATACCAATGCGCTCGTATCCTGGTCTGATCCTGATAACGCCTATTCTGATGCGATGGAACCTGTTTTTGAACAGGCGCTGGTTTCGCGTTATGGATTTAATCAACTTGAGATAACAGCTATTGGTTGTACCCGGCAATCGGAGGCGAACCGAAAAGGGCGATGGGGGATCCTCACCAACAACAAAGATCGCGTTGTTACTTTCAATGTAGGGGAAGACGGTAACATCCCACAGCCTGGCTATGTAATTGCTGTAGCCGACCGAAATCTTTCCGGACGTGACCTTGGCGGCCGTGTTTCTGTGGTGAATGGTCGTGTTTTGACGCTGGACAGGGCACCGGATGCATCTTCGGGCGACAGGATGATTGTCAATCTGCCATCAGGGGTTGCGCAGTCACGCACCATCCAGACGATAACGGGCAATAAAGTAACCGTTACGACTGCTTACAGCGAAACGCCTGTGGCTCAGGCCGTGTGGGTCATAGAGTCTGATGAACTCTATGCACAGCAGTATCGCGTTATCACCGTAACAGATAATAATGACGGCACGTTCACAATCGTCGGTGCAAATCATGATCCGGATAAATATGCCCGAATCGATACCGGAGCCATCATTGACCAGCGGCCGGTGAGCGTGATCCCGCCGGGCAATCAGTCACCGCCAGACAACATCGTAATCAGTTCGTTTTCGGTGGTGCAGCAGAATATCAGCGTCGAAACCATGCGCGTGAGCTGGGACCAGGCGCAGAACGCTATCGCCTATGAAGCGCAATGGCGCCGCAATGACGGGAACTGGGTTAACGTGCCGCGCAGCTCCACCACGTCATTCGACGTTCCGGGGATTTATGCCGGCCGCTACCTGGTACGTGTACGCGCCATCAATGCCGCAGAAATTTCTTCCGGGTGGGGCTATTCCGAAGAGAAAACGCTGACCGGTAAAGTGGGCAATCCGCCGAAACCGGTCGGCTTCATCGCTTCCGATAATGTGGTATTCGGTATCGAGCTGAGCTGGGGATTTCCGGCGAATACCGACGACACGCTGAAGACGGAAATTCAGTACAGCCTGACCGGTACCGAAGAAGATGCGATGCTGCTGACCGATGTGCCTTATCCGCAGCGCAAGTATCAGCAGATGGGCCTTAAGGCTGGGCAAATTTTCTGGTACCGCGCGCAGCTGGTGGACCGCAGCGGAAACGAATCAGGGTATACAGACTTTGTGCGCGGACAGGCCAGCATTGATGTATCCGATATCACCGATGCAATCCTGGAGGACATGAAAGGCTCCGATACGTTCAAAGACCTGATCGAGAACGCGGTAGACAGCAATGAAAAAATTGCTGGCATGGCTGACGACATCAAACAGGCTAACGACGAATTGGCGCAACAGGCGCAGGAAATCGCCAAAAACGCCCAGGATATCGGGAAGGTTCAGACCAGCGTTACAAACCTGTCGAGCACGGTCGGAGATGTGTCTTCTTCTCTGAGCGAGCTTGAGCAGACAGTAGCGACGGCCGATACCGCACTGGGTCAGCGAATCGATAACATCAGCGTGTCTATGGACGGCATGACGGGAGGAGTGAAGAACTCCGCCATCGCGATTATTCAGGGCAACCTGGCGCAGGTAGCGGCGCGCAAAACGCTGTCTGCATCCGTCGCCGGTAACAGCGCGCAGCTGGACCGCATTGATGAGGTGATCGTCAACGAGAAGGAGGCGACGGCGCGCTCGCTGCTGAGTTTGCAGACTGACGTGAACGGCAACAAGGCATCCATCAACAGCCTGAACCAGACGTTCTCCGATTACCAGCAGGCTATGGCCACGCAGGTAAACAGCATCACGGCAACCGTCAACGGGCATACTTCAGCGATCACCACCAACGCGCAGGCCATTGCGAACGTCAACGGGGACCTGAAGGCGATGTACAGCATCAAGGTCGGGTTATCCAGCAACGGCCAGTACTACGCCGCAGGGATGGGAATAGGTGTGGAGAATACGCCGTCCGGCATGCAGTCGCAGGTTATCTTCCTGGCTGACCGCTTCGCCGTTACTCACCAGGCAGGAGCGACCGTTACGCTTCCGTTCGTTATCCAGAACGGGCAGACCATAATCCGGAACACGGTCATTGGAGACGGGACGATTGGAAACGCCAAGATCGGCAGCTATATCCAATCTTCAACCTGGGACGGCACCGGGAACGTTGGCTGGCACATCAACAAATCTGGCTACGCGACGTTTAACAACGTGACCGTTCGCGGCTCGATTTACGCCACAAACGGTAATTTTTCTTTCAATGGCTCCGGCAACACAACGGTGATTAATGGTAATGGCGTAACCATTAATATTCCGGGTGGAGGTCGCATCGTACTGGGGACATGGACATAAAATGCCGACAGGATTATTGATAGAACTTAATGACGGTGGAAAACGAATGGAGATCACGGCGGGCCTGCGGTGCCCGTCATTTGGGGCCAACTTTGACAGTGGCTACCAGAAAGCCAAGTACGCTGATGTTGCCGGTTATGTTTCCGGGGCGCAGGTGCTGTTTATCCCTCACGCGACGGCTTATCTTGATTCAGGGCTGCTTCATAAAATGAACTCGGTCACCATATCCGGTGGACGCGTGACGCAGAACTCAACGATGAAGGATGTAAGCATCAGCGAGCGTGAAAGTACGTACACGTTCCCCGGAAGTCTCTGGCAGATATTTCCGTCAGGCCAGCGTAGTGGGGTGGGGCTGCTAATCAGCAACAGCACTGACTTCACCTCAATAACCAATGCCACGCAGTCAGGGCAGTGTATCTGGAAGGGGACCGTCAATGTCCCCACAGGCGGCTGGGCAGTTCCCACGATAGCGGGGTACGACAAGTCCAAATATATTGTCTTTGGGCGCTGCAATAGCGGTAACACCGTCGATTTCGATGGCAACACGGTCAGGTTCTTCAGCCCTCCATCCACCAACGATGACGCTCCGACGACCGGCACGATAGATATTGTCATCTTCGCCAGTGGTGTGGCGCCGCAGCCGGGCACCGGGCTAAACATCTTCAATGCAGCCGGGGCTTGCACGTTTTCGACGACAAGGCGGCCTTTCGTTTACCTCAATCAACTCTGGACGCCTTCGAAAAATACCGTGAGCATCGGCAGCGGCTATGTTCCGCTGGGCAGATTCGGGCTGATGGCTCACGAAGTAAATGGCATGTACGTGTATCGAATGTTCGGAATAAAAATACAGAACGGCAACGCTTCAGTTCAGGGCGGAAAATATCTTGGGCGCGAGCAATATGCCATTTTCGGTAATAACACGGTGACGTCGCTCAGCCTTCCGGTTCTGCCCGATATGTACGTCTGAATACACTGCCTAATTAAATCAACCTCGCTCCGGCGGGGTTTTTTATTACCTGGAGATAATATGATTTATACCACTGGCACTATTGCCATCAGCGGAAACACCCTTACAGGTACCGGCACAAACTTCACTGCAGCTGGCTTACTTATTCGTAACGGCTGTACTGTTATCGCCCTGACAAGCCCAGCGCAGGTTTTCCAGATTACCGCGATTGGAAGCGCAACCTCTCTTACCGTTACGCCAACTGCTAACCCTGCAATCCCTGCTGGAACCAAATATGCCATTCTTCTGAGCGACAGCCTTAGCGTTGACGGTCTGGCGCAGGACATCGCTGAAACCTTCACTATGTACCAGCGTTACATGAGCGGTTTCGCTGATGTGATGAACGGTACTACAGACGTCACTATCACGATTAACGGTGTGGCCGTCACAGTACCAGGCCAGAAATCACTGGCGAAGAAAGGGGCAAACAGCGATATAACCAGCCTGAGCGGCCTGACTACCGCACTCAGTATCAGCCAGGGCGGAACAGGTGCAAAGAATGCTGCTGACGCTCGCACAAACCTCGGTTTGGGAACAGTTGCTACAAAAGATACTGGTGTTGCATCAGGGCAAGTTCTTCTGTCCGGGGCAAATGGGCTTTGTGGATTAGGTAACAGAATTTATGCCTCAGGAAATATGGCGGCTTATGCATCATTGAGGCAGATTGGCTGCGGTTTTTTCCGCAATGACAATGAAGCTGGAGTTACAGCCCGATATGGTGCTGGGTTCTTTTCCTCGGTGATGGGTTCTCACGCCATTATGACCATAAGCGCGGCGAATGCTGTTCCTGTTGTTTCTGCCGCCACTGACGATTCGCTCGCAAATAACATAGCTTTTGCGAATACCCTTTATGGCACAGCAAACACCACTAAAGCCAGCGATGGAACACTTAAGGCCGCTTCTCCGGTTGCTCGTATCGTCAAATCTCAGGAAGAGAACCAACGTACGGATGTGGCTGAGGATGGTTTTTCATGGTGCGGCTGCGGTACGGCTAATAC
>OKVW01000435.1_pt1 | contig 25094 bp, 15 predicted proteins | sample 1606991 | NCBI WGS metagenome assembly OKVW01 (sample SAMN03281021, study PRJEB24777) | human gut metagenome | isolation source: fecal sample PR177 from 1 month old male Malay infant, vaginal delivered... | reverse complement strand
TGAAAAAATCAATCTGAACCCGGCTTCTCAGTTAAGTGACCTGTCAGTCTGGCAGGATGAAACCGCCATGGCGGAAGCCGGGGCCAACGAACGTATTACCGCAGGTGTGCAGGTGTTTCTGGAGCGCCTTCGCCAGTCCGGTCAGAAAGTGGAAAAGCTCGACAAGACCCTGATTGACCACCATATCGCGGAACTGGACTATCAGATTAGTCGCCAGCTGGATGCGGTCATGCACCACCCGGACTTCCAGTCCGTGGAGTCCCTGTGGCGTGGTCTGAAGCATCTGGTGGATAACACTGATTATCGCCAGAACGTGAAAACCGAAATTCTCGATGTTTCTAAGGACGACCTGCGTCAGGATTTTGAGGATGCGCCGGAAGTCATTCAGAGCGGACTGTACTGGCATTCTTACGTTTCGGAGTACGACACCCCGGGAGGGGAGCCGCTTGCTGCCATTATTTCGGCGTATGAATTTGATGCGTCGGCGCAGGATGTGGCGCTGATGCGCAACATTTCAAAAGTGTCGGCAGCGGCGCATATGCCGTTTATCGGCTCTGCTGGTCCGAAATTCTTCCTGAAAAATTCGATGGAAGAGGTGGCCGCCATTAAAGATATCGGTAACTACTTCGATCGCGCTGAATATATTAAGTGGAAGTCATTCCGTGATACGGACGATTCCCGTTACCTGGGGCTGGTGATGCCACGTGTGCTGGGTCGTCTGCCGTATGGCCCGGATACGGTGCCGGTGCGCAGCTTCAACTACATCGAAGAAGTGAAAGGCCCGGATCACGACAAATACCTGTGGACTAACGCCTCGTTCGCGTTTGCGGCCAACATGGTGAAAAGCTTCATCAACAACGGCTGGTGTGTGCAAATTCGTGGCCCGCAGGCCGGTGGCGCAGTGAAAGACCTGCCAATCCATTTGTACGATCTCGGCACTGGCAACCAGGTGAAGATCCCGTCAGAAGTGATGATCCCGGAAACCCGCGAATTTGAATTCGCTAACCTCGGCTTCATTCCGCTGTCGTACTACAAGAACCGCGATTACGCTTGCTTCTTCTCGGCGAACTCGACCCAGAAACCGGCGCTGTATGACACTGCGGATGCAACGGCTAACAGCCGTATCAATGCCCGTCTGCCGTACATCTTCCTGCTGTCACGTATCGCGCACTACCTGAAGCTTATTCAGCGTGAAAACATCGGTACCACCAAAGACCGTCGCCTGCTGGAACTGGAGCTGAACACCTGGGTACGTGGACTGGTTACCGAAATGACCGATCCGGGCGATGAACTGCAGGCCTCTCACCCGCTGCGTGACGCCAAAGTGGTTGTTGAAGACATCGAAGACAACCCGGGCTTCTTCCGCGTGAAGCTGTACGCCATCCCGCACTTCCAGGTGGAAGGCATGGACGTCAACCTGTCACTGGTTTCCCAGATGCCAAAGGCGAAATCATAAGCTAAGGCAGGAAGCCAATGAAAACGGAACAACCGTTATGGGGAAGGGGCCAGATGGTCTCTCCCCAGCACTTCCAGCAACAGGCCGCGTATGCGGCCTGGTCTGTGGAATGCATCGCCCGACTGGGCCTCTCCCATCCCTGGGGGATGATTGATGCCACTTTCGAACCGGATGCACTGAAGCTGGGCCGCCTGCAGGCCCGCCATCTGCACATCCGTTTCCCCGACGGCACGCTTATCGACACGGATAATGCCGACGCCCTGCCGCCGGTGCTGGCGCTTGAGGGCGAATCACAGGACGTGGTGGTGGTTCTGGCGCTGCCGCTGCTGCGGGCGAATGGCGGCAACTGCCTCAAACCCGATGAGGTGGCCGAGCGTCCTGTGCGTTATCGCCAGCGCTGGCGGGATGTCCGCAACACCTTTGGGGACGATACCCGGCAGATTGCAGTGATGCAGCCAGAGCTGACGCTGCGTTTCGCCCATCAGAACAACAGTGATTATCTGACCTGTCCGGTTGCCCGTCTGCAGCAGGATTCACAGGGGAGCTGGGCACTCGATGAAACCTGGCTTCCGCCACTGCTGGCTCTGCAGGGCAGCCGCTGGCTGGTGACCCAGCTGGAACAGCTGATGACGCAACTGCGTGCCCGTCTGAGCCGTCTGATGGACATGCGACGCGAAAGCAACGAGCGCATGGCCGATTTTGCCGTGGCGGATGTGTCTCTGTTCTGGTTGCTCAATGCCCTGAACAGCGCAGAGCCCGTGCTCGGACAGTTTCAGCGTCACCCGCAAAGTGCACCGGAACGTCTGTACCCGGAGCTGGCACGCCTTGCGGGCAGCCTGCTGACCTTCTCGCTGGAACACCAGGTGAGTGCCATTCCTGTCTGGCAGCATGAGCAGCTGAATAACGTCTTCCCGCCGCTCTTTGACCTGCTGGGCGACCTGCTGGAAGCCAGCCTGCCGTCGCGGGTGGTGGCGATTGAGCTTGAGCATGATGCCCGGCTTCACTTCTGGCAGGCGCGTCTGCATGACCCACGTCTGCGGGAAGGGGCGGATTACTACCTCTCCGTACGCTCACCGATGCCGGTGGCACAGCTGCAGGAACAGTTCCCGCGCCAGTGCAAGGTCGGCAGTCCGGATCATGTCAGGAGTATCGTCAATTCTTCACGGGTGGGTGTGCCGCTGACGCCGCTGCGTCATGTGCCGGCCGCCATTCCACTGCGTCTGGAAAACCAGTATTTCAGCCTCGATGTCTCTCATCCTCTGGCCACCGAAATGCTCCAGGGTGGGACCTGTATGTTTTACGTTCCGGGCATGCTCGGCGAGCCTGAACTTGAACTCTTTGCGGTACTGAGAACATGAGTGAGCGCAAACGCGGCCCGGCCGCGTCCATTGATATTGATGCCCTGCTGCAGGACACCTGGCTGCAGGTAATCAGCCTGCGTCACGGTCCGAAGTTTCAGGATGGAGAAGGGCGCACGTTGTGGGAGCGCTGCATTGCTGATGTCGAACGTGTACAGCGTGAGCTGAAAGCGAGCGAACTCGATGAAGCCAGCTGTCAGCATATTCTCACAGCGCAGTGTGCGCTGCTTGATGAAGCTGTCAAAGGTCGCGGTGTGGAGGATGATGCCTGCGTGCAGTGGTATGACATTCCCCTGCAGGGACACTTCCTCGGCACCATGGATGCCGGTGATACGCTGTGCGATCGGATGCGCGATGTGCTGCGTGAACCGGCGCCTGATCATGCTGTCGTGACCTGCTTCCAGCGGGTCATGATGCTGGGGTTCCTCGGCAGTTTCCGCTCGCTGAACGATCCGGAGCGCCAGAAACTCGTCAACGCGCTCAGTGAACATGTCACGCCGTTCAGTTATCCACAAACCCATCCTGTCCTGGCGGAAAGTCGTACCGGGCGTGGAATGGGCGGCGGGCTGGCGTCATGGCCCGTGCGAATTGGCCTGAGCGTGGTGGTGGTTGCTGCGCTGTGGTGGGGACTGAGCCACTGGCTGGATCAGACACTGCTGACCTTGCTGCCGGGAGCTGTGAAATGAGTCCTGCACAACAGCGCGGGCTTGCGCTGTGGGCCGCCCTGCTGAGTGCAGTGGTCTGCCTGGGCTTCCTGCCGGTATCCCGATTGGTTTCTGTGCTTGTTCTGTTGGCGATGCTGGGGCTTATCCTGGCGTTCTTGTATGTCGGCAGTCGTCGTGCGGAGCATGACGCCACCCTGCGTCTGGATGACCTCCCGGAAGCCACTTACCGTCAGCCCGTGGTGCTGGTCTGTGGCGATCTGCCGCTGGCCTGGCCACAGCAGTCACCGGTGCTAACGGTCACGCAGGGTTGCTGGATCCGCGTGGAGGATCATCAGGATCTGGAACAGGCCGCCCGCCAGGTACTGTGGTTGCGACCTGACTGGGGTCGCCAGCTGTCGGTGATGGTCAGCGTCTGTCCGCAGAAACACGCCGACAGCGAAGCGCTTACCAGCCGTCTGCTGGCCCTGCGATGGCAAATCAGCCAGTTGCGTAAAGAAACCGGGCATTCCGTGCCGCTGGTTCTGAATGGCCAGGTTGGCAGCGCGATGACGAATGACCTGCTCTGGCAGGCGGCTATCCCGGGGGAAGGGGTGAGGGTCTGGCGTGAATCTTCAGCGCCGAGTTCAATCGCTGCATGGGTTACCACCGGTGGGTCGCCTGCGATGCAGCAACAGGTGCTGATGAACAGCCTGATGAGCTGGTTCCATCAGCACGTCAAAGCAGTCTTTATGGATGAGAACCCCGACGTTCCTGTCATTGCACCTACAGCGGTGCTGTGGGGAATGGGGCCGATCCTTGCCGGGAGTCTGGCCACATCTGCCTGGACTGCATGGCTTTCCCGTCACACTGCGATGCAGCAGGTGGCGGGCTGGCAGCCGGTTGGAACGGACAGTACGGTTATCTCCCCCTTCCCGGATTTTATCCTGCCGCTGCTGCCCGAAGGGCGAGGCCTGACGCCACGTGGGCGAACCTTCCGTTGTGCGCTCGGGATTTTCACGCTGGCGGCCATTGCTGCGCTGCTCAGCAGTGGCTGGAACAATCACCAGTTGCTGCAGCGTGTGAGCTTCGATATTGCCCGCTATGACCGTATCCCGATGCATGATTTCGGACCCAAAGCCGATGCCGTTGCTGTCCTGCGTGACGATGCGGCAGAGCTGGATGACCGGGCGCGCAATGGCGTACCGGCGCGGATGGGCCTTGGTCTGTATCAGGGGGAGCGTCTGCGAATGCCTGTGCTGGATGCGATCCGTTCGTACGAGCCTCCACCGCCACCACCTAAACCACAGCCGAAACCTGAACCGGTACCGAAAATTGTCCGCCTCGACAGCATGTCGCTGTTCGATTCCGGCAAATCCGTGCTGAAGGCTGGCTCCACCAAATGGCTTGTCAACTCACTGGTCGGTATCAAAGCGAAGCCGGGCTGGCTGATTGTGGTCGCCGGGCATACCGACAACACCGGCAATCCAAAACTTAACCAGACGCTTTCACTCAAGCGTGCCGAAGCGGTGCGCAACTGGATGCGTGATACCGGTGATGTACCGGAAAGCTGTTTTGCGGTGCAGGGCTATGGCGAGAGCCGTCCGATCGCAACCAATGACACCCCGGATGGGCGCGCGCTCAACCGCCGTGTCGAAATCAGTCTGGTACCGCAGGCCAATGCCTGTCAGATACCGGGCCACACCCAGGCGTCATCGCAGGATGATGGCGCATCACAACACAATGGAGAGTAATTCCATGGCAATTCCTGTTTATCTTTGGCTGAAAGACGACGGCGGCGCGGACATTAAAGGTTCTGTGGACGTTCAGGATCGTGAAGGCAGCATCGAAGTTGTTGCTCAGGAGCATAACCTGTACATCCCGACTGACAACAACACCGGCAAGCTGACCGGTACCCGTATCCACACCCCGTTCCTGTTCACCAAGGAAATCGACTCGTCCAGCCCGTACCTGTACAAGGCTGTGACCACCGGTCAGACCCTCAAGTCTGCGGAATTCAAGTGGTACAAAATCAACGACGCGGGCCAGGAAGTGGAGTACTTCAACACCAAACTGGAAAACGTGAAAGTGGTGAAAGTGAATCCTGAAATGTATGACATCAAGGATCCTTCTAAAGAGAAGCACAACCACCTTGAGCGCATTGAACTGCGTTACGAAAAAATCACCTGGACCTACAAAGACGGCAACATCATTCATTCCGATTCCTGGAACGAACGCGCCACCGCGTAAGCCCGATGCGGACGGGGTTTCCTGTCCGCAGTTTTTTGCTGAGTGCCTGTATGAAACGGGCTTTCAGCAAAGAAACCCACAAACTGCCAGCCCGACCGTATGCGCTTTGGTCTCCTTCACGAGAAACAGCGATGGGCGGTAGCGTGTCCAGGAACCGACAAAGAGAGAGATTCATGGAAAATCCAGCCATCCTGTTGCGACGTCTGAACCCTTACTGTGCCCGTGCGATGGAAGGGGCGGCTTCGCTCTGCCAGACCCGTGCCCATGCGGAAATTTTGCCGGAGCACTGGCTGCTGAAGCTGCTCGAACAGGGGGAAGGTGACCTGACAGTGCTGGCACGCCGCTACGAGTGGGATATGGATGCACTGTGGCAGGATTTGCTCGGCTGGCTGGATAATCAACCGCGTTCGGTACGCAGTCGCCCGCAACTGTCCGCAGATATTCAGAAACTGATGCAGGAATCCTGGATGCAGGCCTCACTAGCCGGAGAGGAAAGTATCCGTAGTGTACACCTGCTGATGGCGCTGACGGAAAACCCACGGCTTGCTCACTGCGACGGTCTGTGGCCACTGCTGACGCTCGGGATGAGCCAGCTCTCCCGCCTGCGTCCGCTGCTGGATGCACAATCTGATGAACGTCCGGAGCTGCAGTTTGAGGCTGAACTGGCCCAGGAACATGGCAGTGAGGTGGAGTTTGTGGGCCGCCCGGTCGGTGCAGAGCTGAAAGAAGGCGAACTGAACCCGGCGCTGCAGAACGCGCTGGATAAATTCACCCTCGATGTTACCGCCAAAGCCAAAGATGGCAAAATCGACCCGGTATTTGGGCGTGACACTGAGATCCGCCAGATGGTCGATATTCTCTCGCGCCGCCGTAAAAATAACCCGATTCTGGTCGGCGAACCGGGTGTCGGCAAAACCGCACTGGTTGAAGGCCTGGCGCTGCGTATAGCAGAGGGCAACGTGCCGGAATCTCTCAAGCCAGTTGTTCTGCGCACCCTTGACCTCGGTCTGTTGCAGGCAGGGGCTGGCGTGAAAGGCGAGTTCGAACAGCGCCTGAAAAATGTCATTGATGCTGTACAACAATCGCCGGTACCGATTTTGCTGTTTATCGACGAAGCCCACACCATTATCGGAGCCGGTAACCAGGCAGGTGGCGCGGATGCGGCCAACCTGCTGAAGCCGGCACTGGCGCGCGGCGAACTGCGCACCATCGCCGCCACCACCTGGAGCGAGTACAAACAGTACTTCGAGCGCGATGCCGCGCTGGAACGTCGCTTCCAGATGGTGAAGGTCGACGAGCCGGACGACGACACCGCGTGTCTGATGCTGCGTGGACTGAAATCCCGCTACGCCGAACACCACAACGTCCATATCACTGATGACGCCGTCCGTGCGGCCGTCACCCTGTCACGTCGCTACCTGACGGGTCGCCAGCTACCGGACAAGGCGGTTGACCTGCTGGATACCGCCGCAGCGCGCGTACGCATGAGTCTCGATACGGTGCCGGAACAAATTGTGCGGCTGAAAGCACAGCTGACGGCGCTGGAGCTGGAAGAACAGGCACTGCTGGAAGATATCGCCGCCGGCAGCAACCGCCATGGTGACCGCCTGGGTGCCATTGAGCAGCAGCGGACTGAACTGGAAGCGCGTATTGCGGAGCAGGAATCGCGTTTCAGCACTGAAAAGGCGCTGGCGCAGCAGCTGATGGCCAGCCGCCAGGACATCAGCCAGCAGGCTGAGATTTCCGACCTGCAGCAGCAGCTCGAACAGGCACAACAGGGCGACGTGCTGGTTCAGGTGGATGTGGACACCCGCACGGTTGCCAACGTGATTGCCGACTGGACTGGCGTGCCGCTCTCTTCCCTGATGAAAGACGAACAGACTGAGCTGCTGACTCTGGAAAATGAAATCGGCCAGCGTGTCGTCGGTCAGGATGTTTCTCTTGAGGCCATCGCTCAGCGGCTGCGCGCGGCGAAGACCGGGCTGACGTCAGAGAATGGCCCACAGGGTGTGTTCCTGTTGGTCGGCCCGAGCGGCGTCGGTAAGACCGAAACCGCACTGGCGCTGGCGGATGTGCTGTACGGTGGCGAGAAGTCACTCATCACCATCAACCTGTCCGAGTACCAGGAGCCGCACACGGTGTCGCAGCTGAAAGGCTCACCGCCGGGCTATGTCGGTTATGGTCAGGGAGGCATTCTCACCGAAGCCGTGCGCAAGCGCCCGTACAGCGTGGTGCTGTTGGATGAAGTGGAAAAAGCGCACCGCGACGTCATGAACCTGTTCTATCAGGTCTTCGACCGCGGCTTTATGCGCGACGGCGAAGGGCGTGAAATCGACTTCCGTAACACCGTTATCCTGATGACCTCGAACCTCGGCAGCGACCACCTGATGCAGCTGCTGGACGAACAGCCGGAAGCGACCGAAGCGGATCTGCACGAACTGCTGCGCCCGATTTTACGCGACCACTTCCAGCCGGCACTGCTGGCCCGTTTCCAGACCGTGATTTACCGCCCTCTGGCCGAAGCGGCCATGCGTACCATCGTGGAAATGAAACTGTCACAGGTCAGCAAGCGCTTACATCGTCACTACGGCCTGACCACGCAGATTGATGAGAGCCTGTATGACGCACTCACTGCCGCCTGCCTGCTGCCGGATACCGGCGCACGCAACGTCGACAGCCTGCTCAATCAACAAATTTTGCCGGTGCTGAGTCAGCAGTTGCTGACCCACATGGCTGCGAAACAGAAACCACAGTCGCTACGCCTTAGCTGGAGTGAGGAAGAGGGTATCGGGCTGGAGTTTGACCGTACACAAGGAGTGCACGCATGAGCAGTAATCCCCCGATCAGATTCAGCCACAACCATCACCAGTTGTCGGTGAAGGGATGTGACGCAGAACTCGATGTACTGGCGTTTGAAGGCGATGAGGCCCTGAGCACGCCGTTCAGTTATCGTATTGAATTCACCAGCGCTGACCATGCCATCAGCAAAGAAATGATGCTGATGAAAGCAGCCTCCCTGACGCTGCTTGCCCCGGTGAACCAGGGTTACGGCATCAAAATGCAGCAGGCCGTGCGAACTCTTCAGGGAGTGGTGAGCGGCTTTGAACGTCTCAACACCTCAAAAGATGAAACCCATTATGCCCTGACGCTGCAGCCACGCCTGGCGCTGCTCAGCCGTTCGCACCAGAACGCCATTTATCAGGACATGTCGGTCCCACAAATCGTTGAAAAAATTCTGCGCGAGCGTCACAACATGCGCGGTCAGGATTTTCTGTTCTCACTCTCAAAAGAGTACCCGCGTCGTGAACAGGTGATGCAGTACGGCGAGGATGATCTGCACTTTATTACCCGTCTGTTGGGTGAGGTGGGTATCTGGTTCCGCTTTACCACTGATACGCGCCTGAACATCGACGTGGTGGAGTTTTATGACGGTCAGCAGGGGTATGAAAAAGGCCTGACCCTGCCTTCGGTTCCGCCATCAGGGCAGCATTCGGAAGGGGTAGACTCGGTCTGGGGCATGGAGAGCCATCATAACGTGGTGCAAAAGCAGGTCAGCACCCGTGATTACAACTACCGTCAGGCCACGGATGACATGAACACCCAGGTCGATGCGACCCGTGGGGATGCCACTACCTACGGTGATGCCTATCACTATGCGGATAACTATCTGACACCTGGTAGTACCTATGACCGCAATCCGGCCCCGGAGTCCGGGGCCTTTTTTGCCCGCATTCGTCATGAGCGTTATCTGAATGGCCAGACGCAGACCCGCGCCATCACCAGCTGCCCGACCCTCTCTCCGGGTCAGGTACTGAAAGTCACCGGCGGGTACGAAGTGGCTGATGTGTTCGCTCAGGGCGTGGTCGTCACGGCGATGCACAGCCATGCGCGCCGTGATGAAGACTTTGGCGTCAACTTCGACGGCATCCCGGACAGCACTGATTTTAGTTTCCGTCCTGAGCCTGGCTCACGCCCGGTGATGGCCGGTACATTGCCGGCACGCGTCACGAGCACCACCGAGAACGACACCTACGGCCACATCGATAAAGACGGCCGCTATCGCGTCAACATGCTGTTTGACCGTGATAACTGGGAAACCGGGTTCGAGAGCCTGTGGGTGCGCCAGTCACGCCCGTATGCCGGTGACACCTACGGTCTGCACCTGCCGCTGCTGGCAGGCACCGAAGTGGCGATTGGTTTTGAGGACGGTAACCCGGACAGACCGTACATTTCTGGCGTACTTCACGACTCGGCGCACGGTGACCATGTCACTATCCGAAACTACAAACGTAACGTCCTGCGCACCCCGGCGAACAACAAAATCCGCCTTGATGACAGCCGCGACCAGGAGCATATCAAGGTCTCCACGGAGTACGGCGGCAAGAGTCAGCTGAATCTCGGACATTTAGTGGATGCAGAGAAGCAGAAGCGCGGTGAGGGTTTTGAGCTCAGAACCGACAGTTGGGGAGCCATCCGGGCACAGAAAGGGATGTTCATCAGCGCTGATGGCCAGACGAAAGCACAGGGCCAGGTGCTGGAGATGCAGCCAGCGGTCAGCAATCTGGGTGATGCCCGGGAGCAGATGACGTCCATCTCCGATGATGCGCAGAAGGCGACCGCGAACCCGGCCGATCTCCAGGCGCAAATCAAACTGCTGGAACAGCAGCTGACAGACCTCAAAAAATCAGTGCTGCTGCTCAGTGCACCGGATGGAATGGCGCTGACCAGCGGACAACATCTGCAGGTATCAGCCGGGCAGAACCTGATAGCCACTGCCGGTAAAAATGCCGACGTCAGCGTGGTGAAAAATCTGTTCGTCGGGGTAGGTAATGCCCTGAGCGTGTTTGTTCGTAAGCTGGGGATCAAGCTCATCGCGAACCAGGGGCCGGTGCAGGTACAGGCGCAGAACGACCTGATGGCTCTGCTTGCTCGTAAGGAAATTAGTATCGTCAGTACTGAAGATGAAATCAAAATCATCGCGAAGAAGAAGCTGACCCTGAATGGTGGAGGAAGCTACATCACTTTAGATGGTAATGCTATTGAATCAGCCACGTTGGGTGAGTACAGAACAAAAGCAGGGCATTATGGACGAAAGGATAAAGCCAATAATAAAGAAGCTGTGCCTGCATTAACTCCAGAGCAAAATACTCCATCTGGCAAGTTTACATTTTCATAAAGGATTTAAACATGATTATTAGTCCTCCATATTTAAGGCCTCATTCCAAAAATGAAAGTGATGAAGGATGGGTGGGCAAAATGATGCCCGTTGATGTTAGTCGTGGGTTTCCGATTAATGGGAAAGAATCATGGCACGGCGGCGTACATATAAAACATAATGACTCGAGTCATCCTCCAGAAATGTTACGTGCGATAGCTGATGGGACTATAGTGTTCATTAGAGAGCCTGCCGAAAAAGAAAAAACAAAGAAAGAACCTTTGAATTATAATGGTTATACGGATAATGGTTGTATTGTTATAAAACATGAAACTGAAATCGGTTCTGGGGAAAACGGTAAAATCACGTTTTTTTCAATGTATATGCATTTGAATTTCATATCGAATACACTTTCTGTTGGGGGAGTGGTCGGAAGAAAAGATTCATTAGGCACAACCGGCATGGTCGATGGCGTGAATGCTACACACGTGCAAATATACTGTGAAGACCAGTATATAGAAAAAATCACTGGAAGATCACAACCGCACCTTGATACATCAAAAAATGGAAGGGTTGATGTATGTTTTGGTGATATTCATTTCTATATTCCGTCAGGCACCTCTTTTTATAATGGCAAAAGCATAGATGGTGTTACTGTCGTTGACGAAAGTACACCAATATACACTAATAGTTCTGATCTATTTGTAACTATCGAAACTAAAGGAGAGGTGCGTGTAATAACCACTAGGCAGAATGCTAAAGAAGATGGGCAGTTTGATATCGTTGGTGAGCCTATTAATGATACCAGCGGTTTGAATGAAAACAATATGTATGAATATGCCCTTAAAGGGCATCCAGATTCCATTTCATCAGGCTATGAATTACTCAGGTTTGGCCGTGTTATAAATTCTGAAAGTAAGCCTTTGTCCGATAAAAGCAATAACTACTGGCTGAAGGTGAATTATCCTGGTGGGTGCGGTTTCATAAATGTCGCATCAGATTCGGTAAAAAAATATAGCGATGCGGATTTCCCCCATTGGCTGGGCTGGATTTTAGTAACAGATGATTCAGATATGGATAGCCAGTGCAATTCAAACATTGTACTAAATTCAAAAAATGAATGCAGAAGCCGATTAATTTGTCGATTCCCATTTGAATGGGATCAAAATACGCTAGAGCAGCGACTTGGATGGTTGCAGGAGAAAAATGAAACTGTTGATCCTCCATTAGATAACGACTCTTGGGTTAAATTACTAGATCATGCTCGAGCTCTGTGCATAAGTGGTGATGTCCCTAAAAACAGGGTATGGCATTTTGACCCCAGAGCGTTTATTACATTATTTCGGAAATGTAATTGGCTTTCAGCAGAAGAATTAGAAAAGGTCTATCCAGATAACCTCTACCCTCTTAAGGCGTTGCAAAAGATAGGCACGTCTCCAAAGGAGGTTAGAGAAAAATATAGAGAGATCATCAACCGTTGCCTTGAAAAATACTTCATTACCACACCAACAAGAAAATCACATTTTTTTGGGCAGGGTGCAATTGAGTCAGGGATGTTATCGCTAATGATTGAAGGGGCAGCAAGTTTTTCACGAAATCCTACTCATTCAAGTTTTGCTTCTGAGATAAATGGGTACTATAACCCTCCGCCTGGAGGCTATCTTGATTATCTTAATGGACGACTTGGAAATATTGAGCCAGGAGATGGTCCGAAATTTAGAGGTCGGGGGATGAAACAGCTTACAGGCCGCGAAAATTATAGTAAATACTGGGGTTATAGGGGATGGATTGACTTAGAGAAATACCCTATGAACTATAAAGGATTTATAAATGGATGGTGGAGACCTGTTAATTTGAGCAAAGCTCCTGCTATTGACGACCCACAGCTTCTATCCATTTCTCCATACAACTGTATTGACGCTGGGGCGTGGTACTGGATTGCCGGTGCTCGTACCGCTGGTTTTCGTCCAATAAATGCGAAAATTGTGGAGTTTGATGTTTCACATGAACACTCCAAGGTTGTAACCAAAGCTATTAATGGTGCGTATACTGACGAAGAACGTCGTTGGAAAGAAACCACTAGAATCTCTCATATTTTGATGGACTAACTAATGAATCTTATTATTTCAACAATTGCCGGATTTTTTATTTCATTTAATGTATATGCATCAGGAGTTACATTAAATGGTACTGACTCAATAACCGTTGACATTAACAATCATACAAAGACTCTTAAGTTTGATACTGTTATCAATGGCTATAGTGTTAAATGTAGCGGTGATAAAATAATTCTCTGGGGTAAGCCGAAAATAATTAATGAGGGCAATCCTCAGGATACAAATGTGATTCTTGTAGATTTGGATCACAGATATAAAAAAATTGAAAAGAGTGTGAGTGAAGGTGTTTTTAGCATTGATTTTATAAAAGGAAAGGATCTCGCTTATATCGGAACCAATCAGGGGGTGTTTTTAAATCTTGCAAATGGAAATTTGAAGCCAGTTGGGTCAGAATTTGATCCTACGGATGATAATAACTTTGAAACGTGCAAGAAAAATAGCTCTTGGGAATTTAATAGATATCCTTAAGCCACAGCCCGTCTAAGCCCAGCTGGATAATTACTCAATATCCCTAATGATACTATCATGAAATATATTTTTTCTTCCTGTGCATTTTTACAAAGATTGCAATTGGATGTGATAATTGCATTTTAGATGTTAATAATGGAAAAAAGCTTTCTGCAGAGATTTTGCTGGTTGAGAATGATTCGTTGTTAGTATCCGTTTTAGATGCAGGTAAACAGGTTAATATAGAAAGAATTGATGTTTCATCTGATAAAAAAAACCACATATCATTTGAAGATTACAACCATGATGGTTATAGGGATTTTAGTATTTGGCACATGGATGAGGGGATGGGAACTTATAAAATATATAGGTTATTTATCTTTTCCCCTGGTGATAAACAATTCAAAGAGATAAAGCCATCATGCGGGGATGAGTTTGTCAATATCAGAGTTGAGAGGGATAGTTTGGTTAATGTTATTTATGACGGCAATACCCACAAATCATGCTATATTCGACTCAAAACGCTTGAGGAAATTAAATATTAGTATAGATGGCTGAGGGGCGGTGATTACTGTTAACTGGAAGGGGTGAATCATGAAATGGACAATTAATTATTCTTTCACATTTAGCAGGTCGATATCAAACTCGATTTTGTGTGGTCTATTGATTATTTTGCCGGCAACTTATTGCCTTGCTAATGATAACGCTGACAAAGAATCTGTATCAATGTGTGCTATGATTCCCACTGATGCTATTTCTGATGTTTATCAAAGAATGAGTGCTAAAGCGAGTGAAGATAATTCTTACCTCCTTGTAACAAGTGCCAGTGAAGAAAATTATTCTTGGGGTGACGACAGGTTAGCTATCGATGGGCATGCATATATTTTTAATGGCGCCCTTTTAAAATTAGATTCCTTGACCATATATAGTATAGAAAATGGCAACCAAACTGACGAAGTTATATATTTAAGTAAATCTAATCGCGGGGTTGGAGGGGTGTTTTATCGTGATGTTGCTAAAGATGGATCGCCTGATGTAAGTGCTATGTATATTAGTAATATAGGTCACGTTAGCCATTTTAATGTAACTGTAAGCCCTGAATGCCTGAACCACTTCCCTAAAAGGGTTTTGTCCAAGGTTTCTACTGAGTAGACGCTTTGGCAACTCATTATTGACTGATTTTTATTGCGATGAGCATTACTCATAATCAAAAAATTCGTTTGTGGTATTTTCATATCGAGATAATTAATGTTGTATTCCCTTAAACATCTTCCTGATTGTTATCCACGTCCAGATCATCCAAAAGTATCGCGCTGGTTTGCCGTCCTGGCAGCAATGTTGGTCATTAGCGTGATCCTCATGCGCATATTCGGACGCTACATTGATACCCGGCACTTTTGGTTAATTGCCATAGGCACACCCGTCGTTATATGGACTGTTAGTTTCATTATTCGCATGTGGGCGTGGTCATTACAAGACAGTAAAGCGAATGGTTTTGACCGACGTCGGGAGCAATGGATCTTAGGTGAGACCCGTAGGGCACGTCGTGCGCTTCAGGTGTTGAATACGACATTTATTACGGCCCATCAGGCAAATGAACAAGTTTCTGTTGCAGTTGAAATGCTCAATAACCACAGCATTATCATTTCGCAGTCGGACTGGAATGGCGAAGAAAGCCGGAGGCTGAGCCGTATCCTGACAGAACCGGAAGATACTCCTGGATTGGTTATCTCACGCCTGTTTTCAGAGCTGATTGCTGAACTACCTGTTCACCAGTTTCCGGAGACCGCTTCGCTTGCTGTCATCCTCGATGTCTCGTCATCTCTGTCATTCCCCGCTATCAGAGATATCTGGCAGGAAGCCTGGCAGGAGAGTGGCATAACCTGCGCGCTTGAGTATACAGACAGCAATGGGCCGGGGGTAGTCAACCACTGGCTGGATCACCGCATTAAAGATGATGCGATGTTATTGATTGTTGGCCTCCAGATTGATCCGGTTGTTTCAAACAATACTGCTGAAGCAGCCGTTGCTCTGCTACTTGGCAACCGCCTGACCCAGGAGGCACTCGAACCTCTCGCGTTGCTCCACCGGCCAGATGCTGCTCCAACCGGTGAGCTGATGGAGGGGATGAACATGGCTGCCTATAACGTCCCGCTCAAAGAAAATATCGTCAAAAATTTATGGCTTGCCGGGCTGACGGGTGAGCAGCGTGCAGAAGTTATTGCGTGCCAGACTGCGCACCCTGCGCAGTCTGTAGAGGACGAAGCCGTCATTTCGCTCGATACATCTATGGGACATGCCGGTGCCGCGGCCCCCTGGCTGGCTATCGCTGCCGCCACCGTAATCGCCCGACAAACTCAGTTACCACAGATGATTATCTGCGGTGATACCACACAGAATGTGCTGTGGAGCACGCTCATTACCCCGATTGCTTCCCGACAGGAGATGGATCCGTGAAGCTACCTTTAGCACCGAAGACTACGGAAGGCCGCTATCTTTCTGTCGCATTGATTTTCTTTTTGCTGTTAGCCGTTATGACTTTCATGGTCTGGAAGCATCCGGATATAGCCGGGATTGAAGACGGAAGTCAGCAGCAAATTTACTGGCTTATTGCCGGCGGATGTATTTCAGGCTGCGCCCTTATCGTTTCCGTAGTGCTTCTGGCGGCGGTACGCAATGCCGGCAAACAGGAGTTTAATGCGCTTGTCGACAACACCAACGGTGATGATGAGAAAAAGAAGCGGGAAAATGATAAAGCGCCTGTTCACCCTGCGGTGGTCATGTGTAACAAGATCCGGGGACATCTCCGCTCCCGTATTGGCCTTTACTGGCGTCGTAAAACCCGTCTGCTGTTAATCACTGGCGATGAGGCGGCAATCGAACTACTGGTACCTGGCCTGCAGGAAAACCAGTGGTTTGAAGGTAACCGTACCCTTCTGATTTACGGCGGCAGTCTGACTGCTGAGCTCGATAAGAAAAAATACGCCGCGCTGCGTAAACTGCGTCGCGGGCGTCCACTGGACGGTATTGTCCGCGTCATGCCGCAGTCGCTTAATCTGACCCCACAAATCAGCGACAACGATTTACGCGGGCTGGAAAAAATCAGCGAACTGCTCCGTTATTCCGCCCCGGTCTGGCTGTGGCAGCTGTGCGACAGCACCTGGTCGCAGGCAAAACGTACTGAGCAGCCGGTCGGGGCCAGTTTCCCACTGCGTGCTAAGCCCGACGATATTACCCGCCAGCTTGAGCTGATGCTGCCGGCCCTGCGAACGCAGGGCGTGAGTCAGGTCGCTGAGAACAATGGCCACGACTTCCTGCTGCGCCTGGGCCAGCACCTTAAAGACGGCGACATCGCCCGCTGGGCTCAGCAACTGGTGCCATGGCTGGCTGCCTCTCAGCAGCGCGTTCCGCTGCGAGGCCTGATGTTCAGCCTGCCGGAGAATAAACCCGCCGCTACCGCAGGAGAAACAGCCGGTGCTGCACCTGCCGACGTTGAGAAATATATCCCGGAATCACAACGCCATGCACTGAGCCTGCCGGTAACCTGGCAGGGCATTGTGGATGACTGTACCCGCGTGCGTGGCCGCCGTGTCGGTATGGCGTGGGAACAGACGCTGGCCTGGACGCTGATGGCCATTATCGGTGTCTGGGGGGCGGGGACGCTGCTGTCGTTTGCGGTCAACCGCCTGCAGATTGTCTCTGTGGCGCAGCAGGCGCATGCTCTGGTGGAGCATCCCTCCGTATCGGATTATCAGCTGACGGCTCTGCATACGCTGCGTAATGACGCCGGCCGCCTGCAGCACCGAATTCAGGAAGGCGCGCCATGGTATCAGCGCTTCGGTCTGGACCATAACCAGCAACTGCTCGACGCGATGCTGCCCTGGTACGGCGTGGCGAACAACCGCCTGATCCGCGACCCGGCAAATGCCGCCCTGACGCAGAAGCTCAGCGTGCTGGCAGGCTCCGCTCCCGGTAGCGACCAGCGGGCACAGCTGGCGAAGCCGGGCTATGACCAGCTGAAGGCCTGGCTGATGATGGCCCGTCCTGATAAAGCCGATGGCGCGTATTACGCTCAGACCATGAAAGCCGTGCAGCCGACGCGGATGGGCATTTCAACCGGCCTGTGGCAAAGTATGTCACCGGATTTGTGGGCCTTCTACATTTCCGAACTGCCAAAACAGCCACAGTGGAAAATCACGCCGGATGCGCAGCTGGTGAGCCAGAGCCGTCAGGTGTTGTTGCAGCAAATTGGACGGCGTAATGCTGAAAGCACTCTGTATGAGAACATGCTCAAATCCGTGCGTCGTAACTTCGCCGATGTGTCTCTGGAAGACATGACCGGCGGTACCGATGCGCGGCGACTGTTCACCACCGAGGAAGTGGTGCCCGGCATGTTTACGCGCCAGGCGTGGGAAGGGGGCATTCAGCAGGCTATCGAAAAGGCCGCAAATTCCCGCCGGGATGAAATTGACTGGGTGTTGAGCGACAGCCGGAAAGCGGTTTCCTCAGACCTGTCGCCGGAAGCCCTGAAAGCACGTCTGACGCAACGTTACTTCACCGACTTTGCCGGCAGCTGGCTGAGCTTCCTCAACAGCCTGCGACTTAATCCGGCAAACAACATTGCTGACGTGACCGACCAGTTGACGCTGATGAGTGATGTCCGTCAGTCGCCACTGATAGCCCTGATGAATACCATCGCCTGGCAGGGGCAGACCGGTCAGCAAAGCGAAGGCCTTTCGGACTCCATCATCAAATCGGCTAAAGATCTCGTAGGCGGGAAAGACAAACCTGCGATTGACCAGTCTGCGTCAGGGCCGCAGGGGCCGCTCGATGAAACCTTTGGTCCACTGCTGACGCTGATGGGGAAAAACAAAGGCAGCAATGTCATGTCGGCTGACAATTCCCTGAGCCTGCAGACGTATCTGACCCGCATCACCCGCGTGCGTCTGCGTCTGCAACAGGTGGCCAGCGCCTCTGATCCGCAGGAAATGATGCAGACCCTGGCACAGACCGTATTCCAGGGCAAAAGCGTGGATCTGACCGACACCCAGCAGTACGGCAGTCTGATTTCGGCAAGCCTTGGCGAAGAGTGGAGCGGTTTTGGCAGCACGATGTTTGTGCAGCCACTGACCCAGGCCTGGGAGACCGTGCTTCAGCCGTCGGCAGCGAGTCTGAATGACAAGTGGAGCCGTTCGGTGGTGGCGAACTGGCACACCGCCTTTGACGGACGTTTCCCGTTTGCGGCGAGTAAAAGTGATGCCTCCCTGCCAATGCTGGCTGAGTTTTTGCGCAAGGACAGCGGACGTATTGAACGCTTCCTGACGACAGAGCTCAGCGGCGTGCTGCACAAAGAGGGCAGCCAGTGGGTACCGGATAAGGTCAACAGCCAGGGGCTGAGCTTTAACCCGGCTTTCCTGCGGGCGATTAATCAACTGAGCCAGCTGTCAGACATTCTGTTCACCGACGGGAGCCAGGGCATCAGCTTTGAGCTGCAGGCGCGGCCTGTACCGCAGGTGGTCGAAACACAGCTGACCATTGATGGCCAGCCGTTGCACTACTTCAACCAAATGGCCGACTGGCAGAGTTTCCGCTGGCCGGGAGAGACTTACAAGCCGGGGACGATGCTGACCTGGACTACGGTCAACGCCGGTGCGCGCCTGTTCGGGGATTACAGCGGGACCTGGGGCTTTATTCGCTGGCTGGACCAGGGCAAGCGCCAGCAGCTTGACCGCAGCCAGTGGATGATGAGCTTCACCGCCCCGGACGGTCGGACCCTGCAGTGGGTCCTGCGTTCACAACTCGGAAAAGGTCCGCTGGCACTGCTGGATCTGCGCGGATTCACGCTGCCGGATCAGATATTCAGTGTCGACAGCGCAGCCACGGCTCAGGCGCTGATGGCCAGTGCCGGAAACAGTGACATGGATGGAGTCGAATAATGAGCACACTGCAGAATCTGGTTGTGGCCTGTCAGGCTGACGACACGCAGCTGCGGCAACAGGCGCAGACACGCACGGAAAACTGGCAGGCCTGGCTTGCTCCGGTAACTGACACCAGTCCTACCGGGGAAGACCCTGGCTATGACGACGATTTTCAGCGTATCCGGGAGGAGGTCAATAAGCTTTCCGGCATCGATACCGGGCTGATTTGCACGCTTGCCGAAAAACTGCTGACCACCACGGCCAAAGATATCCGGATCGCCACCTACTACTGCTGGGCGCGTTTGCACCAGGACGGGGAAACCGGATTTGCCGAAGGGCTTGAACTGCTGGCGGGATTGCTACAGCGCTATGGAACGCAGCTTCATCCTCAGCGTGAGCGGAGCCGTAAACCGGCGCTTGAGTGGCTCGCAGGCTCCAGTGTTCTGGACAGCCTGTCACTCTGGCCGGAAGTGGTACGCGATGATGCCCTGCGCACTGCCGGTACGCTGCTGCTCATTCGCGACAGTCTGGAGTCAGAGCCGGAAGCGTCGCGGCCAGAGCTGAATGCCCTGTATAGCGCGCTGGAATCTCGCCTGATGAAAGCGGGTGGTGTGGATGCTGTGGTGCCACAGAACGCCGGTAACAAGGCACAGTCACAGACCTCCACGCACACGACGGAGCCTGACGCGCCGGTTCTGAGTCGCATTACCTCCGGTCAGGATTTGCTGGCCCAGGCCCGTACACTGACCGGATATCTGCGTGAGCAACCTGATGGCTGGCTTGCCGCCCACCGGCTGATGAAAAGCCTGCGTCATGACACGCTGAGCGCTATTCCGGCACCGGATGCTGAAGGAAAAACGCGCATCGAACCGCCGCGCACTGACCAGCGGGCCATGCTCAAACGCCTGTACCTGCAGCAGAGCTGGCTGGAGATACTGGAGCAGGCGGACAGCACCTTCTCGCGTGGCGCCAATCACCTCTGGCTGGATTTGCAGTGGTATATCCACCAGGCCCTGATGAAATCGGGACAGGATGTACTGGCTGATATCATCGCAGCCGACCTGAAAGGGCTGCTGCGCCGCCTTACCGGTCTTGAAACCCTGGCCTTTAATGACGGTACGCCGTTTGCCGATGAGGTCACGCTGAACTGGATAAACCAGAGCGTGCTGGACGATATGTCCGGCTGGCGGGATGAGCCAGTCAGTGCCGACAGTGGGGATAATAACGATATTCTGGCTCTTGAGCCGGAAGCGCTGGAGAAAGCGGATACTGATGGTCTGGATGCCACACTTCACTGGCTGCAGACTCGCCCGGGCGCCGACTCCGCAAAAGACAAATGGCTGCTGCGTTTGCTGATGGCCCGTGTAGCCGAGCAGAAGGGCAAAAATGAACTGGCGCTGCATTTGCTGGGTGAGCTCGACAGTGCCGCACAGTCAATCACCCTCACACAGTGGACTCCTGCACTGTTGTTTGAAGTGAAATCACGTCGCCTCAGACTGCTGCGAATGAAAGCCACACGCAGTGAAACTGATAAATCACGGCTTCAGCCTGAGATGGATTTGCTTCTGTCCGGTCTGATTGCGCTCGATCCGGCCAGCAGTGCAGTGCTTTGCGGATAACCCGGACAGAATTCAGCTAAAGGGGAAAATATGGCAGCAGAAGGCTTTTACCTGGTGCAGGGCGACAAGACGACCTGCGGCGGGAAAATCACCACGGGCGCAGAGGATCACACTCTGTTTGATAAACCTGTTGCCCGGGAACAGGACAGCGTGACCTGCGGTAAACATGCCGGGCTTTTCAAGATAGCCGGTGGCATCGACAACGATACCATTCATGACCGGCGAATGGCCGGAACCCTCGACAGCTACAGTACCTGCCCCTGCAAGGCGAAGTTTATTCCATCAATGATGGATGATACGTACGAGAAGACAACCTCAGGCCAGAGCGAACCTGAACAACATGCACAGTCAGCAAATAAGAATAATAAAAAAAGCGATGAAAAACTGGATTATAAGATCCTGCTGTCAGGAAATAAGGTCCTTACGCCTCTTTCAATTCCAGACTATGATGAGATGATAAAGGGAGGAAGTACCAACAACACTGAGAAAATTGGTTTCCGAATCATCAATAAAGGCGATGAGGCAGAAGGGCTTTCCCTTGAGGTTGTGGATGGTGCTGAACTTATTTACAGTGAAAAGCATACTTCCAGCTTCTTTGAGCAAGGCGAGCATGAATGGTACTGGGATGGTTACAGTAATGCAGGAATACTGGATACTCGTAAGCTTAAAAGTAAGTCATTAACGGTCAGATTAATTGCCCTTAGGGGCGATCAAATGATAAAGGTAGATCTGCTACTAAATAATTCACCTAAAGAACAAGATTGGGTGGATGTGCAAATCAATAGAACCAGTGCCACTGTTGATGTCTTCTGGCGGGTCGCATTTGATGATGGCGGCATTGACGGCAGGAATCAATTGCTCCAACCCGTGAGTTATATTGATTTACAAAAGATGGCAAAAGAAGGGATAGAACTATATTGGTCTCGGAATGGTGGTCGGCTACCAACAATTGGTGAGGATATTCCAACAAAAAATGGGCGTTATAAAGTAAAGGTCTCTGTGAGTATTAATATAGCTCCGGCCATGCCATCATTTGATTTGATAGAGGTTCTGGATAGTGAATTTGGACGTTCAACAAGTCTGAAGGGATTCAGAAAAGTTTGCCATAATCTTGGATTCTATTCGAAGGTCTATCAATCCTTACCTTCGCAAAATGCATCATCTCAAGCTGATATGTTATTTAAGCTGACAGCGCCCCATGAAATGGGACACATAGTGCTCGATAAATATGCACCTTTTGGTTGGACAAAAGACTATTCATGGACACATAAGAGTAGCTCAAGTCTTTCCCAGGAACCTCTGCCCGGCACCACTATGCCATCAAGTGGAGAAATAGATATAATGAAATATGCAGATAAGCAGCAATCATTGGACATCCAGGGTAAGCATTCAGTGGCGGCTGAAGAGGATGTAAAAGGTTTGATCTGGCTGAGTAGGGTAAAATTCAATGACTAAATTACTTCTTGTTTGTCTTTTTTTGAGTATGTCAGCGTGTTCGTCACAAAAGCCATACCCCGGTGTTATTTTTATAAAAAATCCTTGCAATGCACCGCTTTCTGTCTCGGTTTCAAAATTCTCTGGCTATATCTCTTCATTGGGAGGAGATACTGATGAACATTTTACTCTTGCTGTCGGACAACAGAAAGCATTTGCTCAGTTTCAACGATCCAGTAAAGACCAGGATCTAGAATGGTTGTTTTCAGAAGAGTATGGTGGTGGATTTAATTTAACGACAGGGGATGGCGATCATCAAAAAAAATACTCAGGAGCCAACATATATCCTTTACTGAAAACCGTGTCTGATAAAGACGAGGATTTCATTTATCTTGAAATCAGCTCTCATGGCATTTGTCCATGAAGTCTTGACGGACTTGACAAGTAATGTATCCTTTTAAACAACGTGTAATTGCATTTTTCGGGGTGGTATTCTTCTTGGCGATTTCCGTCGGGATTTCATATCTCGGTATTTTTAAGTTGCGAGAATACCTTTCTTACCCCGATGTCGTTACCTTCTCTTTTTGGGTAACTTTTGCTGCCGCATTTTTCTTTTTTTCTCACCGTTATTGGCGATGATTTTTCCTGTTATTTTTACCGGGAAGCAGATAACCATTGCATCAGGTAAAAAATTACTGAAAACCACGTTTATCATTTTAGGGTTAACTGTCCTGGGAATGTTTATCTTTTCAGAAAGATACACAACATCTTTAATGCATAAAGGTTACACAGAATGTCAGGGGATCCCTTCGGGTTGGATGCCTGGCATGGCAAAAAAATATGCCATAGAGTCGTCCCTCTGTACTCAACATTGATGGTTCACTTTTTTATATGATTACCCGTGCCAGACTCCCGGAGTCTGCTTCAGTGTTTAACACGCAGCAATTTACTAAGCAGAATAAATATGGATGATTTAACCCTGCGTTATTATGACGCTGAAATGCGCTATCTGCTGGAAGCCGGTGAAGAGTTTGCCCGTGCTCACCCCGAGCAGGCGGCAATGCTCAATCTCGATAAAGCGGGGGCGCGCGACCCTTACGTGGAGCGGCTTTTCGAGGGCTTTGCCTTCCTGATGGGCCGTCTTCGTGAGAAGCTTGATGACGACCTGCCTGAACTGACCGAAGGGCTGGTCAGCCTGTTGTGGCCGCATTACCTGCGTACCATTCCGTCAATGTCGGTGGTGGAGTTCACCCCTGACTGGCGTGAGATGAAAGAGCATATGCGCATCGTCAAAGGCTTTGAGGTGAACTCGCGGCCGATCGGTGAGAAGGGCACGCGTTGCCGGTATACCACAACCAAAGAGATTACCCTTCAGCCATTGTCGCTTGAGAGTGCCCGACTGGCGACCGATCCAGATGGCCGTTCGGTCATCACGCTGCGCTTTAACTGCAGTCATCTCGCCGACTGGAGCCGTGTCGATCTCAGCCAGCTCCCGTTCTACTTCAACGCTGATGCACCGTTGGCCTGCGCCATGCATGAGGCCTTTACCATGAACACGGCCCGCCTATGGTTGCGGATGCCGGGTGACATGGACAGAAGACCGCTCGACGGGTATTTCACTGCGCTGGGTTTCGGCGACGACGATGACCTGTGGCCGAAGGGAAGCAGCAGCTTTAGCGGCTATCAACTGCTGCTGGAGTACTTCACCTTCCGTGAAAAATTCATGTTTACGGGGCTGCGTGGGCTGGAGGCCGTGGCCTTTCCGGCTGAGCTGCCATGGTTTGAAATCGACGTGGTACTGGCGGAGCGCTGGGAGCATGACTTCAGCTTTACCGAAAAGCATCTGCGCCTGAACTGTGTGCCGGTGATTAACCTGTTCCCGCTGGAATCAGACCCGCTGACGCTCAATTCATTGCAGACCGAATACATGCTGCGCCCAATGCGCGTGCAGGATGGCCATACCGAGATATACGCGGTGGATTCGGTGATGTCATCGAGCCAGCACACCTACGTGCCGTTTTCGAGTTTCCGCCACAAAGGTGGAATGATGCGTCATGAAGCGCCGGAGTATTACTACCACACTCGTGTGCGTCGCGGCCCGTCAGGGCTGCATAACACCTGGCTTATCCTTGGCGGTGAGGCCTTTGATAACCACACGGTACCGGAAGACGAAAGCCTGTCGCTGACGCTTACCGGCACTAATGGCCAGTTGCCACGACGAGCACTGCAGAGCACGGTGCTCGATACGGTGATGAAAACCACCTCAGCCAGCATCGCCGTGCGTAACCTGTGTGCGCCGACACTGCCCTGTTATCCGCCGGCGCAAGACCGTTTCCACTGGCGCGTGCTGAGTCACCTCGGCAGCGGATTCCTGTCGATGATGGATAATGCTGATGTGCTGCGCGGTACCCTGGCGCTGTACGAATGGACCGACAGCGAGATGAACCGGCGCCGCCTGGAAGCCATCATTGACGTGAAGCACAGCGAAACCGAGCGCTTCGAGCAGGGCTATCTGGTACGTGGCGTGCAGATTGAAGTGACGCTGGACAGTCACGGCTTTGCCGGACGCGGTGACATCTGCCTGTTCGGTGAAATGCTGAGCCGCTTCTTTGCGCTCTACACCGACATCTATCTGTTTAACCGCCTGATTATTATTCTGCAACCGACCGGAGAGCGCCTGGAATGGGAAGAGAAGCACA
>OKVW01000433.1_pt1 | contig 25148 bp, 20 predicted proteins | sample 1606991 | NCBI WGS metagenome assembly OKVW01 (sample SAMN03281021, study PRJEB24777) | human gut metagenome | isolation source: fecal sample PR177 from 1 month old male Malay infant, vaginal delivered... | reverse complement strand
GCTCCCGGGCCTGGCGCCTTGCCGCCTCAAAATCCATTACAATACTGCGATAGCTGCGTGCCATTTAGCCAATTCTCCTTTCCTACAGAACATTTCCGGGAAGTTCCTGGATAATCGATTCATTTACCCGAAGCTCCACATCCGTGTAGGTCTGGGCAATGGTCCGCAGATCGCCGGGATGTTCATTCAGCCGCCGGATCATGATCTCGATATTCTGGACCTGCTCCTCATAGTTGTTCCTGTGAAGGTCCCCGGCCTCGCCCAGCCAGTAGGCGCTGCTCTTCTCCACCAGATTCTTCATGGTCTCAAAGTGGGCCTTCATCTGGGCCACATGCTTCTCCACCTCTCCGGCCTTGATATTCAGCTGTTCAGGGGTTACCCGGAGCTCTACGCTGCCGATTATTCCTGCCATACTCATCTACCTCCTATATGCGTATTCCGTCGATGGCGGCGGAAACTGCAGCCTCGCACCTGGTATATTCATCCCTGGCGTTCTCCATGTAGTTGATCAGATGGTCCACGATCTTGCAAAGCTCTTCCATGGCCGCCCGGTCATTGTTAAATGCTTTGTTGAACTCTATGTTTGCCGGGCCGTCCCACATGGCGTCCAGCTGGCCCACCGCCTCGTAGGCCGCGCTCATGGATTTGCGGACCTCCTGGATCTCTATCTGCATATCTTCTATATCCTTTTTTAAAACGGATATGTTGATCTCTATCATATCTGCCATATGAGCCCTCCTAAACAATATGGTAAGCAGATATACTCTGCTGTACGCTTCTCAAATTGATCACATCCATGGCCCGGTAGTAATTGGCCGACCGCACCTGCTCCCCATACTCCAGGATGTTGTGCTCGCTTCGGATGTAGGTCCTCTGAATCTGGTTTAAGGCTGCCATCATTTCCAGAAGCTGGTGTTTCTCTGTCTCCATGTTCTGTTTATGGATCTTCAGCTTATGAATGACTTCCTCGTATTCAGACAACCGGCGCAGGGAGGAAATGATGTGCTGTACGTCATTGATCTGCTGGTTCAACCGGCGAACCGAGCGCTGCATTTCATCAGAAGCGCACGCCAGCATCTGTATGATTACTGTAAACATTCTCTGCTCCTTTCCTGTTGTCCAAAGTGTACCACCGTTGTGCTGCGCACCGCGCATTTTCTGACCGACGACCTGTTTCTCATGATAAATGACCTGTTCCGCCCCATTTTACACCAGCAGGAGCTTGTCGCCCGGGGTAATGTTGTAGTAACTCAGGGTGTTGTCCGGGTTCAGGGAGGACTCCAGGCGCTGGCTTACCAGCAGCAGTTCCCGCACATTTCCCTTTAACTCGCATTGCTCCTTCTGACAGATCATACTGCTGATCTCGTCAATGATCAGGGAGATTTTTGCGTTCTCGTCCAGGTTGAAATCGTAGTTCTGATTCACGCTGGGCGCATAAATATCTACCAGTATCATTTCTTACCTCCTTGTTATGGACGCCTGACGCCTGTCTTATAGGCGCAATGACCATTCTGCCAGCGTATCCGCCGCCTTCTTAAATGTATACTGCATATACCGGCTCCCCTGCCCGTCCTGGATCACCATACAATATTCCATAGGCATATCCAGTAGAAGCAGCCGCCTGTAAAGCTGTCCATCGCTCTTGTCCCTCAGTGAAAATGCTGTGTGCACCTGCCCGGATTCCATCAGCTGGGTGGAACCGGCCTCAAGGCCTGCGCTCAGCAGCTGCGCCAGCTCCGGGTCTGTGTGCTGTTTCCAGTAATTTCCAAAATCAAAAAATCCGATGTCCTCCTTGATGCGGGCCTCAGGCAGCTGGTTTAAGTCGGATAAATGCTGGATAAATGCTTCCTCATCCATGCCCCACATGCAGATTCTGCCCTTGTCCGTGGTGCTGTTCTCCAAGGCTGTGACCAGTCCGTCATAGCTGTAAAAGCACTGCCTTGGCAGGCGGAATACACCGGTGTCCGCCACCAGCAGACTGTGGGACTTTAAAATGCAGTCTATGTAGTCTGAGACAGGGGGCTGTATCTCCAGCTGCTCCCCATTGTGTACCAAAATACCGGATTTTGTCAGCTGGTACACTGCGAAATACACCTGATCCTGATCCAGGCTCTGCCCCTCCTGTGAAAACCCATAGTAGGACTCCAGCCCCCTGGCAGCGGCCAGCACCTGAAATTCCAGTAAATCCAATATCTGTACTACTCCCCTGAACGCAGTGAGGGGGACTTTCTTTGTCATGCCAACTCCTTTAATACCGGTTTATAGCTTCTGGACAGGGGAATCTCCATGTCCTGTTGGAGATATACCACATTTTTGGACAGCAGCACCCGCTCAATACGGTCTTTGTTGATGATAAAGCTGCGGTGGCAGCGGATAAACTGTTCCGGCAGGCGCTGGTCCAGATTCTCTATGGTCTCGTAAAATGCAAGCTCCTGGCTCTTCATACGCAGGTAGATCTTCTTCTCCCTGGCCTCGAAATAGTATACCTGGTCCAGGGGCACAAAGGTCTTTCCCTCCTTTGTCTCCACCACGAACCGCTCCTCCTCCTTGCCGGAACCGGTGCGCTCCGCCAGCTTCTCCACCAACTCCTGCAGGCAGCTTCTCAGACGCTGCCCGGTGACAGGGCGGATCAGCAGGGAGGAGGCCAGGATCGTGGGGCGTATGTACTCCATGGGGGACAGCTGGGGATCAGCAATCACCATCAGCAGCATATCCTGATAGCTTCTGCGGACTTCCTCCAGCCTGTTTATGCTGTCCGCACCGGAGACATCATAGCAGGAGACGTCCAGCAGGGGACTGTCCGCCAGAAAACGGTTCAGCTCCTCCTGGCTGTCCAGGAATGTCATCTGCCACATCTCATCCGTCAATACGGCGGCTATCTGCCTGGCCGTGTGCCGGATCAGCTGGTGTTCTTCTGTGTGTGGATCATATACCATCATGGATACCATGGTTCTTGTCTCCTATCCCTTTACCAAAGGCACCACTACCCTGGATACTTCTTCCTCATTTGCCATGGGCAGCATGCCGATTCCCGGCTTCTGCACCTTGTTCTGTTCCGTGTAATTCAAATTGCCGAAATCCATATAGCGCAGGTTGGCCACGCTGCCTCCAAAGTGGACGCCGGTGTGGTAACCGGTCATATTCTCATAGACACGAAGTCCCATAACAGGGGCAACGGTGTCCTGGTTGATGGCCGCGAAGAAATACACATTGTGCAGCCGCCCCTTCTCCGTAATGTTCTCTACAAAGGGCCGGATGTTCAGCACGCCCTCCTCAGGCTTGTAGATGGACTGGACGAAGGCCGCCAGATCTGAGATAAAGATGCAGATCCGCTCCTGCTCCAGCAGGGACTCATATAGCTCCTCCTCCCTGCCGTCTGCCAGCAGCGCCTTCTTCAGCTGATTGCGCTTCTGGAACGGTTCAACCAGGCCTTTGAAGAATTCTGCCTGTTCCTGCTGGTTGGATACATACACCGCCCCTGCGCGGCCTGCCGCCGACATAAGCTCATCGGTGCCGTGCTCGATGACGCAGAGTTTTCCGCCCTTTTTGCCGGCCCCATAGATCAGGGCCTTCATGGCGTTGGTCTTGCCTGTGCGGGCCTTGCCTGAGATCAGGCAGCAGTACAGCTTGGACAGATCCAGGCCGTAGGGCGAGGCATTTTCCATATCATAGCCCAGGGGCAGATGGCGGTCATCCTCCAAAAGGGCTTTTACCTCAGGCAGCAGCTCGAAGTCCGACCAGACGGGCTTCTCCGGGATCACCGGAATCTGTCTGGCGCAGGCGCCGCTCCAGCGGTCCTTCATCTGTCCGCAGGCTGCGGTAATGCGCTCCATACGCTGGTAGTCGTCATCGGCTTCCAGGGCAACGGCTGTCTGGAATTCCAGAATCCGTTCTCCCACCACAGCCAGTCCCCGGCCCTTTACATTGGACTCAGGGATCACATCCACTCTGGCCAGGCGCAGGGCATCGCAGTATTGGAACTTGTCGTTCATCTGCAGGCAGACCACTGTTTTGATGTTGTCGCCGATCTTGCTCTGGATCTCCGATGTGCCAAAGCCCCCTGCGGCGATGGCCAGGAATACACCGTAGCTGACGCCGTCGTGGGCCAGATGCATCATCACTTCCTCAAAACGGTTGTCCGTCTTTTCACGGAAACTGGCGTAGTTGTCAATGGCCACGATAACCGCAGGCACCACCACGCCGTTTGCACGGACATACTGGCTGTAGTTGCCGCCCTTGAACAGCTTCTTCCTGGACTCCAGCATCTCCTCTATCATGTGGAAGAACTTGTTCATCTTCTCAGTGTCTTCCTCGTATATCACGCCGCCTACATGGGGAGCGTTCTCAAAAGCGGACAGCATGTGGCTGCTGAAATCAATGGCGTATATATTCACATATTCCGGCGTGTACCGGTGGATCAGTCCATAGATCAGGGTCTGGAGCAGCGTGCTCTTGCCGCTGACGATCATGCCGCAGAAGGCGTGGTGCCCGTTCTCGGAGAAGTTCAGCACAAGGGGCATCTGGGCCTGGCTCACAGGATCATCGCAGAGTCCCACCGGAACCTCCAGCGTCCACTCCTCAGGCGCCTTGGGCCAGGCGGTTCCATCGTAGATGTGGTCCGCGTATCCGGCCAGCTGCTTTAAGGGCAGGCAGGTGGGAAGCAGGGGCATCCACAGCTGGAAATTGTGATTGTAGCCGTTTTCTTTGGCTGTCCTTCCCAGGTATTCCACCATGGCGTCCAGCTGGGTCTTCATCTTCTGCTCCGGAAGCTTTACATTGTTCTCGTCCACATATTTTAACAGCTCGCGGATCTCTGTCTCCAGATCCTTGGCTTCGCCGTCGCCCACCAGCCTGGATATCCCTGTGTATACCTGAAGCAGCTCGTCCAGCCGCCTGGTATTGTAGTCTGTCTCCGGGTAATCCACCTGGAAAAAGGCGAATTTCCCGTAGACTGCCTTCATGCGGTCCGGCGCCTCGGCCAGCTCTCCAACCGTCTGGTTCCTGTCGGCCGCCACCTGAAGCATGATCTGCACCAGGTTGAAGATCCAGGTGAAACGCCGCTCTGCCTGCTGCTTTCTCTTTAAGTTGCTGCCGATCAGAGCCGCCTTGCCGGTCAGGGAGATCATGGAAGCCAGCTCCTCCTTCTGGGAAGCCGCGCTCTCATCGTAGGCAGCGCCGCTGTAGGCTGACTGGAACAGTTCGTACAGCTCGTCATTGCCCACCTGCAGGTAACAGCGGCCGGCCTGGGTGAGGTAGGCCGCATCCGGCTTGTGCAGCATGTCGTTGCTGTCCTGGCGGTCCTGAACCCGCAGGCACAGGCGGAATTTGGAGTTGCTCCAGATGTTGTCGTCCACAGTTCCGCTGGGCTTCTGGGTGGCCAGAATCAGGTGCACGCCCAGGCTTCGTCCCACCTGGGCCACGCTGATCAGCTCCTTCATAAACTCTGATTCCTCCCGCTTCAGCTCCGCAAACTCATCGATGATGATAAACAGGTGGGGAACGGGGATGGTGGCCTCGCCGTTTTTGTAAAGCTTGGTGTACAGGTTGATGTTGTTGACATTGTTCTCATTGAAAATGCGCTGCCTGCGCTTGTTTTCGCTCTTGATGGACACCATGGCCCTGCGCACCTGGTTGCCGGACAGGTTGGAGATCTGGCCGATCATGTGGGGCAGGCCGTCAAAGAGGTTGGCCATGCCGCCGCCCTTGTAGTCGATGATAAAGTAGTTGATGTCATCAGGGCTGAAGTTAAGGGCCAGGGACAGCATGTAGGTCTGCAGGGTCTCGGATTTACCGGAACCTGTGGTGCCCGCCACCAGGCCGTGGGGTCCGTGGTATTTCTCATGGACGTCCAGGTAGCACAGCTCGCCGCCGGCCTTCACGCCCACCGCGGCCTTCATGTTCTCGTAGTTGCGGTTCTTGCGCCAGCGCTCCTCAGCATGAAGCTCCTCGGGACGGTTCACATGGTACATCTCCAGGAAGGTGAGGGCGCCGGGGATGTCCCCGCCCTTCTCCACCTCCTTGACCTCAATGCCCGACAGGGTTCTGGACATGCGCTCCATCTGCCCTCTGGTCACCTGGTCAAACTGGATGGACTGCCGCTGCACATCTGCCAGCTCGTAGGCCCCCTGGAAGGTATTATCCTTCTGGATCACGTACTCACATAGGTTGGGCAGCTGTTCGTAGCTCTCGGTCATCATAAATGTGGTCAGGCCCCGGAAGTCCTCTGAGTCGTAGATATACTTGGTGATCAGCTCCCCCTCCAGCACGGATGGGTCTGCCACGAACATAATGTAATATGGCTTAGGAATCTGGCCCTTGGGCTGATTCTCATCCTCAGCCTTCATGCGGAAGATCTTCACCAGCTCGTAGAACACATCGCTGGCCTCCTCCTTGTTGGAGGCCACATAGCGGGTCTTTTTGTCCTCGGACCACACGTGGGGCAGCCATTTGGCGAACTCCCACTCCTGGGCGTTTACGCTGCCGTCGTAGATGTAGATCAGCTTCACATCCGTGTAGGAATTGCTGGCCGCGATCTGGGCCGACAGGATATGCATGATATCCAGTGCCCCCTGCCTGCCGTAGCCTCCGATCAGGCCGATCAGATGGTAAGCCGCCAGATCCACCCGCACCGGCACATCAAAAAGGGTCTCATACTCCTGCTTAACCACCGACGGCTTCTGCTTTAAGCTGTCGTTTGACAGGCTGAAACGTTCCTTGGGCACCTCAATGGGGATCTGGAAGGGAAGATTGCCCAGCCCCAGCCTGTGTACCAGGAAATCCTCATGGTTCCTGTTCCTGCCCCATAATGCCACGCTGTCCCTGCCGTAGGCCACGCAGGTCTGGGTGTCCGGGTACAGCTCTAAAAGGGCCTGCCGGCTCTTCTCATACTTTTCTTTGATGGTGTCCACCTGGCGGATCAGGTAATCGCTGTATGCTTCAAACCGGTGTTTTTCGCTCTCCACGGTGGTCTTTTTCTCATAGCGCAGGTTCACAATCGCCCAGAATACGCCCAGTATGGCGGAACCTGCGGCTGTAATGATGCCGGTATACATAAATGCACTGGACGAACCGCCGCTGATCCGGGAGCTGTACATGGCCAGCATCGTGCCCAGCAGCATGGGGATTGCCATTGTGAAGGAGGGTCCTATGATCATAAACAGGGGCTTTTTCTGCATCTGCCTGGGCTCGGGCGGGGCTTCAATCTCAATGGGATCGGTCTCCAGAGGCGTAAAGTTCCGCGGGGAGCGGTGGAAATACTTCTTAGCCCGGACTTTCTCTTCTGTCCCGGCCTTTTTGCTGCCAGGGGTCTCAATATAGTGGAGGGGCAGAATGGATGGATGAATCCAAAGGTCTGAATTCACCGCGTTCACTGCCAGGCGGTTGTTCAGATAGATTATTTTAAGCCCGAATATATTGATGCAGTCGCCCACATGAAGAACCAGGGGGGCCTGCATTTTCGTCTCGTTTACAAATACGCCGTTGGAGCTGGTATCTTCAATCAGCCAGCCGTTTCCCGACTTTTTTAAAAGGGCGTGTTTCCTGGATACCAGGCCCAGGAATTTGTAGCAGATCATGTTGTCCTCCGCTGCACCTATGGTAATCTGGTTCAGGGAGGAAATGTCATATTTATTAAATACAGTAAAGCTGTTGCCGGTCTCCGTGACAACTGCTGATATTTTCTCATCCTGGCTGGTAGTTATGGCAATTACATCATTGGATTTAAGAAATGCGTAGGCGTCCCCGGCTGTCTTGTCCAGGGCGTACCTTCTGCTCTTTTTGAACCTCCATGAACCGTTTACTGCTTCCAGGCGCAGTGACAGATCCTCCTTCAGCTCGAAAAACTGGCGGGATATTCCGATGGAGGTATCTGCGTTGATGGCAGCCGGAAGCTGATATTCCTTGTAGGCATTTTTCGTGTATATGGATAGTACAATGCTCATGTCCCCTAGACTCCTATTCCGGTATCACGTTTCCAATATAGTCCAGCAGCGTAATCTGTACTCTGCAGACCCCGATCTGGATTATATCTCCCGTGAAAACCCGTATTCCTTTATCACTGACCCTGGTACTTTTATTTTTTCTCTTCAGTATGGTCTCATGGGAATCACCCAGATTCCTGATATAGATGCCTCCCCTGTAGGAGAAAATGCTGCAGTGCTGGGGTGCGATTCCCTTTTCGGGAAGTACGATTTCATTGCCGCCCTCCCTGCTGCCGATCAGCACTTCCGTCTCAGGATTTACTACATAATTGGCAGACCGTTTCCCGGTGACGGTCAGCTTCACCACGATCTTCCCCTCCTCAGCCATTGCCTGTTTCTGAGCCGGCAGGACAGCGGCTTCCAGCGGGAGGGCGCTGTCCTGCCCACGAAAGGCGCCCCGTTTCCCCAGGCTGTTCTTCAGGGCCTCGTTTAACACCTGGTCTTTCAGCCGGGCCTGGTATGCAGCCTTCTCATCCTTTTTCATTCGGATCAGCTTCAGTATAATTATCAGGGCGGCTATGGCGGCCGCCCCCATGGCCAGAGCCAATGGCCAATAGGTTTTAATAATGGTCAGCATCTGCTCCCCCTTGTCCTGTTGTCTATTATCCGATCTTTCCTACACTAACCAGCAGCTTTACCTGGCCCATGGTAACCAGGCTTCCTGAGAGGAGCTCCTGTTCGGAGGTCATCCGCTCAGGAGATTCGTTTAAGTATGTACCATTCAGTGAATTCAGATCCCGGATGTAAAGCCTGCCGTTCCTTAAGTTGATTTCACAGTGTTCACCCGACAGGGTGCTGTTGGGTATGGGGACCGTACAGCCTGATCTCCTCCCAACAACAATCCGGTCGGCAATGGCAACCCGGAAAACCTGCTCAGGGCAGTCTACATTTACCAGTTCCAGGCAATAGCTGTTCAGGCTGAACTCCTCTTTTGGGTCAAACAGCCGCTTGGTCACGTCCTCGGGATCTTCCCTCATGAGCACTGGTCTGAAGGTCACAGGTGGTTCTTCATGAGTATCGATTACGATTTCTTCAAAGGGCTGGGCCTTGTTCCGCCGTTTCATCAGCAGCACGATTAATGTAACCACAGCCGCAATCAGAATTACGGCTGCGGCGGTAATTGCCGCCGGGATTAACAGCGGCTGGTCCGCAATAAAACTCTTGATTTTTTCCACCTTATTCACCACATTTCCATTTCCATGTATCGCTGTTTAATCGTCGTAATCCTCGTCTTCGTCGTCAAAGTAGTTGGTGGTCACAGTCTTTTTGGTGTATCTGCTGTGTTCCACCTGGTCGAAGTATGCCTGGATCTCCTCGTCGGACAGATAGTAGCCCAGGGCCTTCTTGGCTTTCTTTTCCCAGTTTCTGGTCCGTCCTGCACGCTTGTCGGAGGGCTGTGAGGATACGTTCTGCCTGTAGCGGTCATAGTAATCATTTTTGATCTCCTGCACAGCGTCGGCTACGATCTGCAGGTTGCGGAGGTTCTGGGCCTCCTGGTCGGCTTCTCTTAATACATACTGCCATTCGTCCTCATTGGTGATTCTGGCCACCTGTTTTGTCACGGCGCTGGAGTAGCGCATCACGCCGTCGGAATCGTACATAAAGGTCTTGCTTCCATCGCTGGTGGGCGCTTTCTTGTTGCGGATCAGAGCGCCGCTGCTGTCCGCCTGATAGGCGAAGGTGGAACCCTGGGTGGGGTCCGACAGATAGAATAATCCTGTCTGAAGGACGCCCTTCTCATCCAGATAGTACCGTTTGCCGTCCAGGTCCAGCCAGTATGTATACATAGCGCCCTCATCCTTGGGGTCCATGTAAAACCACTTGTCATCCACCTGTGTCCAGCCTCTGGACTGTACGCCGGATTCCGGATTAAAATAGTACCACTTGAAGTTTAAGTAGCTCCAGCCCTTCAGCATGTAGCCCTCTGCATCGAAGCCGTAGAACTGTCCGTCGATCTCCTTGATGCCGGACTTGGGCACATAGCCGTCGTCCCCCTGGTACCAGTAACCCCTGTCATCCTGATTCCAGCCTGCATAGGCTGTGGATGCGAATACAAGTGACAGGGCAGCTGCCGCTAATAATACCTTTGTCTGTTTTCTCATGTGAATCCTCCTTGTTATGAGCACTTAGCGCCTGTATTTTAGGCGCTTACGTGCGATACATGTCACTGGCACTTAGTGAGGTCTTTTACGAACTTAGTGCAGTGGCTCGTTATGAGCACTTGGCGCCTGTCTTTGGGGCGCTTACGTGCGATACATGTCACTGGCACTTAGTGAGGTCTCTCACGAACTTAGTGCAGTGGCTCGTTATGAGCATTTAGCGCCTGTATTTTAGGCGCTTACGTGCAATTTTGGCTAAAAGTTTTTATACAACGTTGGGCGCCACTTCATCAGCCGGGTTATACTTGGTGGTCTCCGGCGGCGGGGCCTCTGTGGGGGCTTCCGTGGGGGGCGCCGCGGTCTCTGGCGGAGCGGTCTGTCCGCCCCCTGCTGTCTGTCCCTGGGTTCTCTGGGGCGCTCTGGTGGTGGGTGCATTTGTGGTCTGCTGTACAGCTCCGGTACTTACATAGATGGTCACCACTGTTCCCTTATCCACCTTGGTTCCGGCCTCTGTTCCCTGGCTGATAACCTTGCCTGCCTCCACGGTATCGCTGGCCTGCTCCTGCACGTCCGGCGTCAGTCCGCTGGCCTGGATCAAATCCATGGCTTCCTGGCGGTTCATATTCTGATAATTGTCCACCTCAATCTGCTCTTTTCCGGCGCTGACCGTCACTGTGACGGTGTCTCCCTGTTTGGCGTCTCCTGCCTTTGGATTCTGGCTGATAATCATGTTCTTTTCCACGGTATCACTGTATTCTACAGCCTTCTTCTCCATAAACAGCCCGGCATTTTTCAGTGCTTCGTAAGCTTCCTCCTGGTCCATGGCACTCAGATCCGGGATCTGCGCCGCCGCGCCTGTGTCCACGCCGGAATTGGCCGCAGCCACCTTCAAGGTGATAATCTTCTCAAATTCCACATTAGTTCCAACCTCAGGGTCCACCCCTGTGACGGTTCCCGCTGCGGCCCAGGTTTCGGTGTCCTCCTCAAAGTTGACAGAGAGAATCTTTAAATCTTCCAGGGCTTTTACCGCCGTATTCTGCTGCATCCAGAGAATATCGGGGATATCCGCGGTTCCTTTACCTGTACTGATGGTGACATGAAGGGTGCTGCCCTTGTCCACCACCTTGCCCGCATTGACCTTCTCCCCATCAATCTCCTGGCCCAGAACACGGCCCTCGCGGATGGTCTCAGAACTCTCGGACTTTCCGATGGCAAATACCAGGCCTGCGGACTCCACTGATTCCTGGGCTGAAGCTTTATCCATGTTGATCAGGTTGGGCACCCGGACCTGGTTCTCGTTCAGCACCACTGACCCGGCGCTTTCGGGCACAAGGCGGCGGATGTTCACTGCCACTGCCACCGCAATGGCGATCACCGCCACCACCGCCACCACGCAGGACACCTTCAGCCAGCCAGGCCAGCCGCCCATGTCCCTGTCGTCGGCAGTGGGCTTCACCTTCTCAACCTCAGAAGCCAGCAGAGCCTGCTCGAATTCCTCCGCAGACTGGGTGCGGTCCTCAATTTTTATGTTAAGGGCGTTCATCAGGGCATTTTCCGTGTTCTTGTTGATCACTGCGCCCCGTTTGGACGGTTCCTTCAGCTCATCCTTGACACGGCGCTCCGTGGCCTCCTGGGGCCGCACGCCGGTGATCATCTTGTAAAATGTGGCAGCCAGGGCATAGATATCGGTCCATGGCCCCTGTTTGCCGTTGCTTTGGTACTGCTCCACCGGCGCATATCCGAACTTTACAATGACTGTCAGGCTCTTGGAATGGGTGGTTGTGGCGTGGCGGGAGGCTCCGAAGTCCAACAGCTTTACCTCCCCTGTTTTTAACAGGTAAATGTTGTCCGGCGCGATATCACGGTGGATGATACCCTCCGCGTGAACCACCTTCAGTGCGGAGAGAACGCTGAATATAATGGGCAGGGATTCCTCCACGGTCATTTTCCCTTCTCGCTTCAGCCTGTCCTTCAGCGTCTCGCCGTCCAGAAACTCCATCACAATATATGCTGTGTTGTTCTCCTCGAAGAAGTCGTACACATGGCAGATTCCCGGTTCATCCTGGAATTTGGCCAGGCGCTGGGCCTCCTCCAGGGTCTTGGCCATGCCTGCCTTAAACTGCTCCTCCTGCTCCCCGCCATAGATGGTCACCTGATTCTGGCTGGGCATTCTGGTGGCAAATTCCGTGGGCAGATATTCCTTGATGGCAACCTTCTGCTGGAGCAGGTTGTCATATCCCATGTAGGTGATGCCGAAACCGCCGGAACCCAGAACCCGCCCAATGGTATACCGGCCGGCGATCACCACGCCCGGCGTGATATGGTACGCCTCCTTGGGCGGAGTACCGTTCAGATAGCCGCAGTGGGGGCAGACGTCAAAGCTCTCGTCATATTCCTCCATACAGCCTAAGCAAAGTCTTTTCATAGTCCCACATCCTTTTTACAGTTTACCAGATTCCGCCTATTTGAGATCTTCCCAGGCAAAGTCTTTACCGCAGAAAGGAATAAACATCAGCCGTGTGTTGCCGATTGTCAGGATATCGCGGCTCTTCATCTCCACGTTGGACAGCACTACCTGCTCGTTAATGTAGAACAGTTCTCTGGAATCCCCGGGCTGAGCGATAAATACGCGGCCCTTTGGCTCATAGGTGATGATTGCGTGGCGGTCTCTGGATACGCTGCTGTCGCCCTCCAGGATGATGTCCATGTCAATGGATCTTCCCACAAAATTCTTGCCTGTCTTTAAATCAAAGCCGCGGCCCAGAACCTGGCCGTCGATGCACACCAGCCAGCCTACCACAGGCTCTGTTCCCATGGTACCGCCGTAATAGCTGACGGTCTTGCCGTCATCGTCATCAGCCGGGACAAGTCTTACCGGGGCGGAGGATACGTGCTGTACCGCCTGTGCCAGAGGCACGGACTGGGCGCCTGTGCTGACGGGGACGGCCTGCTGGGGCCTTATGGGTGTGGATGCCACTGTGGGGCCGTCCTGGCCGGCTGCGCCCACCCCGCTGCCTGTGTACTCCATATTGACGGTTACATCGCTGTCAGCTGCGCTGGCATTCTTATTGCAATGTGGGCAGGTGGGGTATTTGTCCGCGTCATAGTAATGTCCGTTGCTGCATTTTGTAAGATTCATTATTTATTTCCTCCTTGGAATATGTTATATAAATGGATTTATTTTATAGGATATGGTTCTCCTCCGGCAGGGGCGGTATGGTCTCCTGATCCGGATTGTTCTCCTGGTTATGGCCGGATTCTGCGCCTGCCTCCGGAGGCTCTTTCTCCAGTCCGCGTTCTGTCTGTTCCTCAATGACATTGGCCGCGGCATCCGCCGTGGGAGCTGTCTGAGCTGCGGTTGATGACTGCGGCTCGTTGGATTTTGTTTTGGCTGCGGGCGGTTCAGTGGCGGCGGGCTTGGCCGCGGGCGGTTCCGTGGCCCCTGAATTGACTGCGGCCCCTGACTTAGCCGCGGGCGGCTCTGTGGCATCTGGCTTACCTGTGGCCGCTTCTGTAGCCCCTGCCTTTACCGCTGGCGGATCTGCAGCCCCTGCCTTTGCCGTAGACGGCTCTGCACCCTCTTGCTTTATCACAGATGGCGCTGTGACTGTTTCCACGCCTGCGGGCGGCTCTGTATTCCCCGCTGCCCCCGCATCCGCCGTTTCATCCGCTCCGGACATGCCCTCTGCCTCCTCCTGTGAAGAGACAGCCGCCCAGTCATTCTGTTCCTCCTGCTGGGCAGCCCTGTGGCGGGTCTGTATTAATACAGCGCTGATGCAGGCCAGGGAGATTAAGGCCGCCAGGCCTGCCCCCCATATAATAAACGGCAGTTTCCGCCTGTTCCGGCTGTTTTTTTTTGAATTCCCCCCAGGATGGGCTGTGGCCGGAACGCGGACAGTGGTTGTGAGCTTCACCGTCACGTCCTCGGAATCAGGAACGTGTTCCTTCCCGGCTGCCGGTGCGGACAGCTGGTCCATCAGCCGGCTGATGGTCTGTGCCTCTCCGGCGGCATTTTTAGTCAGCGCCCGTCCTATGGGACCGGAGATCTCCGGCGGGAAATTCTGCCGCAGTTCATCCAGGTTCTCAGCCAAAGAACGTTTCCCCCACTGTTCCGGCCCCAGCAGGGCCTGGGCGGCAAGCAGAGCGGTTCCATATACATCCGCCCCGGGTCCGGGCTGCTGCCCCTCCCCCATCTGCTCACTGCAGAAATATGCCGCGTCGTTGAATCCTCCTGCCCTGAACTCTTCCAAATCCGTGATATAGAGGCATTCCAGGGATAGCTGGCCATGGGTGAAGCCGTTCTTGTGAACTGCTTCCAGGGGAATGCGCAGGTTCTCCATCATCTGTCGCAGATCCGGAACCGGCATCCTCCCACCGCCTTCCAGACGCCGCCTGATGGTATTCTCACCAGGATATTCCAGTGTCCGGTAGGCGGTATTGTTCTCCTCAAAAACGCTGTACACACTGAGCAGGTTCCTGGTGTCGTCCAGCTCGATCAGCTTCTGGCCCTGGGCAGTAAACCGGGCTTTCCCCCGCTCAAACAGATCACGTTTGGCGTCGTATACGGTCACTGGAACTGCCCCGGCCCGGGACGCACAGCCTTCCGGGAAATACTCCTGTATCAGCACCCTGCGGGCGAACAGCGCATCCCAGCCCATGTACAGCAGATCCGCCTGGTTGACGGCCCTCAGGGTTCCCACAATGTACCTTCCCCGGAGTATCACCCCCGGTTCCAGATGTTTTCCCTTATCCTGGGTTTCGTCCCAGCCGCAGCAGGGGCATGGGGCTGCGGGCTGTGGGCCTTCCTCATACTCATTCATGCAGTTAAAGCAACGTTTCATCGTCTCTCCCCCTGCTACTTCAGCAGGAATACATTGTCTGTATCCCCCAGACGGATGATGGAACCCGGCTGCAATTTGAAGGGCATATTCTTGGGCAGCTGCCTGCCGTTGTCCAGGTACACGCCGTTGGTTGAATAATCAGTGACCTGGTAGCACCGCTCATATATATCAAAGCTGACCTCACAGTGCCTTCTGCTGATCGCCTGGTTCTCAATCACCAGATTACAGCTGCCCCCGTCTCTGCCCATCAGAATCCGCTCTCCATAGGGCAGTTTTAACTGAGCCCCGGCATACAGCCCTGACAGACCTTCCACACACCCTTCGGCGTAGGCCACTGTGCTGGAGTCCTCGTCCCCCGCCACTGCGCCTCCAAGCACAGGCTGGATCACATCCTGGCAGGCTCCGTAGCCGCCTCCGGTTCCCATATACTGCTGATCTGCCTCCGTCTGGGTCTGAGGGGCAGGGCCGGACTGCCCGGCGCTGTCGGTTCTGCGGTATCCCTGATCATACAGCCAGGCTTCATACCGGTCCATATAGCAGAACACCAGTCCGAATCTGGAATAGGGGTTACAGATCTCCATAACCAGAGTCAGGAAGAATCCGCTGATATGGCCTTTAAACAGAGGATACAGCGGCCCAAAGAACAGATAGGGGAACACAAACCCGTGCTTCAGGGTCACAGTTTTTCCTGTGCTCTGCTGAACCATCTGGAAACTGCCGCTTCTTGTCAAAAGCCCCACAATGATCAGCACCACATAGAATACCAGATACGCTATTGCGATTGCTGTTAAAAACGTAACATTAATTAAAGCTGCCATACCTTTATACTCCCTGTTCTTTTATAGTCCGATTCTACCGTTTATCCCGGGACAGCCCTCTGAGGCTGACTGCGCCGGCAATGAGAAACAGGGCCGTCATTCCCAGAAGCACCCACCAGCCATGTGAAACATGGGCCTTGGTGGCCTCAAAAAATGTCTCTGCTTCATGTTCAATCATAGGATACTCCGCCTGCATTTTCAGCGGCAGGCTGTTGAGATTCACAATCCCTCCCAGGGCCTGCATGGTCCATCTGCTTAAAGTGGCGTAGGACAGGATCTCTCCCGGCCCTTCCAGCTTAAACAGGATTCCCGAAAACAGCAGCTGCACAATCAGTAAAAACGGCGCCGCCACCATGGCCTTGTCCCCTGACCGGAAGTTGGCCGATACCAGAAGCCCCAGGGCCTCTGAGGACAGGATCACAAGCCAGATGGTGAATATAATCTCCAGTCCAAAGTTGTCCAGATATACGCCCGGACCTTTTTTGCCGATCAGCGCCAGGAACACGCCGCACAGCAGACCCGACTGAATCAGCCCGATCAGGGCCTGGACAAAGAATTTACTGAATATGTAAACCCCCAGCTTCAGGCTACCCATGTACTCGCGCTTCAGGATATTGCGCTCCTTGCAGACCTCCTGTATGGCGTTGAACAGCCCGATCCAGATTCCCGCGCAGCACAGGGCAAACATCATGGTTTTTGTATTTTCATAGATATCAAACACCGTGTCGTCTGCCACAATCTTTAACATCAGCCCGATCACCACCGGCTGGGCCAGCAGGAGCAGCAGCCTGCCCCAGTCATTTTTGATCAGCTCCATGTACCGCTGCACCAGAATGGACAGCTGCCGGATGGCCGAAACCCGTCTCCCCGGCATCTTGATATCCGACTTACCGGCGCCATCCATCTCCGTCTGATATCCCTTTTTTTGGAATTTATCAAACTGGGCCTCCCAGGAGGCGGAGTCTGCGGAGATCATGTTGTAGGCATCCGCCAGATTCTCCGTGTCAAAGAACATTTTGGCTTCCTGGACCGTGCCGGAGAAGCAGAGTCTCCCTCCTGCCCCCATGAAGATGATCCGGTCACACAGATCCAGGTTCTGGATGGTGTGGGTCACCATGATAATGGTTTTCTCCTGGGTCTTGGACAGCCGGTTGAGGGTCCGCATCAGGCTCTGTTCTGTGCCTGGGTCCAAGCCTGAGGTAGGCTCATCCAGGAAGAACAGCCTGGGATCTCCCAGCAGCTCCACGGCAATGCTGGCCCGCTTCTTCTGGCCGCCGGACAGCTTGCGGATATAAGTATCCTTCTGGGGCTTTAAATCCACCATCTCCAGCACCCGTGTAATCTGCCGCTGCCGTTCTTCGGCTGTGATATCACCGGGCATCTTAAGCCTGGCAGTGTACTCCAGCATCCGCCGCAGCGTCAGGTTCTCGTAGATAATGTCCTCCTGAGGCACGTATCCGATCACTGATTTTAAATATTTAAAGTTCTTGGCCAGATCCAGCCCGTTTAGATACACCCGCCCGGTGATGCTCTTGTCAAAGCCGCTGATGGCATTCATCAGGGTGGTTTTGCCGGCCCCGGAGCCGCCGATGATGGCCACAAACTCGTTGCTCTCTATCTGGCAGTTCACATCGTGCAGCAGGACTTTGTTCTGGCCCACCACCTTGTTCAGCTTCTCCACAGTCATACTGATGCCGTGGCTCACGGTCTTATAGAAAATGCTGTCCTGTATGTAGATCAGCTGGAAAGCCGCAATCTGGATAATGCTGCCCTCCTCCAGCTTAAGGTTGTCCCTGACAGGCTTTCCGTTTACCAGCAGGCCGTTCTTCCGGCTCATATCCGCCAGCACATATCCGCTCTCCGAAGGGGTTACAGATGCGTGGAGCCTGGACACTGCCGGGTGGCTCAGGACAATGTCATTATCCGCTGCCCGTCCCATATTTAACGGTTTCCGGTTGAGACTTATGCGTTTCCACGCCTCACCCGCCCCGCAGACAGAATACAGAAGGTACACGGAGGAGGGCTTGCCCATGCCGCCGATGTTGAGAACCATACCGTCCCTCAGCTCCACAGCGGTCTTTGTGTCCTTTAAATATTTCTTGTTGCGCAGAACGTCCACATAGGTTCCGTTGTTGCTTCCCAAGTCCTCATACCAGACTTTTTGATCCCGGATGGTGATCTTCCCATGTACGTGGGACACCATGCCGCTGTCCAGCACAATGTCACATTTCTCCGGGCTGCGCCCGATCACCACCTGGGATTTTATGCTGCCGTTCAGGCTGAATTCCCGGATTGGAGCGCCCGGGCTGATTATCAAAAGCGTCTCTTCCATCTCATTTCTCCCACTGTTCCATATATGATTCGATCTGCTGCCGCTGGGGCTCGCCCACCAGCTTCACCTCAGGAATATACCCTTCCAGCTCCCCGAAATCCTGCTGGTTTACATTGGCGAACTCCTGACACATCCGCTTGTTGAGCGGCAGGCCCTGGGCATTCTGGACACAGAGCACATCCTGGGCATTTTCCGACAGGAGATAATAGATCAGCCGCTTGGCCGCCGCACGGCTCTTGTCCGCGCCCGAGCTGCTGACGCTCCAGAGACGGTCATATCTGCCCACATAGGACTGATCCGCGGCAAATAGCACCTGGTACTGGCCGGGTATCTCGTTGGACAGGCGCTGGTAGTCTGAGGTGTCCGACAGGTAGTATGCAGCTTTCTGCTGCACAAACAGCTCGTAACCATCGGTGAGAATATCGTGCCCCTCTTTCCCCGCTGTCTCGGCGTAGGTTTTGACACAGCCATCATCCGTCATTTCATCATAGATCCAGAAATCCCGGGGATTCACGCTGTAACTCAGGCTGTCCCCTGCCTTCAGCTCCTTGTAAGTGGTAAATTGGCCGGGCACCTCCACCTTGGCGTCCACCGCGGTGGCATACACAACAGGGATCTGCACACACAGGGGCATCTGTTTCATGGACGGGAACTGACTCTGATACTGGCCAAGGAAGAAGAACTGGTCTGTCTCCAGCAGACTGTAGGTGTCCTCCAGAGAGTCCAGCTGGTCATAGTAACCGCTGTCCAGCACCGTGCTGTCGAACACATCCGGAAGCCGGCCCGCAGCCGCAGCCTCCTTAAGTCTGGCCTGGTACTCGCCATGCTCAAATCCCGTGACATCCAGGGTGATCTGAGGGTAGGCATCCCGGTATTCTGAGGCCATATCCATAAACTCAGCCACAGCCTGGTCCTTTGTCTGGTCCTCATCCGCGGGAACCCAGACCGTGACCTGGGCAGCTGCCAGGTTCACCTGCTGCATCCTGCCCAGCATGGCAAAGGCGCTGGTTCCTATTACTGCCGTCAGAATGACCGCCACCAGGGCAATGTCCCTGATCCGCCGTTTCTTTCTGCGCTTCAGCTCCTCTGCCACGTTTAAGACCTGCCCTTTTTTCTGCAGCGCATCCTTGAACTGGTCCGTATTCTGGAAACGCAGCTCCGGGTTCACCGCAATGGCCCGCATAACCGCATTGCTTAAATACTCCGGGATCTCCGGATTCAGCTGAGCAGGCGGCACCAGGGTGTCCTCCATCTGCCGGTCCGTGGACTCATCCGGCTTCACCCCGGTTATAGCCGCGTACAAGGTGGCGCCAAGGGCGTAAATGTCCGTGTATGGGCCTTGTTTGCCCTTGCTCATGTACTGCTCCGGCGGCGCATAATGGGGCGTCAGGATGGTGGTCATATCCGTCTCCTCAATTCTGGCCGCGCCGAAATCAATGAGCTTCACAACGCCGTTGTTACAGATAAAAATGTTGCTGGGATTGATATCCCTGTGTATAATCTTGGATTTGTGCACCTCTTTCAGCGCGTCCAGCACCGAGAGGGTCACATTGACCGCTATGTCAATGTCAATGATACCGCCGTTGTCACGGATATACTCCTTGTAGGATCTTCCCTCCAGAAAATCCATCACCATGTAGGCGGTGTTGTTGTCCTCAAAGAAATCATATACATCTGCAATGTTGGGATGGGTATTGAACTTGGCCACAGTCCGCGCCTCGTTGAGGAAACGCTCCTTGCCTTTCAGGAACTCGGGAATGTGCTTTTCCGAATACACCAGCACATCCTTGGTTCCAGGCGTCCGGGCCGCTATGCCCCCGGGATAATACTCCTTCACTGCAACCATTTTGTTAAAGGTGTTGTCCCAGGCCTTATAAATGATACCAAAGCCGCCTGTATTGATCTGCACGCCGATCAGATAGCGGCCTGCCAGCAGAGTCCCGGCTGCCAGGTAGTACAGGTCCATGGGCGGGGCCTCCCTCACAAAACCGCAGTGGGGGCATACGTCAAAATCCTCCGAATACTCATTCATACAATTTAAGCAGCGTACCATCTCATATCTCTCCTCTAAACAGGCCCTGACCCGTATTTTATCACAATGGCAGTGGTGTTATCCTGGCTCTTCACAGCCTTCTCAAGAGCCATCTGCACCAGCCGCTTAGCCGCTACCCTGGCGCTCACCAGGCTGTCTGTCAGCATGGCCTTGATCTGGTGCTCGTCCAGGCTTTTGTAAAGCCCGTCGCTGCACAGCAGCACCGTATCCCCTGATTCCAGCTGGAAGGGCTGGGCGTTGCACTCAATCCTGCTTAATCCCCCCATGCCCAGGTAGCTGATCAGTGCCTCCGCCATCCTGGTTCCCGCCTCTGTCTCAAAGGTCTCCTGGGAGATCTCCCCGTGTTCCAGGGCCTCCTGAAGCTCCAAACGGTAGTTGTGATCCCTGGTGACGGCCATCATGCTGTCGTCTCTCAGTATATAGATCCTGCTGTCCCCCACAGACATCCAGTACAGCTTGTCCTTCTGAACCACAACCGCCACCGCAGTGCTGCCGGCCTTCATGGAGCCGCCGCGCTCATCCCGCAGGTTAAACACCGCCTTGTCCATCTTCACCGCTTCCCTGCGCAGGAACGCGCAGACGTCCGTCTCCGGTTCCATGGACCGGTAGTCCTCCGCCAGAATCCCGGCAGCTGTGCGGCTGGCCAGCTCCCCGCCGTTTAAACCGCCCATACCGTCGCAGATCACTCCCAGGGTGTTCTCCGGATCTGCCAGAAGGCAGGCATAGTCCTGCTGGTATTCCCGATGCCCGATGATGCTGTACACCGAGGCTTCTGTTTCCCGGCTTCCGTTAAAATGTTCCTCTATCACATTGGTTTCACTCATAGGAGATACCTGCCTTTACCATACATTGAGGCCCCGCCAGCATAAATTCAAGCTCCGGCTTGTAGCGGTAAACCGCATATTTTTCCAGCTGCACCCCGTTGACGTAGGTGTGGTTGGTGGACATGTCCTGCAGCAGGAATTCCCCTGCATCCCTGTCATAGATCAGCACGCAGTGGACTTTGCTGATCTGCGGATCATCCGTCAGGATGATATTGCACTTTATAGGCGAGCGCCCCAGGCGGATCTCCACATTGGAGGGCAGGTTCCAGCGGTGGCCCGCGGTCCTGCCTGTGAGCACCTCCATGTAGGGCACCGCGGTTCCGGTTCTGGCAGGACGGATCTCCTGCTCCCGGTGTACCCCTTCCTGGATCTCATCCACAAACTGCCCCATGGTCTGGGTTCTTCCCTTGTAATTGAGCACCAGCGCCCTGTCCACGGCATCCGATATCTTCCTGCTGACGTCAGGCCGCAGCTGGTACAGCGGCGTGTAGGAAACGCCTCCCAGCCGGTCCAGGGCATCGGGCAGCATCTGCCCGGTCAAGGCGTAATAGTAGGTGGTGGCCAGGGCGTACACATCTGAGTAGGCCCCCTGCTTCCCTGTTCTGCTGTACTGCTCCGGCGGCGCAAACCCCCGCTTCAGCTCCACGGAGAACTCCTGCTTATCCTTCATGGACACCTGCTTGGCGCTTCCGAAATCCAGAATACGTGGCGCCCCGCCCTCATTTAATATGTAAATGTTGTCCGGTGTAATATCCCGGTGCAGAATCCCCGTACTCCTGTGAATCACATCCATGGTCCGGCCGATCTGGGCCACAATGTCCGTGATGTCTGAACCGGCAATGGTATTGCCCATGGCCTTCACAACGCTTCGCAGGTTGCTGCCGTCCAGATACTCCATCACAAAGTAGGCTGTCTGGTTCTCCTTAAAGCACTCATAGATCTTCACAACCGCCGGAACATTTTCCAGCTGCTTTAAGATCTGGGCCTCCTCGATAAACCGCTGCATTCCGTGGCGGTAGCGGTCCGGTCCGCCGGCAGTGTTGATCTGCATGGTGACGGAACCGCCGCTCCGGTAAGCCAGACCCTCGGGCGCATACTCCTTCACCGCGCAGACAGAGCGGTACAGGGTGTCATAGGCCTTATAGGTGATCCCAAATCCCCCGATGCCCAGGACCCGGCCCACCAGATAGCGGTTGAACAGGATGGTTCCCGCGGGCAGCGCCCTGTCCTGGCCGTTTACCTCTCCCAGGGAGTATCCGCAGTCCGGGCAGAAGGCCTCAGTGAAACCTGTTCCAAAGCAGTTGGGGCATAATCCCTTTAACTCTGTCAGCATTTTCTATCACCACCTGATCGTCAGTTCTACGGAACCTGCCGTAATCTTATCATCCTGCTCCAGCCTGCGCCGGCTGCGGATGGGAACATCGTTTACCATGGTGCCGTTGGTGGTATCCAGGTCCGTGACATACATGTCCCTGCCGTCCCACTCCAGCACAAAGTGCTGTCTGGACATCTTGGCATCGTCAAAGTAAAGGTTGCTGATCTTGGAACGGCCCACAATAAAACTGTCTGTGATGCTCAGTTCCATGGTCTCAGGGTATTTCCCCTTAACGCTGACTCTCAGCTTAAAGGGCACTCCCTCCTGTTCCTCTATGGACACGTGACGGTGCACCTCCACATCTGAGGCCATCACCGCTTTTCCATCCACATACAGGACGCCGCGGCCCTTTTTCACCTTGCGGTAGACCACTGTCACAATCACGATCAGCACCAGCACCGCCAGCACTACGGGAATCCAGTACCAGGCCTTTATCCAGTCCAGAATCCGGTCCTTCATGGGCGGTTTCTCCACAGTAAATGTCCCGGCGGTTATCACCGCATTGGCTTCCATGGACTTGTCCGTGATACCTGAGCAGCGGATGATGTAATCGCCGGCTGTCAGGTCCGAGGCAACCGTGAGCACCACTGCGTTGCTGCCCTCCCCATGGCTGACCCCCAGCACTGGGATCACCTCCTCAGAGTCGCTCCCCACACGGGTCACGGAGTAGTTGGACGCTGACTCACTGCCGTTCACCGGCTCGGAAAATACCACTTTAATCTGGCGGTCTCCAATCTTCTCCCTGCTACGGAACCCTGGATGGATCGTATCCTTAATCCATCGGGCAGACATCACGTTCTTTGTCACCATCTGGTTAGTGTCCGGAAGCTTATAGGAAAAAGTCTCCATCTTGTTGGACACCAGATTGCTTGAAGCCGTATATTTCATGACATCTGAGGAAACCACACCTGCCCGGAACTCCTCCATGGACTGTTCAAACTCCTCCGGTCCGAAGATTGCCAGCTGTCCGCCGGACATCCGTGCGAACTCCCCGAAGCTGTTCAAATTCTCCCTCTGGGTATCCTGGATTCCGAAGGCATATGCAGGAATCCCCTTTACCTCCAGATCATTCAGCGCTTCCTGGGAGCGGGTCTTGCCGGTGGAGAAATCCTCTCCGTCAGAGATCACCGCCAGAATCTTGCGCCTGCACTGCTCCGGCTTCACCTGCTCCGCCCTGGCCGCCGCCTGGCTGACCGCCTCAAAGAGCAGGGTCTTGTTGTCTATATTATCTATGGGTTCCAAAGCCGCAGCGGTAGCCGAGGCTTCATGGTCCTCGTCCAGCACCAGGGTCACTTCCTCGCCGAAGGTGTACAGCACCATCTTGTCCTGGGGACCCAGCTTTCCCTCGAATTTAAGGATTCCATCCTTGATATGGTCAAAATATGTTTCCGGCATGGAGTTGGAGATATCCAGAAGAATGTAGTAGTAGACGCCCTCCCCGGACTGGGCAAAATCGATCTGCTGGGACAGAGCCAATTTCTCAGAGCCCAGATAAGACTCCTGCTGGTTGGCGTTCTCCACCCTCAGGTTATGCCCGTATACCGTCACTTCAGGAAGGTTAACAAAGACCTGTTCCACTGTGGGGGACTTCTGGTCCCCCAACACAGTCAGACACATCAGATTCAAAGATACGATGAGCAGCGCAAGAATGCGCTTTAATCTCTTTCCCATACTCTTCCCTCTCTGCAAAATGCAACAAACTCAAACTCGCTGGACCCAATCCGTATTACATCCCCCGTTTTAACCGGCTTGGGTTCCTCCAGCAGCACTCCGTTGAGATAAGCGGTGGCACCCGCCTGCTGCACTGCATAAAATTTATTCCCGCGGCCGTCATAGACCACTGCGCAGTTTGCCTCTCTGGCAATGGAGGGGTCCTCCATCACCGGCACATCCAGCTTGTAGTCCCGGCCAATGCGGTTGAAGCCGTGGTACAGCCTGTAATCCCGGCCCTTCTCCGGCCCTTCCACGCACACCAGCCATCCGGCAATAAAATCTATGCCCTTATCCTGGGTGTACACGCCCACTGTCTTGTCATCCTCATCCACCGGCGGCTTTGCCTGGGACACAGGACGCATGGCCACCGTCTTGTCATCGGAGTCCGCCCCCTGGGCCGAGGGTGGTTTTAAAGCCACGGTCTTATCATCGTCCGCAAATATCCCACAGTGTGGGCATTGGGAAAATTTCACATCGTCGTAGTAATGTCCTTTAGCGCATCTTATAATTGCCATCTGTATTCCTCCCCTTATTATCCTTAATCAATCCAAACCGCAATGGCTGAATAGTTGTCCATGTCCGTGTTTCTTCCGTTCTTCAGCACGATCCCCTTCATGGCTTCCAGCCACTCATCGGGAGTGGAGGCCTTCTTAAAGGTACTCTCCATCTTTTTCTCCTCAATCAGCTCCCAGAACCCGTCGGAACACATTAAAAAAGCCTGCCTGCTGCCCCGCTGTAACGGTTCGGACAACTGGTACCTCAGTTCATCCTCATCCACTCCAAGCACGCGCAGAAGCCGGTTCCTGTCCGGATGACGGCGAATCTGTTTTTCCTTAATCTCACCAATTGATACAAGCATCTGCGGGACGCTGTGATCCAGTGTCCTGGCCTGAATGCGCCGGTCCTGGAAATAGTAGAGCCGGGAATCCCCGATATGTCCCCAGCGGATCTGTTCCCCGCTCACATCCAGCGCCACCAGGGTGGTCTTCATGTCCGAGGCCGTGCGGTCCTCCTGCTGGCCCTTAAGAATCCGTTCCTGGGCCTTTAAAAAGGCCCGGTCCAGGAACTCCCCGTCCCCGCCTTCCGCCATGAATTCTTCCACGCAGGTCTCAAC
>OKVW01000432.1_pt1 | contig 25149 bp, 22 predicted proteins | sample 1606991 | NCBI WGS metagenome assembly OKVW01 (sample SAMN03281021, study PRJEB24777) | human gut metagenome | isolation source: fecal sample PR177 from 1 month old male Malay infant, vaginal delivered... | reverse complement strand
TTTACGCTATAATCAAGTTATATAAAAGAATAACTGTGACAATGGGGTCACAAAGGGAGGACGCTTTTCCGTTTAGAGGGAAGGTAAATGTTATGAAAGAAATCAAGAATCCATTACTGCGCAACCTGGCTGAATATGGAGTAATTACGCTGAGCATTTTAATCATGGTAGTGGGAGTCTACTTTTTCAAATTCCCCAACCACTTTGCCTTCGGAGGTGTCACCGGTTTTTCCACTGTGTTCAGTGAACTGACCAAATGGTCTGCCAGTGACTTCACATCCATTGTGAACATGGCCCTTCTGGTGCTGGGATTTCTGTTCCTGGGCCGCGACTTTGGCGTAAAGACCGTTTACGCCAGCGTGCTGATGTCAGTGGGCCTGTCCGTGCTGGAGCGCGTCTGTCCTTTAAGCCGCCCTCTGACCACAGAGCCTCTGCTGGAGCTGTTGTTTGCCATCTTCCTGCCGGCTATCAGCACTGCCATCCTGTTTCACATCGGAGCTTCCAGCGGCGGTACGGATATCATAGCCATGATCTTAAAGAAACATACCAGTTTAAACATCGGCACTGTGCTGATGCTGGTGGACATCGCCGCAGTGGCTGCCTCCTTCTTCGTCTTTGGACCGGAGACAGGGCTGTTCTCCACCATCGGCCTGGCCGCCAAATCCCTGGTGATCGACGATGTGATAGAGAATATCAACCTGTGCAAGTGCTTTAACATCATCTGTGACGATGCAGATCCCATCTGCGATTATATTATCAACACCCTGCACCGCAGCGCCACCATTTACCAGGCCCAGGGAGCATTTTCCCATCACAACAAGACGGTGATCATGACCACCATGCGCCGCAGCCAGGCGCTGAAGCTGCGCAACTATATCCGCAAGATTGAACCCACCGCATTCATGCTGATCTCCAATTCCAGTGAGATTATCGGGAACGGGTTTTTGACAAACTAAATGCATATAATTATAATAGCTGTGGGACCTGCAATTGCGGCGTCCCGCAGTTTTTTTATTTTTGCAACTCATGTCAGGCTAAATGTTCATATAATTGATATAATGAACCAAGAGGTGATGGAAAATGTCTGTTCAAACAATAGAGACCATGGTCCGATGGGTGGACGATCATGTGCTGGAAAACCCTACATTAGAAAATATGTCAGCCCACGTGGGCTATTCCCCATACTACTGCTCCTCCAAATTCCGGGAGCACACAGGAACCACCTACAAGCAATATCTGGCCGGGTGCAGGCTGAGGACAGCGGGACATCTGCTGATTTCCACTGATGACCGGATTACGGATATTGCCCATCAGTGCGGGTTTTCATCGTCAGAGTCCCTGTCCAGGGCCTTTGTCAATGCATACCACAGCACGCCGTCCCAATATAGGAAACGGATGCAGACATATGGAGGAGTCAGTTATGAATATGGCAATCGGGAGAAATGATGAGTGCTGGTGCAAGAGCGGCCTGAAATACAAGAAATGCCACGCGGCCATCGACCAGCGCGCCGCCGCCTTCGCGCGGAGGGGCTGTCTGGTTCCGAAGCGGAATATGCTGAAGAATCAGGCCCAGGTGGATGGAATCCGCGAAAGCGGGAAGATCAACACCGCGCTGCTGGACTATATCGGTGATTTTGTAAAGGACGGTGTTGACACGGAAACGCTGGATCAGCTGATTTACAATCGGACAGTGGAACTGGGAGGCATCCCCGCTCCGCTGGACTATAACGGTTTTCCAAAGAGCTGCTGTATCTCCATTGACAGTGTGGTGTGCCACGGTATCCCCTCCAAGGACACGGTTCTGCGGGACGGGGACATCGTAAATATCGATATCTCCACCATCTACAACGGATATTTTTCCGACTCTTCCCGCATGTTCTGCGTCGGCGGGGTGTCCGCGGAGAAGAAACGGCTGGTGGATGCCGCCAGAGAATGCATGGAGGCAGGTATGGACCAGGTCCGCCCCTGGGGATTCCTGGGAGACGTGGGGCATGCGGTCAGCCGCTGCGCCAGGGAAAACGGATATACCGTTGTCCAGGAAATCGGCGGCCACGGCGTGGGCCTTCAGTTTCACGAGGACCCCTGGGTGGGCTATGTGACAGAGGCCGGCACCGGCATGCTGCTGGTTCCTGGAATGGTGTTTACCGTTGAACCCATGATCAATATGGGAGAGGCGGATGTCATTTTCCCAGAGGGCGATGAGTGGACTATTTACACAGCCGACGGGAAGCCGTCCGCCCAGTGGGAGACCACGGTTTTGGTCACTGACAGCGGGTATGAGGTGCTGGCCCACTAAACCGCTCTCATTCCGCTAATTATCAACCCCCTGGGCCAGTTCCTCTATGGCATTGTATTTGAAAAGGCAGGCCGCTGCGGCTATCTGGCTTTCTATGGGGCGGGGCTGGTTATGATTGGGATCGGCGTTGCTACACGCGGGGTTTTCCGGAGAATTGACCAACTGCTTCCATGTCCCGCGCCACTGCCTTCAGATCTTCCCTGATCCTGATCCCCTGGGGACATGCGCTCTCACACTGGCCGCACTCCTGGCACATGGAAGCCCGCTCCCCCTCCTTCATATCCGTCCAGTAGCGCCCTTTGGCCCTGGCGGCATTCCCGTACATGGCGTACTCGTTCCAGACAGAGAAGCTGCCTGGGATATTCACCCCAAAGGGACATGGCATACAGTATCTGCAGCCCGTACAGCCGTTCTTCACCCTGCTTCTGACTGCCTGGGCAGCCCGCTCCACCACAGCCATCTCCGGCTGGGACAGTGGTTTAAAATTTCCAAATGTTTCCAGGTTATCCTTCACCTGCTCTGGGGTGGACATGCCGCTTAAGACCACCTTCACCCCCGGGTGGCCGGCCGCCCACCGCATGGCCCAGGATGCAGTGGAACGCTCCGGGTCCGCCTGTGTAAACAGGCTGCTGATGTCTGAGGGCAGATTGGCCAGCATTCCGCCCTTCACCGGCTCCATCACCACCACCGGCACGCCCAGCTTCTCCGCCAGGGCATATCCCCTGTCTCCGGCCTGGTAATCGCGGTCCATGTAGTTGTACTGGATCTGGCAGAAATCCCATTTCCAGCCGGTGAGAATCTCCTCAAACACCTCATACTCGTCATGAAAGGAGAATCCCAGATGACGGATCTTCCCCTGTTTGATGAGATCCTCCGCCCAGTCCATCAGTCCCAGGCGTTTAATCTTCTCCCAACGGTCCCGTCCCAGGCCGTGAAGCAGGTAGAAATCAATATGATCCATTTGAAGCCGCTCCATCTGCTCCTCAAAGGCCGCTTGGGCGTCCTCCGGCGTTTCCACCTTCCATACCGGCAGCTTGGTGGCCAGATAGAAGCTGTCCCTGTCATACTTCTTCAGCGCCCGCCCCAGGAAAGGTTCGCTGGTTCCCTCGTGGTAGGGGTAGGCAGTGTCTATGTAGGTCACTCCGGCCGCTATGGCCTGCTCCAGCAGCCCTTCTGCCTCCGGCTCATTGATCTGCCCCTCCGGCGTCAACGGGAAACGCATACAGCCAAATCCCAGCAGTGACGGCCTCTCTGTCCCTGTCCCCATCTTCATCTCTCTGTATTCCATATCTGTCCCTCCGGCTCAGGCCTGCGGCCTGCCATTTTCTTCTAATTATATCAGACAATATACACGAGGGATAGAGATTGTTTGAATATTCCTGTCCGGCGCCGCTTAGAGTGTGTTTAAAACTTCATATCCGCCGCCTTAATAGAAATCCCCGCGCGTTCTGATTCCTCCGCTTCCCAAAACGCCATGGCGCGGAAGCCGCACAGCCCCGCTATGAGGCTGGCAGGGAACATTTCAATGGCATTGTTGTATTTTAATACGGTATCATTATAGAACTGTCTGGACAGAGCAATTTTATTCTCTGTTTCCGCCAGCTCATTCTGCAGCTGCATAAAGTTGCTGTTTGACTTTAACTCCGGGTATGCCTCACTCACGGCCATAAGCTGGCGGAGCGTTGCTGAGAGCTTCTCGTTTGCTGAAACCAGGTTGCTGAAATCGGAAGCCGCCATGGCGCTTGTGCGGGCCTTTACCACAGCTTCCAGGGTGCTCCGTTCAAAACCGGCATAGCCTTTGGCTGTCTCCAGCAGATTGGGGATCAGATCATAGCGCCGCTTCAGCTGCACGTCGATCTGCGCCAGCTGGTTCTTGACCCGGTTGCGCAGCACCACAAACTGGTTTCTGGTTTTGACCGCTGCTATGAGGATGGCCAGCACCACCAGCATGATGATCCCAATCACAATGTATTTACCCATTTTATCATTCCTCCTATTTTTCAAAACGTATAAAATCCTGATACCGGACATTTTTCATGCTGAAAATATCCTCGATGATGCGCTCATTTTCCTCCAGCACCACTGCGTAGATCAAAAAGTCATCCCAGAGCACCAGCTGCTCTTTCTCGGCTTCGGACAGGTTGGAAAAGTCTCTTAAGAAATTTTTAATACCGGAAATCTGCGCCGTCAAAAGCTCGCCCGTCTCCGTCCGTTTCACCGACACGACGGCGTTGGAAGCGGACAGCACCATGCGCAGCACAGCTGCAACAGGCAGCAAAAAGACCGCCAAAAACGACAAGACGAAAAAAGCTGTCAGTGCAACCGCAATCACCATGTCCGGTGATGACAATACGTAATTCAATTGCTCCGTGCCGAAGGACTGCGGAGCCGCCGCAGTGAAGCGCTCTATTCTGTCCATCAAGCTGCTGTTCTCAAGCGCGACAGCCGCTATGCCCATTCCCAGGAAAATCAGAATAGGGACCAGGCAGCCGCCGAGACAGCCTGTAAGGCAGGTACGGGATACTGAATTGATATTCTGCCCTGCCCCGCGGTATTTTAAATAGCCTGACTCTACGGCCTCTGCGGTTACCTGCCGTTTCCACGCTCCCAGATTCGCGGGCTGGGCCTGTCCCTGGGCGATCAGCGACAGCAGGGTCCGGTCACTGGGCAGCAGGCCGGGTAGTTCCTGATTTAAGACGCGGATCTCGCCGCACTCCATGGAAACCGCGCCCATTTTAACATACTTTAACAGCAGCGCCGACATATCTTTCTTGGTTTCGATCCGCAGATCCATCAGCAGGCTGATTGTGGTGGGTGGGATGCCGGTCAGCTTTTCCCGGTAATAGTCAAAGTCCTCATCCGTTCGGAAGGTAGCGTTCCGGATCGCGGCCTTTCTTACGGTATGGCTGATGGCCCTCCATATGAGTATCACCGGCAGGGACGTGACTGCCGCAGCCAGAGCCAGGAGAAGGAGTGCCGCGGCCGTCACCCCAAAATCACGCTCACTCCGGATGATATTCCAGATCAGACGCCCATCTTTCCCTATGGACAGAAAGATAAATAGGAGCGGTGGTACAAAGAAAACCAGACGGTCAAGTTTCTGCCATCGTTTGATCTGTTTCGTTGCAATTGTTCTTTTCATAGTGTAACCCTTACGCTTTCAGGCGCTTCCTGACAGCTTAAGTACCTCCCCTTCTGTGCTTATCTTATTTTCAACCATTATAACTTATTTTTCAAAGCCCTGAATACCCGCTGCAAAAATACACTATAAAATGCAAAAAAAGCCCATTTACGGTTCTGGGATCAAAACAGTTGCTTTCACATATTCCCCCTCCGTCTTAATTACGAAAATCCCATCATGCCTCTCGGCAATATCCTGGATAGCCGCCAGCCCATAGCCGTGGGCATCACTGTCTGGTTTTGCGGACACGGCTCTGCCATTTTCCCAGCACAGCGGCTGTGCGTATGTATTCTTTACAACGACCACAAGCTGCCGTTCTTCCTGGATTATCTGGACCTGGACACTCCTGCCGGACTCACATTTTTCAGCGGCTTCCATGGCATTGTCCAGCAGGTTTCCCAATAATATAATAATTTCCTCTTCTTTTAGGGAGATATCTTTAAGGTCGCCGCACAGAAAGCTTAAATTGATTCCCCTGTCCAGCGCCTCCTGCTTCTTTATATTTAAAATAGCGTCTGCTATGGGATGGTTGGTGCAGATGCGGTCCAGCTCCTTTGCCATCCCCCCCGTCAGCTCATGGATGTATTGAAGCGCCCGGTCATCCGCTCCCTGCTCCAGCAGATCGCAGATTGTGCGAAGCTGGTTCTTATACTCATGGAGACGCTTCCCCTGCTTTATATACAGATCCTGCTTATTTTTATAGATTTCAAGCTGCATCCCGGTCTGCCGCGCAGCGTCTCTCAGGCTGTTTTTCTCTATTTCTGTCCTTGTTGCCAACAGCAGATAAAACACCAGAAATGCATTTAAGCCGATCATTCCGGTCATCATGACAGTTATTTCCTCAGGCACAGTCCGGGTTCTCATCAGGATTTCCGATGCAAACACCCCCGCCCCCACAATAATTCCAAAAGACGGAAAAAATGCCCGCATTTCCTTTGGGCGCACCGATCTGCCGCTGCCTCTCTTCCAGAGCCTGTATATCAAAAATCCGATTCCGACCTCCACGGTTTTTACCACAAAACACATCACATAGTACATCATCAGATTTTCGGAATTTTTCATGGCATATAGGTAACCGGACACGCCGATAAAGTCAACGCTGATGAGCACCGAGTAATGAAACAGGTATACGGTTACCGCCTCCCACAGCGTGGTATTATAAAAGGCCCAAAGATAAGCATATGCAAGCAGAAAATCAAAAAACAGCTTAAGAACCACTATATCCTGGAACAGTGTCACGCTGACCGACATGACCGCAGTCAGAATTAGGAGGCCCAATACCCGGTTTCTCCCGCTCCCGAACTTCTTCCTGGTGAAAAAGGTATCCGCCAATATGTCCCAGAAAAACATTTCCATAAACACCCAAATAGGCGTAAGTATATAGTTAATCACAGGTTGTCCCCCCTGTAAAAGGCATATTCCCGTTTTACATACTGGTACCTGTTTTTGGGAATATTCAATGTGATATTCTGCTTCATTTCCAGACGGTATCCGCTTATTTTTACAATATATCTCATGTTCACCAGATAACTCTGATGAACTCTTAAAAAGCCATGCCCCCTCAGCAGGCTTTCCATCTCCGTCAGCTTCCTGGTCATGGTTCCAATCACCTGCTGATCATACGCGGACAGAAACAAAATACCGTGCCCTCTGCTCTCCACAAGGCAGATTTCATCCGCTTTCAGGTACGCGTTTCTATCGGTAAATTCCAGGCAGATTTCATCTGTGTCAATATGAAACCTCTGCAGTACGGCCTCCATGCACTCCTTGAAGCTGCTGTCCAGGGAATCCTTCACCAGATAGCGGAGTGCACCGACCTTATAGCCATCCAGTACATATTCCATGGAGCCGGTCACAAGAACAATGCAGATCTTCTTATTGATTTCCCTGAGACGCCGCGCCGCCTCAATTCCATTGACAATACCCATACTGATATCCAGGAAAGCAATATCAAATAGCGCGTTTTCACACTCCTCAAGCATCCCTTCCCCAGAACAAAAAGAAGCGGTCTGAAACGGAATGTCTTTCCCTTCTAAATATGCGGTGATTTTCTGAATCAGCCGGTCTAAGAAAGGCTTTTCATCATCACATATTAAAATATTCAACATACGTATTTCCTCCTCGTATGACTTTTATTCTCTCCGGCTATTGTACCACAGTCACTCAGCCGGTGCAAAGGCGCTCTATAAATACGCCCCCGTCGATTGCCTGCGCCGCCCAACTGTGATATACTAAAAAGCATAAAAATGTACGAAAGAAGGAAAATTTATGGACTTAAAACTGGAGGCCAGACAGATACAGGCACTCTCCCAGCGCATGATCCAGTCTGCGGAAATTCTGCAGATGACCGCTCAGGAGCTGGACACCTATATCAATGACCTGGCGCTGGAAAACCCTGTCATTGACATTGTGGAGCCCGCTGCCAGCAGCCAGGAATCCATCGAACAGCAGCAGTGGCTGAACTCCTTCAATGAGGAGAACTACTACCTTTACCAGCGTCAGAACAATGACGACGACTATGATTTCAGAGACAGCTGGAACATTGACACGGAGGACGGCGAGACCCTGGCGGACTATCTGTGGTCCCAGTTAGTCACCGAGGACTTCACCCCAGAGGAGTCTGAAATTATCAAATTCATGCTGGAATGCCTGGACAACAAAGGCTACTTAAGCGAGTCAACGGACACCATCGCAGAATATTTCCACGTGGACACAGAGAAGATAGAATTTCTGCTGGAATGCCTGCAGGAGCTGGACCCCGCCGGCGTCTGCGCCAGGGACCTGGAAGAATGCCTCCGACTCCAGTTACAGCGCAAACAGATGGACATCCCGGTGCTTCTTTCCATAGTGGACAGCTGCCTGGAGCTGGTGGCCAAGAACCAGATTCCGGCCATTGCCAGGAAGCTGCGCCTGACCCCCGCCGAGGCCGCCGGATACTGCCAGGTGATCAAATCCCTAAATCCCAAGCCCGGCGTGTCCTTCTCCAGCCGGGACCAGCTGCGCTACATCATCCCCGACGTGACCATTGTCAAGTTCAAGGATCATTTTGACATCCTGTTAAACGAATCCATGTATCCCGGCATTGGCATCAACAACTACTACCGCCAGCTGAGTCAGAACCCGGAATCCCAGGAGGTCAAGGAATACCTGGGCAACAAGATGCGGCAGGCGGAATGGGTCAGGCAGTGCGTGGCCCAGCGCAGCAAAACCCTGATGCAGGTCTCCAGGGCCATCCTGTCCCACCAGGAGGAGTTCTTCGCCCTGGGGCCCAACCACCTGGCGCCGCTGCGTCTGGCAGACATCGCGGGGGAGCTGGAGATCCACGAGTCCACAGTCAGCCGTGCCGTCAGCAAGAAATATCTTCAGTGCTCCTGGGGCGTATACCCCATGAACTTTTTCTTCTCCCGCAGCGTGGCCACCCGCACCCCGGATGCCGGCTCCCCCCAGGCCGAAGGCTCTAAGTCCCTGACCGCGGCGGACATTAAGCGGGCCCTGCAGGAGATCATCCAGGAGGAAAATGCCAAGAAGCCCTACAGCGACCGGCTTCTCAGCGAAAAGCTGGCGGAGCGGGGCATCACCATCTCCCGTCGCACTGTGGCCAAATACCGCGAGGAGGAGGGCATCGCCGATGCCAGCGGCAGGAAAGCATATATATAAGCTGGCCGGGCAGACGCCCGCCGGAAAAGGAGTCCGCCATGACCATCTCCCAAAACCTGGCCCAGCAGATCGTGGAAGCCATCCATGACGTGATCAAACGGGACATCAACCTGATCGACCACCAGGGCATCATCATCGGAAGTACAGACAGCGCCCGCCTGGGCAGTTTTCACGAGGCGGGCTTTCAGGCTGTGCAGACCGCCCGGCCCGTTGCCGCGGACGATGGTTCGGGCTACAAGGGCACCCGGCCCGGAATGAACTACCCCATTTTCATGGATCAGCAGGCCATCGCGGCCATTGGCATCACCGGAGCGCCCGGCCAGCAGAAACAGTACGGTTTCCTGGCCACCAAGATCACCGAGGTATTCTTAAAGGAACAGCAGCTGAACGAGGAAATGCACTCAGAGAACCGGATGCTCCACTATCTGGTCACCTCCCTGATCCAGGGAAATACCGGCAGCCCCCAGGCCCTGTCAAAGGCCATGGAACATTTTAAAATGGACCCTGCCGGACAGTACGCCGTGTTGTCCGCCAAGGCCGCCGACCAGGAGATCCAGCAGGCTTTCAATCTGTATCTGCGCCAGAAGGATTTCCCGCTGTCCCTGTACCTCTACCCCGGCCAGTGGGTGGTGGTGCTGGACCAGGAGAGCTGCCGCCGTCTGGAGGCTGCGGCCTTTGAACAGGCGTTTCAGGGCAAGCTCTGGGCCGGTCTGGGGAATTTTGCCCCTCCTGAGGAGCTGCCCCGGTCCTACGAGCAGGCCAGGCTGGCCAGAAGCCATGCCCGGCAGAGTAAAAAGGCCCTCTGCTCCATTGCCGGAATCTCCGCCAGGACACTGGTGGGAAGCCTGTCCGACGACATGCGCAGGCTCTATGGCCAGAAGGTGCTCCACCCTCTGACGGACAAGGATCTGGAGACGCTGAACGCTTATTTCCAGACGGACTGCTCCCTGAAGGAGACTGCCGCCCGGCTCTACATCCATAAGAATACCCTGCAATACCAGCTGGATCGGATCACGGAGAAAACAGCCCTCAATCCCCGGAGCTTTCAGGATGCATTTGCATTGCAGCTGGCGCTTCTTTGTTATGAATAACAAGCATTTGTTATAATGAATGAAGATTTTCATGTTCTGTACTATTGGGAAATGCCTGTGAATCTGCTACACTTTCAGTAGCAGATATTTTTTAAATTGGGAGGGATTACGATGAAGGTTGTGATAGCAGTCGATTCATTTAAAGGAAGCCTGACTTCCATGGAAGCGGGAAACGCGGTGAAGAGCGGGATACTCCGGGCGGTTCCCCAGGCCCAGGTTGTGGTCCGCCCTCTGGCCGACGGGGGCGAGGGGACCACGGATGCCTTTATCGATGGGCTGGGCTGCCGGAAGGTGGAGCTGACCGTCACCGGGCCAATGGGCAGGGACGCCCAGGCTTACTATGGCTGGCTGCCGTCCAGCGGCACCGCTGTGATGGAGATGGCCGCTGCGGCCGGCATCACCATGGTGCCTGATGCAGACAAAGACCCCATGAGGGCCTCCACCTACGGGGTTGGGGAAATGATCCTTCATGGGGTGAAAAAGGGCTGCCGGGAATTCATCCTGGGCATCGGCGGAAGCGCCACCAATGACGGCGGTCTGGGTATGCTGATGGCTCTGGGCTATGAATTTACCGACAAGGACGGCAATCCTGTACCCCAGGGCGCCGCGGGCCTTGGCAAAACGGCTCACATATCCGGGGAGGGGGCGCTGCCTGAGCTGAAGGAATGCACCTTCAAGGTAGCCTGCGACGTCACCAATCCGCTGTGCGGGACCAACGGCGCCACCTATATCTACGGGCCTCAGAAGGGCGTCACAGCGGATATCATGGAGGGGCTGGATCAGGATATGGCCAGGTTCGCTGATGTGACGGCCGCATATCTGGGGGCGGACAACCGGGAAGTGCCCGGCGCCGGCGCGGCCGGAGGGCTGGGCTTTGCGCTGATGGGATACCTGGGCGCTTCCCTGGAGCCGGGCGTCAACCTGCTTCTGGAAGCCACAGGCCTGGAAGAAGCGCTGAAGGACGCCGACGTGGTGGTCACAGGTGAAGGCCGGCTGGACGGCCAGACCGCCATGGGCAAGGCCCCGGTGGGCGTGGCCGGACTGGCGAAGAAGTACGGCATCACTGTGCTGGCATTTGCCGGAGGCGTGACAAAAGAGGCGGTGAAGTGCAATGCCAAGGGCATCGACGCATTCTTCCCCATTGTGCGCGGCATTACCACCCTGGAAGAGGCCATGGAGCCGGAAAATGCCCGGCAGAATATGGCCGACACGGTGGAGCAGGTGTTCCGTCTCATGGCGGCCAGATAATTATTTTCAAAACCTGTGTAAAACTGTACTAATCCGGCAGAGGGCCCGCTGTCCTCTGCCGGAAAATTGGCTATTTACGAAAAATGTATTGACAAATCAAGGGTTTCTAGGTAAAATATTAGCGTTGTCAAACAGACGCCCAGATAGCTCAGTTGGTAGAGCAGTGGACTGAAAATCCACGTGTCGCTGGTTCGATTCCGGCTCTGGGCATACGCAGGTGTAGTTCAATGGTAGAACACTAGCCTTCCAAGCTAGATACGTGGGTTCGATTCCCATCACCTGCTCTTATAGATAAGCCGCAGGGCCTTGATTATCAGGGCTTTGCGGTTTTTTTGCAACACTCAGACCATAGAAAAGGGGACACAGACAATGAAAAAGCAATTCTGGTGCACGCCTCACAGGCCTATTCTCCCTCACAGGCCTCCACATACACCCCGCCCCCGCCAATCCGCTCCCACACCGTAGGCTCATTCACATATACCAGGGCCTGCCAGTAATATCTGGCCGGACCGTTCAGCCCATGGGAGGAGGTATGCCAGACGCCCCTGTGAATCACAAACACATACCCGGGCCGCAGGATCACAGGAACCACATCCTGGGCCTCCGGCGCGCCCTCTCCGGCTGGGGCCAGACAGAACACAATGGGCTCCCCGGCGGGAATCTGGGCTTCCTGGGTGTGCAGGTGCCGCTCCATCTCCTCCGCCAGGAAGGGGGTCCCGCTCCCCAGAGTATACCCAAGGGACCCCAGTGTGTCCATAAGGGAAACGCCGGTATCCGTGTCCTCCCAGCCGTCTCCGCTGGAATAGTTGGTGTTCCTGGTGTTTTCACCGTTTCCGCTCAGGTTATAGAGAATTCCGAATTTCCCGTAATCGATGGACGTGATCTCAACTGCCTTCTTCACCACGCCCGTCATTTTCATATCTTCCATCAGCTCCTCCTCACATGCAGCCCTCTAAAAGGGCCGTTTTATACGCTGTGATGTCCTCCCCGTGCTGTTCCATCCATTCCAGAACCGTCTGGGTTCCCACGGCTCCCGCCCTTGCGCCCAGCTCTGTCACGGCCCTGGCTGCCGCATAGTTGGCAAATACCGCGCAGCGCCTTAGATCCAGGCCTCTTGTATATCCATACAGAAACGTACTGCAAAAGGTATCCCCAGCCCCTGTCACATCCACCACAGGCACCGGAATGCCCGCCACACTGAAAGGCTCCTCACCCCGGCGGTAAACCGTGCAGCCGTGCTCCGCCTTAGTCACAATCAGGCAGCCTATGCCCTTCTCATACAGCCTCCCCGCCAGATCACTGCCAAAACGCAGCGTCAGGTTCTCATATCCCTTCTCATTGACGAACAGGGTATCCACATATTGAAACAGCTCCTCATCCGCATCCCGGATGTCCGCCACATCCAGATCGCACCACAGCCTGCAGCCATGGCTTTTGACCTCCTCCAGCACCTGGCAGGCCGTCTGCCCCAGGAAACGCAGCGGCCGCAGCTCGCAGAAGGTGGAATAGATGTAATCCGCCTGTCTCAGCGCCTCCATGGCCGGCTGCGTCAGCCGGATCTCCTGCAGGTTCAGGGTTGGGATGAACACCGTGTGCTCCCCCTGTGCCAGGATAATGATGGTCTTGGAATCCGGCAGGGATTCATCCCAGACCATGTATTCCGTGTCTACCCCAGCCTCCCCAAGCCCTCTGCACAGCTCCTGGGATACCGGCCCGGGATTCAATGCCGTGAGAAATGACGCCGATGCGCCGCAACCGGCGAACACACAGGCTGCGTTGGCAATCATCCCGCCCATCTGGGCGGGCAGGGTCCGGACCACCACCTTCTCCTTCAGCTTTGGAAAATAGGGGGCGCTGTAGTATTCATCCAGCGCCACATCCCCGATAAAAAAGACTTTGAGAGCTTCTCCCATAGTAATTCCCATATTAATTCCTTTCACACGTGATAACACGTCTTATTCAAAACAAACTTACAGGCCCGCCCTGGCCTTTCTCACAGCCTCCATCATCACAGCCACATGCTCCGCGCACACATCCCCATTGTCCTGGTAATTATCTTTAAAATAGCTGCCTATGATGGCTCCGTCCCCAACCTTCAGCTTCTCCGCCACATTTTCCGGTGTGACGCCCGCGCCGATAATCAGCGGGAAATCCCCGATCCCCTGCCTGAACTGCAGAATTTTGTCCATAGAAGTCTCCTGGCCCGTGGCATCCTGGGTCACACAGACGGCATCGCACCTGGTCATGGCTGTCTGCAGGTCCTCCTCCACTGTCCTGGCGGACAGCACGGGCTGATACTTAAAACGGACGCCTCCGATGACATAGGCAGGGCATTTCCCGCGGTACAGCTTGAAAAATGCATCCAGCGATTCCTCATCCCTTGGCTTCACATGGCCAACCACAGAGTCCAGCTGCAGGTAGGCGCAGTTAAACTTCGATGCCAGTTCAAAACCCATGGCGTCCACATTCAGGCAGTTGACGCCGTAAGGCAGTCCCAGGCCCGCGTCCGCCACATAATCCAGTACCTTCTCCACCTGATAATACGTTCCGTAATATGTCTCCACCAGGATGCTGTCCACCCCATTATCCCTGTATATGGCAATCTCCTCCCTGGCCCGTCTCAGCACATCGGCATCGTCGGTCCCCTTGGTGTGAATCACGCCGATCACAGGCTTTATTACTTTAAAACACGATAAAAACTGATTCATATATCCACCTTCTTATCTTAATATTAATGTTACTCTGTCAGCGCAGAAAATGCGCAGACCGCCGGACCGCTGCAATTCAACTGCCCACCACGTACTTATATATGTCGCTTCTGATGTACTGCTCATTGTAGTACAGCACGCCTCTCATCTCATTTAACACCACCTGGCTCACCTTCAGCAGCGGAGTGTTCACAGGGCACTGGAGCCATGAGGCCTGTTCCTTTCCCGCAAAATGTACCTCAAAAGTATCAATATACTGCCTGCTGGTCAGGCCGCAGTGCTCGGTTATCACATCCAGCACGGGGCGGGTCTCCACATCCGCCTCCATCATGAATTCAAAATCTTCCGTAAAATAGTCCACCTCAAATATAGCCGCAACGTCGTTGGTGCACCGTATCCGTTTGATGCAGACCGCCCGTTTCCCATCCTCGGTCTGAAGCTGCTTTGCCAGCATTTTCCCGGCCTTAATAAACTTGCGGGACACCACACGCGTGGTAGGCGTGGTTCCCATCTGCAGGCAGGATTTCGTAAAGCTCCCCTTGGCGTAGGCGCTCTCAGTGAACACGGGGGTAGCCACAAATGTCCCCTTCCCATGCTTCTTCACCAAAATGTTGTCGTCCACCATGCGCCCCAGGGCATTTCTCACTGTCACCCGGCTCAAATTATAGGTCTTGCACAGCTCTTCCTCCGATGGAATCCTGCTGCCCGCAGGATACACCCCCTCCTCGATCTGCTCACGCAGGATATCGTATAACTGCTGATAAAGAGGTATCGCTATATCTGAATTCATCTTCATATTTCAACCGTCCCATGCATTGTATTTAGTCGTATTGCTGCCGCTCATTTACCTGATTTTAGGATATCACGAACACACAGCACTGTCAAACAAATGCACGCAGCAGCAGGACGGATCTGGGCTTTAATCCACCCCGTTTTTCCTGGTCCACAGATAGTAGGCAGGCATCCCTGTGGCCACCGCCACCGCTCCGGCAATGAGGCCGGGAATGGGCGCCCAGAGGAATGTGGACACCACCAGGATCAAGCTGGAGCCGATGGAAATCAGCGTCATCAGGCACCAGGAGGGGCATCTCCACATGGGATCGTAAACCGGGTTCTTGTGGTGGGCAAACATGGTCACAAAGGTCAGAGTATTCTTCAGCAGCAGCACCAGGGTGAAGTACCCCAGCAGGTCGGAAATGCTGCCCAGGAACACGAAAATGCAGGCGATCAGGCACTGGATCATAATGGAGAAATAAGGAGTATTGTACTTGGGATGGACCTTCTTAAAGCTGGCAAAAAACAGACCGTCTACTGCCATCTGGTACTCCAGCCGCGGCTGGAACATAATCGTTCCCGAGCAGGCCGCCATGGTCACGATGGTGCCTGCCACCGCTACAAAAATGCCGGAAACCCTTCCGATTCCAGGAAGCATGGCAGCCGCATCCGCCAGGGGTGCCGTGGAGCTCTGCAGGGTGTCAAAGGGCATGATCCCTGTGATTACCACAGACAGCAGCGCATACAGCACGATGATGAACAGCACGGAGCCGATCAGGGCCCTGGGCATGGTTTTCTTGGGGTCCTTGATCTCACCGGTCATATAGCAGCAAGCCCCCATTCCGTCATAGGACCAGCTGGTTGCGGATATACCCGCCAGCAGGGCCGCAATGCCCACCGGCGCGCCGGAAATGGCCGGGGTGCTGATATAATCGCCTTTCATATAGAACATTCCCACGCCGATCAGCAGCACGAACGGAAGCAGCTTTACAGCTGTCATCACGGTCTGGAGCTTGCCGCCGCCCTCCACCGACATCACATGGATCACCATAAACACCAGAATGGATGCCACGGCCACCAGCTTGATGGACAGCGCGCTCATGGGCGCCAGGTAGGCAATGTACTGGGCGCCTGCCAGGGCTACCACCGCGATGGCTGTGGTGTCGTTTCCCCAGAAGGTGGTCCAGCCGCACAGAAACGCCAGCTTCTTCCAGCCTGCATGCTTGATGTAGACATAGTGCCCTCCGTCCTCAGGGTAGGCCGTGGCCATCTCTGCCATTACCAGATTCTGGGGAATCATAATCATTCCGCCGATGAGAAATGCCAGAATTGTGATTAACGCACAGCCGGAAGCCCCCGCGACCTCACTGATGGAGGTAAATATTCCCGCTCCCACCGTGGTGCCCACCGACAGGGCAATGGCTGTACCCAGGCCAATCTTCTTCTCCAACTTTGTTTCCATAAGTCCCTCTCCTTTTTCTTTGCTTTTATATAATACATCATAATACGTCTTATATTTCCTGTCAACTGCAATTTTATCAGTTTTGAGCATATATAAGGAAATGCAGGCTTTTCGCTGCATATTTTCCACACAATGCACAAAATATTGGACGATTTTTTGTGGAGTTACACGGACTTTTTTATATTGAACCCATTAATAAGACGTGTTATATTGTATTATAGTTGAAGTGAAAGGAGCACACTGATTATGAAGCATTTTACCACATTAAAGGACGGCTGTCTGCCATCGGAGGCAGAGAACCACATCCGGGATTTCTGCGGCCGTTTCGGCCTGGAGGGCACAGAGGTATTCATGGACGATATAAAGGGCAGGACCGAAATCCTGTTTTCATCGGAACAGGACAAAGAGGCGCTGGCGCGCAGTCTGAGGGAGCGCTGTGTGGCGCGCATCCACTGTTCCTACTGGGCCTACCCCACCTCATTTCTCACAAAGCACAGCTTCTCCCAGCTGGAGGAACGTTTCGGCGGGCTGGATTCCCTCAGGGATTACTACGGTGATCTCACAGGCAGCCACATGTATTCCCGCTGGTGCCAGGAATATGAGCTGGCGACGGCGTTAAAGGCTCAAAGCTTCACCTTCCATCTGATAGACTACGCGCCCATTGACGGCATGTGGGATTTCACCATCTCCAAGGCGGACATCCGCCAGGCCATGATATCCATGCTTCAGCATTTCCTGTGCGCGCTGCTGGACAGAGGGCTTCTCACCCCGGACTCCCCGCAGATTGAGCTGGAGAATGCGGGCTGGGGCCTGGAGCACGGGATGCAGACCGCCGAGGACTATGTGATGCTCTGCAGCCAGATCTATGACCCCCTCCACAAGGTCAGGCTGGGCTGGGACGTGAACCACCTGCTCCACGCCCTGGGTTCTGATCCCGGTTCCGGCAAGGCCCGTTTCTTTCTTCCAGCTGCGGAGATTACGCCCGAGATGTCCGCTCTGGAAGGACAGTACGGCCATGATCCGGCCCTGCTGGCCACCAAATGGCTGGAACACAACCTGCTGCATCCTGGACTGGCCGGCAAGGTTGGCTCTGTACACCTTTCGGACTGCGGTTTGAAGGAGACTGAATTTTTCACCAACGGTAGATTCAATGGGGTATATTATGAGACCATCAGATCCCTTCCCTCCTGGGAGGACCGGGAAGAGTACGGTGTGAATGTGGTCCTGTCCAAATACGACTCCCATCTGGTGCTGGGCACCGGCGTTCTGGCGCCCGGACAGGTAAAGGAACTGCTGGGAGCGCTGTCTGGCCACTCCCCGGAATATGTGATTCTGCATGAACTCAAGAACAGTACGGATCTGGAGACAGATCTCAGGCAGCAGCTGGACTGCATTCAGTGACCTGCACCACGCTGCGTTACAACACTTTATCGCAGCACCGTGCGGAAGAAAGGATTAGACTATGAGATATCTTGTAATAGGGCCCACCATTATCAATGACATTGTATTCGCTGACCAAAGCCGGAGAGATCAGATTCTGGGCGGCTCCATCTTCTGTGTGGCAGGCATCCGGCTGTGGTGCGGCGACTGCCTCTACCTCTCCAACGTGGGCGAGGACTTCCACCGCTATTACGGGGAGTGGATGAGGGCCAACAGCTGCAGCACAGAGGGCCTGCGTTTTAACCTGCCCCACACCTGGTACACCAGGCTGACCTATGGGGACCAGGGGCTTCACAGCGAGGAATCCATCTACGGCCCTGAGGAGGAAATGCTTCTGGAGCAGCTGGATACCATTGACGCCGGCCATATTGCCGCCCACTGCGGGGAGGACACCAGGGGCATCTATGTGGAAGCCTCTGAGTCCGATCCCCTGTGGGACAGCCTGGATCTGATCCGCAGAGACGGAAAACAGGCCAGGTTCATGTGGGAGCTGCCCACCTCCGCCGCTATGGACCCCAATCGCAGGGCCAAGGTCCTGGACACCATCTCCAAGGTGGACATCTACTCCCTGAACCTGCCTGAGGCCATGAGCCTGTTTCAGGTCCAAAGGGAGGAGGAGGTCATAGAGGCCATCATTTCCCTGGGAACCCCCTGTTTCTTCCGGGTGGGGAAACGCGGCTCATACATGATACAGGACAAAACAGCCTGCTTCGAGCCCAGCCTGACCGTGGGCCCCGTGGTGGATGCCACCGGCTGCGGCAACGCCTCCACCGCCGCAGCCCTGTATGGCTGGTGTGAAAACCTGCCTCCCCGCAAGATCGCCCGGCTGGCCAACATTTCCGCGGCCTACAACCTGCTGCAGTACGGCCCTTATCCGGCAGTTACGAAAGAGGTGCAGGAGGCTGCAAGGCAGCTTCTGGATGACTCAGCCGCCTGCCCGTAATCAGCCGGTCAATCTCCAGAACCGCCTCCGCGGCCCTAATGGCCTCCTCCCCGGTGATGCCCAGGTGGAATACCAGGCGCAGCTCATATGCCGACACCGCCAGCCCCCTCACGCCATGCTTAAGAAACAGGCGGCCAAAGTCTGCGGCGGTTACACCGGAGGACCGCAGATCCAGCAGCACAATATTGGTCTGAGGCTCTGTGTCCGCCTGGACTGTGCGCAGCGCCTCCAGCCGCCTGGCCGCTGCTTTTGCGTGTGCGTGATCCTCTGCCAACCGCTTTACATTGTGCTCCAGCGCATAGATGCCGCAGGCAGCGGCTACGCCGGACTGGCGCATGGCGCCTCCCAGCATTTTTCGGACTTCTTTCGCCTCTTTTATTACTTCTGCAGTTCCGCACAGCAGGGAGCCAATGGGCGCTCCCAGGCCCTTGGAGATGCAGAACATCACCGAGTCCGCATACCTGCACAGCTCAGCCGCCGTGACCCCCAGGGCCTCCGCAGCGTGGAACAGCCGGGCACCGTCCATATGGACCCGGATATTCCTGTCAGCGGCCATTTCATAGATACTTCTCATATCGGACAGCGGAATGCATTTCCCACCTGAGAAATTATGGGTATTCTCAATGCATACCAGGCGTATCTCCTCTGTCTCAAGAATCCGCCTGACATCTTCGGTGTCGGGCCCGCCCAGTGCAGCCAGGCGGCAGCACACAGGCACCAGCCGGAAATACCGTTCCTCGAAACAGACCTTTTCGGACAGCAGAATATGCTGTTTTTCATCCACAAGCACCCGGTCCCCCGGTCCGCACTGGGACAGCAGCGCGGCCGTGTTGGCCATGGTGCCCGATGGAAAAAATGCCGCAGCAGCCTTGCCTGTTATTCGTGCCGCCATGTCCTCCAGCCGGTTGGTGGTTTCATCTTCGCCGCGGCCATCCGGCCTGGTTCTCCCGGCATCTCCGAGTTCGGCGGTGAGAATGGCCTGAAGCATTTCCCGGTCCGGCATTGTCACTGTATCTGAAATTAAATCAATCATATCTCTTCTCAACCTCCAAGTCCAAGGGGCAGTCCACAGAAATAAAACACCAGGAACATAGCGATCAGCACTGCCAGGTATACCACGGAGAACACCACCTGCCCTGACAGCAGCGTACCCATTCCGGCCTCCTCCTGATTGATCTCCGGTATGCGGTACTGGTTCATCATGGAAATAGCAAAGACAATGGCTGCATTTAGCGGTGTCAGGTTGTTGGTACTGGAATCTCCGATGCGGTAGAGGCATTGGGTGACTGCGGGACTGATTCCCAGATTCAAAAACATGGGAATAAAAATAGGCGCCAGGATCATCCACTTGGCCGATGCGCTGTACATAAACAGGTTGGTCACCGCGATTACCACAATAAAGGCAATCATCAGCGGCAGCCCTGTAAAATGGATGGATTCCAGGAAACGCTCCCCGCTGACAGAGATCACGGTGGCCAGGTTGCTCTTATTGAACACGTAGAGCATCTCCGACACCACAAACAGGATCAATACAAGGGAGGACACATTTTTAACGCCGTTGGCCATCATTTTGGGAATATCATTTTTGTGTTTTATCACCCCTGCGCCCACGCCGTAGCACACGCCAAGAACCACAAAGAATACTGATATAATGGGAACAAGCCCTGACATCAGCGGTGAGCTGGGCAGCAGTTTTCCTTCCTCCGAGCGGAGGAAACCAGACGCCGGCACACAGAATAACAGCAGCACAACAATAAATGCCAGGGTCCCGAAGCCTGTATACTTCATGCCGCGGTTCTCCTGAGGAGACAGTTGCAGTTTGGAACGGTCGCCTGATGCAGAGAGACGTCGGTCCGTATCCCCGTACAGGGGAACCAGCACCTTTTCAGTGAGAACGGTGGTCACTAATGCCAGTATGATACAGGCCGCTGCCTGGAAAAAGTAGTTCACCATGGGATTGACCATATAGCCCAAAGGCTCCGAGACCCCGTTAGTGATGGATGAGACCACAACATCCCCAACAGAGGGCAGGAGGTTGCCCATATACCCTGCTCCCGCCGACCCATAGGCCACGATGATGCCAATCCACGGATTCCTTCCGATGGCCTGGAACACGATGGCTCCCAGCATCACCACCAGGATGGTGCCGCCGTCGGAGCAGATGTTGGAACAGACGCCGACCATGGCCAGCACAAAGGTGATCATGCTGTTGGGCGCGTTGTAAAGCAGTTTACGAAGTCCCACCTTAAAAAAATTGCTCTCATCGCAGATTGCAACACACATGGTGATAATCAGCACAGAGGTCAGATTTGGGCTGTCCGTAAAGGCCTTTATAAAATTGGCCAGCCATTTCTGAAGTTCTGCCTTTGACAGCATATTGACCACGCCCGCCGTCACCTCCGTGATCTCCCCCTTCTGGGAGGCAGCCGTATAGGTCACCGAAACGCCCAGGGTACTGCATATAAAGGACGCTGCCAGCACCACTGCAATCAGCACGATAAACAGGTAGAACGGATGGGGCAGCTTGTTCCCCACCCGCTCTACATATTTGGCAAATCGTATAAAACCGCTATGTTTATTGCTCTTTCCATATTCCTTCCCCATGCCTTACGTCTCCTTTCTCACACCATATATCCCATTGAGTTTTAAAACCATTGTTGCAAACAGCTGCGCTGTCAGCGGAATCACATTTTCGTTGATGCTGAACCTGCTGTTGTGGTTGGGTGCAGTTGAATCACAGCCCAGCCACATAAAAGTGGCCTTGCCTCCATGACTCTGCACCTCTCTCATGAGAAAAGTCACATCCTCCCCGCCTCCCAGCATGTCATGGGATTCTTCCATTGCTGTGACTCCTTCCGTCTCTTCTGCGGCTTCACAGGCCAGCCGGATCATCTCAGGGTCACAGGGCACGTCGATTGAATGGCCCATGATCTTGTAGGAGAAATCACACTCATACATGTCCGCAGCGGCCTTGGAAATTGTCAGCATACGCTGGAACATATACTCGTTCAGCTCCTCTGTCACTCCCCTGACCTCTGCCTTTAACAGGGCGTAATCCGGAATCACATTCCGCCCCGGCCCGGCAGTGCAGGCCCCCACATTGACTCTGGTTCTGCCTCCGCTGTGTCTGGATATGCCCAGCAGATTCAGCGTGGCTGTAGCCGCCGCTGCCAGAGCGTTACGGCCCATCTCCGGTGCCATCCCTGCGTGGGCGGACAGCCCTTTAAATATCAGATCCACCTTGTAGCTGATGCTGCCGTTGATGGTTGATGCCGAGAACTGTCCCAGATGGCTGCTCATATCTGATACATGTCCCCCAAACAGGTAGTCCACATCCGCCAGCTGACCGCTGGCCGCCATGGATTCCCCTCCTCTGGCCCCCTCCTCCGCGGCCTGGAATACCAGCTTGATCTTCCCGCAGAGCTGGTCCCGGTACAGGGACAGAATCTTTGCAACCCCGATTCCTATGGCCGTGTGAGCGTCATGGCCACAGGCGTGCATCAAATTGGGGTGAAGGGAGGCAAACCCTTCCCGCGCCGGGAAATGATCATCTGACAGGCACTCATCCACATCATTGCAGTCAATATCAAAGCGCATGGCTGTGACCGGCCCCGGCCTGCCGGTATCAAGGATGCCGATCACGCCAGTGTAGCCTCCCCTCATCTTCTCAACCAGCAAAGGCCTTGCCCCCTCGCTCACAGCCCGTTCCATGCAGGCGTTCAGCTCCGCCTCAGAGGGGACTCCATACCGTTCTCCACGGGTGTGGACATCCCTTCCGAACACATAAGGAATATCCAGTTCCTCCAGCCTGCTGATAATCTCAGAGGTGGTCAGAAATTCCGACCACGCATTTTCCGGCCGTTTATGCCTGGCCCTCCGAAAATCAATCAGCTCTTGTTTAAACACTTCCCCCTTTATCTTGGAGAATTCCATAACTTGTCCCCCTTCCTTTGGTGGTGAATTGACTTGTTATGTCAATTCTATCAGAGCTGCTGCCAAAGTTTTGCCGTTCTTGCGCCAAAGTTTTGCCAATCATCCCTTGGTTTTATCCCCCTTCGTTGAAATATCTACCGGACCCCCTTATAATGTTTTTAAACAACAGCAGGAAAGAGGTGATGATTTTATGGACACAGCGGCAATTCGATATTTTTTGCTTTTGGCTGAACATGGAGACTTAAATGCTGCGGCAAAGCTGGCGGGGACCTCTGAGGAAAACATCAACAGCGCAGTGTCTGCCCTTCAGACTGAATTGGGCTGCACGCTTCTGCTTCGGGACAACGGCGGCCTGGTGCTCACTGCAGCAGGAGAACAGTTCCTGGTCTGCGCTCACACCATCCACCGCACCCTGCAGGACTTTTCCTCCTTTTTGCGGCAGTCCGTTCCAAAGCCTGTGTCGGTGAGCATTTCCCTTCGGGCCTGCAGCGGCCTGCTCACCCCAATTTTCACTAATCTGAAGGATGCCTATCAGGATTTTGACCTGACCCTGTCCCAGAACGCCGCGGAGAACCAGTGCGACCTCAGCATCACCACTGAGGAGGCAGCCCCAGCCTCTCCCGGCTCCCTGCTGCTTCTGAAAGAGCCCCTTTTTCTGGTTGTCAGCAGCAGCCATCCCCTGGCCGGGAGAAAGGCTGTCCGGCTGTCTGAACTGGCGAAGGAGGCCTTCATCGTCCAGACAAGAACCAATCCTCTGAGGACAATCATGGAGAGGAACTGTATGGCAGCAGGATTCTCTCCCCGCATCGTAATGGAAACAGACAGCATTATGGCCTTCTCCAAGCTGGTCTCCGCCAACCGGGCGGTCTGCATTGTGCCTGGAATCACCAACTGTGCCATCTTTGATGAGCACTGCTCATTTATAGAACTCATCCACCCCAGGCTGTACCGCTATCTTGTGCTGAGATGGGACCCCTCCCGTGAGCTGAACGAGGCCTGCCGGACCATTCGTGACTATCTTTCCTCATTTTTCGAACATCTGCCGCGGACACAGAAGAAGGTGTTTGTCCACACGTTCAGCCAGTTTGATGTGTATGTAAACGATACACCTGTGTATTTCAGCAACAAAAAAGCCAAGGAGCTGCTAGCATTGCTTGTAGACCGTCAGGGCGGCATCGTAACAATGGATCAGGCCATTGACTGCCTGTGGGAGTCAGAACCCTATGATGATAAACTGAAACGGCGATACCGGAGCGTCATCATGGCACTTCGTGCCACGCTGAAGGAATATGAAATCGTGGATATGGTCACATTCCAGCGAGCCGGCGCCCATGTAAACCGGAATCATTTCACCTGCGACCTGTACGAATTTATCAAGAGAAATCCGGCTTTCCTTTCCGCATTTGTAGGGGATTATATGCTGGATTACAGCTGGGGGGAGCGGATGCTGCCGCTGCTTCTCCGAATGGATGTGTAGGTTGAGAGCGGATACTTCCGCTGCAAAAAAGAGGGTGTCCAAAAACCATATATCAGCTTCCGGACACCCTCTTTTAATGCACGCGGCGCGCTCTGGGAGTATCCGCCGCATTTTTCCCATAATGGGCGTAACGCACGGTCATCTCCCCGTCCACCAGCACTGCGGTCGGAAGCTCATTGCCATCTTACTCGCCGTGGACCCCCTTCCATGAACAGTTGAATACAAAATCTTAAAATTTTTCCGGATTATGGCTTGACATCCGCCCCATTTTTTATTATAATAGCCTTCGTCAGTTGAAAACAACTGCGTATGCGCGAGTGGCTCAGTGGTGGAGCACCACCTTGCCAAGGTGGGGGCCGCGGGTTCGAATCCCGTCTCGCGCTTTTTTTGATGCTGAGTGTGAGAGGTTCTGTAAACAGAATCTCTTTTTTTGTTTATCCGTTGCCCCTGCCTTCCTGCCGCGCTATAATAGTCATTAGAAACACCAGTACCGCAATCCCACACGGAAAAAGGAGGCCGCCATGTTCAACAAGTTTAAAAACAATCTGTTCTCGGAAAACGGCACGAAATGCATCAACATCCTGTTTGTCCTTGTCGCCTTTATCAGGAACCGTGGATTTGTGGTCAGCGTTTTTGCGGTGTGGCTGTTCTATCTGTATTCCTCCTTTAAAAATACAGAGTATAAATCCATGAAAATCTTCAACTGCGTCCTTGCGGTTTACGCCATTGCCGTCATTGCATTTAATCTGTATTTTTTAATAAACGGTGCCTTATGCGCGGCAGGGAGCAGCTGCCCCAGCCTGTAACGCACAACTACTGCCCGGCTTTATCCATTTTCTCCCTTTTAACTGAATCCTGCCTTCTGCAACCGGAAACCGCAAAAGCCAGTCCGACTGCGGAAATTACAACTGCCCATTTTTTCATCCATTTATCCTCACG
>OKVW01000431.1_pt1 | contig 25248 bp, 24 predicted proteins | sample 1606991 | NCBI WGS metagenome assembly OKVW01 (sample SAMN03281021, study PRJEB24777) | human gut metagenome | isolation source: fecal sample PR177 from 1 month old male Malay infant, vaginal delivered... | reverse complement strand
AGTCGTCAATGTAAGAATAATGAGTAAGTTACGATGAAAAGAATGTTAATCAACGCAACTCAGCAGGAAGAGTTGCGTGTTGCCCTGGTAGATGGGCAGCGTCTGTACGACCTGGATATCGAAAGTCCAGGGCATGAGCAGAAAAAAGCAAACATCTATAAAGGCAAAATTACCCGTATTGAACCAAGTCTGGAAGCGGCTTTTGTTGATTACGGCGCTGAACGTCACGGATTCCTCCCGTTAAAAGAAATTGCCCGCGAATATTTCCCCGCCAATTACAACGCTCATGGTCGTCCAAACATCAAAGATGTGCTGCGCGAAGGCCAGGAAGTGATTGTTCAGATTGATAAAGAAGAACGCGGCAATAAAGGCGCTGCACTGACCACCTTTATCAGCCTGGCGGGGAGCTATCTGGTTCTGATGCCAAACAACCCGCGTGCGGGCGGCATCTCCCGTCGCATTGAAGGCGACGATCGCACCGAACTGAAAGAAGCGCTGGCAAGTCTGGAACTGCCTGATGGCATGGGGCTTATCGTGCGTACCGCGGGCGTCGGCAAATCTGCCGAAGCGCTGCAATGGGACTTAAGCTTCCGCCTGAAGCACTGGGAAGCCATTCAGAAAGCCGCGGAAAGCCGCCCTGCTCCCTTCCTGATCCACCAGGAGAGCAACGTGATTGTTCGCGCCTTCCGCGACTATCTTCGTCAGGATATTGGTGAAATCCTCATCGATAACCCGAAAGTGCTTGAACTGGCGCGCCAGCATATCGCGGCGTTAGGTCGCCCGGATTTCAGCAGCAAAATTAAACTGTATACCGGTGAAATCCCGCTGTTCAGTCACTATCAGATTGAATCGCAGATTGAATCCGCCTTCCAGCGTGAAGTGCGCCTGCCTTCCGGCGGCTCGATTGTTATCGACAGCACCGAAGCGTTAACTGCGATCGACATCAACTCCGCACGGGCCACCCGCGGCGGCGATATTGAAGAAACCGCGTTTAACACCAACCTGGAAGCGGCCGATGAGATTGCTCGCCAGTTGCGTTTACGTGACCTCGGCGGTCTGATTGTTATCGATTTCATTGATATGACGCCGGTACGTCACCAGCGTGCGGTGGAAAACCGTCTGCGTGAAGCAGTCCGTCAGGATCGTGCGCGTATCCAGATTAGTCATATTTCACGCTTCGGTCTGCTGGAAATGTCCCGTCAGCGCCTGAGCCCGTCGCTGGGTGAGTCCAGCCATCACGTCTGCCCGCGCTGTAGCGGTACCGGCACCGTACGTGATAACGAATCGCTGTCTCTGTCTATTCTGCGCCTGATTGAAGAAGAAGCGCTGAAAGAAAACACGAAGGAAGTACATGCGATTGTCCCCGTGCCAATCGCGTCCTATCTGCTCAACGAAAAACGCATGGCAGTCAATGCCATCGAAGCGCGTCAGGATGGCGTGCGCTGTGTGATCGTGCCAAACGATCAGATGGAAACGCCGCACTACTCCGTTCTGCGTGTACGTAAAGGCGAAGAGACGTCAACCCTGAGCTATATGCTGCCGAAGCTGCATGAAGAGGCTATGGCGTTACCGTCAGAAGAAGAGTTCGCCGAGCGTAAACTGCCTGAGCAGCCCGCTCTTGCGACGTTCGCTATGCCGGAAGTTCCGCCAGCCCCTGCAACAGCCGAACCTGCTGTGAAAGCTGCGCCGTCGAAAGCCGCCGCAGCCTCTGCGACGCCTGCGGAACCGGGCCTGTTAAGCCGTTTCCTGGGGGCGTTGAAATCGCTGTTTAGTGGAAGCGAAGAAGCGAAGCCCGCAGAGCAACCAGCGCCGAAAGCCGCAGAAAAACCGGAGCGCCAGCAGGATCGCCGCAAACGTCAGAACACCCGCCGCGACCGTAACGATCGTAGTGAACGCCGTGACAACCGTGATAACCGTGGTGACCGCCCGGAGAACGGTGAAAACCGTGACGAAAACCGCCGTAACCGCCGTCAGTCTCAACAGAATACTGAGAGTCGTGATAATCGTCAGCAATCCACTGATGTAGCGGATAAGGCGAAATCCGGCGACGAACAGCAGCAACCGCGTCGCGAGCGTAATCGCCGTCGCAGCGAAGACAAACGTCAGGCGCAGCAGGAAGTGAAGGCGCTGAATATTGACGAGCAACCGAGCCAGGAAACGGAGCAGGAAGAGCGCGTTCGTCAGCCTCAGACGCGCCGTAAACAGCGCCAGTTGAACCAGAAAGTGCGTTACAACGAGAATGCCTCTGAAGTGGACGCTGTCACCGTCGTGGCCGCTGAAGCGAGCGATGCTGCACCGGTTGTTGAACAGACGGTTACCACGCAAAGCACTGAACTGGCGAAAGTGCCACTGCCGGTCGTCACCGAGACGGCCTCTGAGCAGGAAGACAATGGTGAAGCACGTGACAACGGCGGTATGCCGCGTCGCTCTCGTCGTTCCCCACGTCACCTGCGCGTGAGCGGTCAGCGCCGCCGTCGTTACCGTGACGAGCGTTACCCGCTGCAGTCGCCCATGCCACTGACGGTTGCCTGTGCATCACCAGAAATGGCTTCCGGTAAAGTGTGGATCCGCTATCCGGTTGTCCGTCCTCAGGATGTGCAGCCAGAAGAGCAGATCGTCGAAGAGATTCAGACGCCGTCCGTTGTGACTGAGCCGCAAGCACTGGTTGCCGCAGTTGAAACGGTTGCAAGTGAATCGGTTATTGAAACACCGGTTGAAGTGATTGCAGAAGCACCGGTTCAGGTTGAAGACATTGTCGAAACCACACATCCGAAAGTGATTGCCGCCCCGGTTGATGAACAGCCGCAGGTGATTGCGAAAGCAGATGTCCCGGTTGCCGAGGAGATCAGCACCCAGGCAGAGCCTGTTGCGCAAACGTCAGAAACGACGCCAGCAGTTGAAGAGGTTGCTGAAGTCGTGGCGGTTGAGCCTGAAGTGGTTGCAGAATCCGTTGCAGAACCCGTTGTTGTCGAAGAGGCTGTTGCGCCTGCGCACGTCGCGGCACCGGTTGCAGCGGAGACGGTTGCCAATATCGTCACACCTGTCGCAGCAGAAGTGGTCGTCGGACACAGCCACGCAACGGCACCGATGACACGTGCGCCAGCGCCGGAATATGTGCCGGAAACGCCACGCCACAGTGACTGGCAGCGCCCTGCCTTTGCCTTTGACGGTAAAGGCGCAGCAGGCGGTCACAGTGCGACGCATCATGCGTCTGCGGAACCGACCCGTCCTCAGTCTGTGGAATAACACCGACTGACGCATAAGCCGACCTTCGGGTCGGCTTTTTTATTCCTCTTTCGGCCGTCGCATTCCCGCCAGTTCAGGCATTACCGCTTTCATCAGTTCCAGAAACTTACGCAAGCGCGTGGGGTAGTAACGCGCCCACGGATAAACCAAGTGTACCGGCAGCGGCGCGGCCTGCCAGTCAGGAACTAACTCAACCAGCCGCCCTTGCGCGATATCATCAGACACCGTCCAGGTGGATACTATTGCGGCACCCAGTCCCGCCAGAGCGGCATTACGTGCAACATAAATACTGTCTGTGCTCAGACGTGGTGTAATCGCCAGGGTTACCGGTTCGCGGCTGTGCTGATGCGTCAACGAAACGTTGTGCTGATAAAAGGTATTCACCGCTATCCAGGGAAGCGCTGAGAGTTGTACTGGCTCGGTTATCTCTGGCAAACCTGCCAGCAGATCAGGCGTCGCCACGACGCTGCGGGGCACTTCAGCCAGTAACACTGAAACCGTCGCCGGGTCGACTTCCGCCCCCACCCGAATTGCGCAATCAATATTATCGCTGAGAAAATCGACCGTTTTATCGTTTAGCATCCACTCCACTGACAGGCTGGGATAACGCGCTAAAAATTGCAGCAACGGTGGAAGGAGTTGCTGCTGACCAAAGGCATGTGGCGCTCGCACGCGCAGCGTACCAACAGGCTCATCCTCCGCGACGTTGAGGCCGTCTTCCAGCGCCAGCCAGGCATCAATAATGTGTTTAGCATGGTGATAGCCGCGTTCGCCGTCATCCGTGAGTTTCATGGCATGGGTGGTGCGCAAGATCAGTTTCACCCCCAGCATGGCTTCCAGTGATTGCAAGCGACGGCTAATCGTTGCCTGTGTGGTTTTCAACTGTCCGGCAGCGGCAGACAGCGACCCCGCCTCCACGATGCGAACAAAAGTCCGCATCAGCTCCACCCTGTCTATACGCTCAGTTCTTATCATTCACAAAATGCTCATACGTGTTACGTATAATTGTTTTACCACACCGCCATCTACCCGGTAAGCGCCCGACAGAGAAAAATAGCCTCACACCTTTGATTGAGGATTTCTGAATGAACACACCGTCTCGTGGGCTGATCTTTATTCTGGCACTGGGCGCAGGCTTCAGCGTAGCCGCCATCTATTACGTCCAGCCGCTGTTACCGTTAATGGGGCAGGATGTAGGCCTGAGTATGACGGGTATGGGCCTGGTACCGACATTAACGCAGGCTGGCTATGCCTTAGGTATTTTATTTTTGCTGCCGCTCGGAGACCGCTACGACCGTCGCACGCTCATTCTGGTAAAGAGCGCAGCGCTCGCCCTGCTATTGCTTGCCTGTAGCCTCACCACGCAGTTGCACTCCCTGCTGACAGTAAGTTTGCTGCTGGGAATGGCCGCCACGATGGCGCAGGATATTGTCCCCGCAGCGGCGATTCTTGCCCCGCAAGGCAAACAGGGGAAAACCGTCGGCACCGTGATGACCGGGCTGTTGTTGGGCATTTTGCTTTCGCGTACGGTGAGTGGACTGATTGGGGAAGCCTTTGGCTGGCGGGAAATGTATCAACTGGCGGCGGTGAGTATCGCTCTGGCTGGCGGGTTACTCTGGAAAGCACTGCCGTCCTTTGGCGCGCATTCCCCCCTGAGCTATCCCGCGCTGATGATGACGATGGCGCAGTTATGGCGTCGCTATCCGACACTTCGCCGCGCCGCGCTGGCTCAGGGGTTTCTCTCGGTCTCATTCAGTGCATTCTGGTCAACGCTTGCCGTCATGCTTGCAGAACATTATCAGATGGGTAGCGCGGCAGCAGGCGCCTTTGGCATCGCCGGGGCGGCAGGGGCACTGGCGGCACCGCTGGCGGGTCATCTGGCGGATAAAGTGGGTGCAGAAAAAGTGACACAACTGGGCGCGTTACTGGTTACCCTCTCCTTTGCGCTGATGTTTCTGTTACCCACCCTGCCCGTTCAGGGACAATGGCTGCTGATTGCCCTCTCGGCGATAGGTTTCGACCTGGGGCTGCAATCCAGCCTCGTGGCGCACCAGAATCTGGTTTACAGTCTGGAGCCACAGGCCAGAGGACGCCTTAACGCCCTGTTGTTTACGGTGGTATTTATCGGTATGGCATCAGGGTCGATGCTGGGCAGCCAGGTCTACGCAGTGGCGGACTGGGAAGGCGTGGTTGCACTTTCCACTCTCGGCGGGATCATTGCACTGATTATCCGGCTTACAGGGAAACGCCAGCCTGCAACCCGGCAAATCAGCGCGTAAAGGACAAAAAAATGCCCGCTCCGGGGTGAGATGGAGCGGGCAGACAAAACATACCCAGTTTCATGATATGTTTCAAAACGGTATTAACGGTTAAGCTGGAACAGCGACATCCCCTGCATATCCGTAAACGCTTTGTACGAGGCCTGTAACGCCGCCTGCTGCATAACATAAGACGAAATCGCTGCGTTCCAGTCCACATCAACCAGTTGGCTCATCTGATCGGTTTGTCCCAGGGCGCGTTCACTGCCCAGAGAGTCAAGCGCACTCAGCTCACTTAATTGCGTTCCCAGTTCCGCACGCACGCTCAGCACATTGTTCAGGGAGTTTCTCAACCCACGGTTGGTTTTTTCCATCACCTCTTTCGCATCGGCTTTCAGCGTTTCGTCATCACCCACCGGCAATTTCAGCGACGCAATCGCCGTATCCAGCATTTTGAACAAACTGGTTTCCGACGGATCGCCATTGGGTTCAGGGACTGCATTACTGGTGATGGTATTGAAGATTTTATCGCCAGTATGACCAATCACCATGGTACGCGATGCATCCACCTGTTGAGTGATACTTTCCGAACCACCATTGTAAGTCCCGTCAGCCTGAGCGAACGGCGGCGTCTCGGTTTTGTAACCGGCAAAAATATAGCGGTTATTACCATCAGTGCTGTTTGCAAGGTTCATCAACTGATCGCGAATCCCCTGTAAATCGGTCGCCAGTGAGGCGCGATCGTCATCACTTAAGGTTCCGTTGACAGCATTGATGATTTTTCCCTGGGCGCTCTGGATGGCCGTCGTTACCTGATTCAGCACATTCTCTTCCAGCGATACCTTTTGTGTGGCAAACGTCCGGGCCAGTGCAAACTGGCTGTTCTGCGCCTGCGCCTGTGAAAGCACCACCGCCTGAGAGGCTGCAATCGGATCGTCGGACGGGTTGATCACCCGTTTACCCGTCGACATCTGTTCGCCATATTTCATCCACTCAGCCTGGGAACTGGTAATTCCACTCATATTCTGCTGGTACATCATTTGGGTACTGATACGCATCGTTGTCTGCTCCCTTAGCGAATACTCAACAGTGCATCAAACAGCGAACTGGCGGTTTGCAGGACCTGGGCATTGGCAAGGTAATACTGTTGGAAACGCTGCAAATTGCCGTACTCTTCGTCAAGGTTAACACCGGAAATAGACTGCTGTTGATTGGTCAACTGCTTCACCACGTTACTCTGGGTGTTACTGCTGGTTTTCAGCGTCGCCGTTTTGCTCCCCACATCGCTCACCAGCGTGGCATAAGCATCGTTAAAGGACTTTGAGCCGCCGACCGTGGTGTTATCTTTTTGCAGATCCAGCAGTGCCTGTCCATTGCGGTTATCACTCGCGCCAGCCGTTGCATCCTTTGCCATCGCGATTTGCGATTCATTGGTGACCTCAACGCCCATATTGATAATGGCGTTACTGACGGGTTTTAAGGTAAAACTGTCGTTTTTCGCCGCCCCCGCGCCCACCGTCACTTCCAGCCCGTCAAAGGTCAGTTTTCCGCCGCTTTCGGTGGCTTCAAAACGGGTATTGTCGGCCAGACGGGTGATCTGCCATTTTGCGCCGTCGTACACCATGGTGTAATCCGTCGCCTGCACCACAGAGGCATCCGTCACCGTTGCAGCCGGCGTCGCCGAACCGGTATTTTTGCCATTTTTAAGCACGGCCGGACTGCCGACACTAAAGAAATCGACATCTGTTTTTCCATCCGCATCGTAGCCTTGTCTGTGCTGCTGGTTAAATGCGTCGGCAAAAGCCAGCGCCAGTTGGCCCAGCGTGTTGCGCGTCTGGTCCAGTTCCTGTGAACGGAACGTCAACAAGCCGCCGAGTGAGCCGGTGGTAAGCAGTTTTTCTGGTATTTCTATATTCCCGGCGACCGGGTCGGCATACGCCACAGTCGTACGGGAAGGATCGGCCTGAGAAGGTACAGCGGCTAACTGGCGTGCGTTGCTGCCCTGCACCAGCGAATAACCGTTTGCCATCGTGATGTTATACGTGCCGCCATCCTGAACGCTTACTTCCACACCGACGATTTTGTTCAGCTCGCTCACCAGTTGGTCACGCTGATCGAGCAAATCGTTTGGCGACGCACCGGCCCCCACGCCTGTCAAACGCGAAATCTGATCGTTCAGACTGGCAATTTGCTTACTGTAGTTATTAATCTGGTCAACGCTTGCGCCAATCGCGATATTGACCTGTTTGTCCTGATCGCGAAGGTACTGATCGGTGGTTTTAAACTGATTGACCAGACCGTTGGCTTTGCCAATCAGCGTCTGGCGTGCTGCCGGGTCCTCTGCGTTACTCACCAGCGTTTGCAGGCTGGTAAAAAAGTCCTGCATTGAGGTCGAGACCGAACTGGTTTTGCTCGCCAGCAGGTTATCAATTTTAGACATTTGCTCGTAACGGGTTGTCAGACCGCTACTCTGATTTTGCGCCGCACGCAGTTGATTCGTAATAAACGCATCGTATTCACGCTGTACGCCCGATACGTAAACCCCATTGCCTACCCAACCGCCGGCCCCCAGCGTGCTATTGGCTTGCGCCATAATGGTCGTCTGACGGGTATAGCCCGCAACGTTGTAGCTGGAAATGTTGTTACTGGCAGTATTCAGCGCCGCCTGGGCCGCACTCAGCCCGCTCATGGCGTTATTAATCAAGCTGGACATGGAGGTTCCTTTTAATCCTGGAGTTACAAAGCATTATCGGCAGCAGGTCGCGGGACTTGAGCCATTTAGAAGAGATTATCGAGACGGGTGCTATACGCGTCGCTCACCTTCTCACTCATCGACTTCAGTTGCTGGATCATACTGGTCAATTTGCGGGCATAATTCGGATCGGTGGCATAGCCTGCGCTCTGCAACGCCTGCGCTCCCTGCTCTGCCGTTGCCGCAGTAGTCACCGCGGCATAGCGCGGATTGCGGGTCAACACGCTGACGTAATCTGACAACGCCTCCAGATACGAACTGTAAACGCGGAATTTGGCTTTCACCTTCTTCGCCTCGCCGTTTTCAAATTCAGTGGTGGTGATCTCCGTTACCGGCCCTTTCCAGTTAGCCGACGCCTTCACCCCGAACAGGTTGAAACTGGGCTCGCCATTTTCACGGCGAATTTGCCGCTGGCCCCAGCCGGACTCCAGCGCGGCCTGCGCCAAAATAAGATGATGCGGCACACCGCTTTTCTCACTCGCCAGACGAGCGGGTAGCGACAGTTGCGCCAGGAAGTCCTTACTGTCTCCGGACAGCGGCTCGTCATTGCTCTGCGCTGTTTTAGGCAGCGCTTTGCGCACCAGTTGCGTCAGCGCCTGATTTTGATAGCTGGTCACCGTTTCCAGTGGAAACTTCATCGGCACCTGAGCCGACTCTTCCGTTGGTTGCGCCAGCCCTTGCGTCATCTGTTTCACCATCATTTCCGCCAGCCCCAGTCCTTTACCGGCGGTCATCTGTTGAGCAATCTGCTGGTCATACATGCTGGTATAGAGCCGCGTCTGGCTGCTGCTGAAAACGCCGTCTTTCAGCAGCGCTTCACGCATGCTTTTCAACATCATTTGCACGAACATCCCTTCCACCTGGCGGGCCACCGGCCGAATGTTCGCCGCCGGATCCTGGCCCGCTTTGGCTTTCAGTTCATTCAGCGATTGCGCGTCCCAGGCGGCGCTCGCCATCAGCTTGCTGTCGCTAATCATCAGATGATTTCCAGTTTGGCGCGCAGGCAACCCGCGCTCTGCATGGATTGCAGGATTGACATCAGATCCATCGGCGTTGCGCCCAGCGCGTTCAGCGCGCGCACCACGTTATTCAGATTGGCGCTTGAACGGACGCTTTGCAGCGAGCCTCCGCTCTGGCGGAGATCGATCTGCGTCTGTGGCGTCACCACCGTCTGACCGCCGCCAAAAGGCGTATCCGGTTGGCTGACGTTCGCCTGCCGGTTCACCGTGACAGAGAGGTTACCCTGCGCCACAGCGCAACTGTCCAGCGTCACCTCGCGGTTCATCACCACCGAACCAGTACGCGAGTTGATCACCACTTTCGCATCCTGTGGCGTGACGTTGACTTCCATATTCTGGATATCGGCCAGGAAACGAACCTGGGAACTATTACCGCTTGGTACACGCACCTGAATCGTTCGCGCGTCCAGTGCCGTCGCGCTGCCAAAACCCCGCGCCCGGTTGATGGTATCGGCAATCTGCTGCGCCATCGTGAAGTCTTCATTATTCAGTTGCAGGTTGAGGGTATTACCTGCGCCAAACTGGCTGGGAAGTTCACGCTCGATGATCGCGCCGTTGGTAATGCGCCCACCGTTTAGCTGATTCACCTGCACGCTACTGCCGCCCGCTGATGCGCCCGCGCCGCCGACTAAAATGTTCCCTTGCGCCAGCGCGTACACCTGACTATCAACGCCTTTCAGGGGCGTCATCAACAGCGTGCCGCCACGCAGACTTTTGGCGTTCCCCATTGACGACACCACCACGTCAATGGTTTGCCCCTGACGGCCAAAAGCCGGAAATGACGCAGTGACCATCACCGCCGCCACGTTTTTCAATTGCATGTTCGTTCCGGTTGGCACCGTGATGCCAAGCTGCGACAACATGTTATTCAGCGTTTGCGTGGTAAAAGGTGTCTGGGTGGTCTGGTCCCCCGTCCCGTCCAGCCCGACGACCAGACCGTAACCAATCAGCGAGTTTTCACGCACGCCCTGGACGCTGGTAAGATCGCGAATACGATCGGCATGGGCCAGCGCGCCGGCGAGGACCAGAACCAGTCCAATGACATATTTAAACATGGAAGACCTCGCTTACATCGGCGACAGGTTGAGGAAGAAACGCTGGAGCCAGCCCATATTTTGCGCTTCGTTGATGTAGCCGTTACCGACATATTCAATACGCGCATCGGCCACCTGCGTCGACGGAACGGAGTTACTGCCGCTAATGGTGCGCGGATTCACCACCCCGGAGAAGCGGATGAACTCAGTGCCCTGGTTGATGGCAATCTGCTTTTCACCCACAACATGTAAATTGCCGTTGACCAGCACCTGATCGACGGTCACAGTCAGCGTGCCGCTAAAGGTATTGCTGGCGTTAGCGCCGCCTTTACCGTTAAAGGTATTCCCGCCAGAGGCGTCAACATCCGCTCTCGCGTTGCCAAAGAGCCCTTGCAGATAACGCGGGACGGTATCGAAGCCAAAGTTGGTTTTACCGTCACGACTGGCGTTCGCAGAAGAGCTTTTACTGGCGCTGACGTTTTCCTGTAGCACGATGGTCAGCGTGTCGCCAATGTTGCGCGGACGGCGGTCCTCAAACAGCGGCTGGTAGCCATAGTTGATGGGCTGCGCGGACTGAAAAATCGACCCATTCGCTACCGGCGTCGGGCCAGGAATCGGCTGCGCCGTGGTCGCGCCCTGAACGAGCGGAGTGGAAGGTATCCAGGCACATCCTGACAGCGAAACCACCAGCAGGGCCATAATCGGGTAAGCGTGCGCAGCGTTTTTTTGCATTGCCTTTATCTTCTGAAACAGGGTGCCGGTGAGACAACCGCCCCACCGGATCACGCCTTAGAGTTGCGTCAGTTTTTGCAGCATCTGGTCAGTCGTCGATACCGCTTTGCTGTTAATTTCGTAGGCGCGTTGAACCTGAATCATATTGACCAGTTCTTCCGCGACATTAACGTTTGAGGTCTCGACATAGCCCTGATACAGCAGACCCGCACCGTTCAACCCTGGCGTACTATCGTTTGGCGCGCCAGAAGACTGGGTTTCGGTGTACAGGTTTTCGCCTATGCTCTCCAGACCGGTATCGTTCATAAAGGTTGTGAGGTTCAACTGTCCGACCTGAACCGGTGCAGCCTGACCCTGCTGGGTCACGCTAACCACGCCATCACGACCGATAGTGATACTCAGCGCGTTCGCCGGAATGGTAATCGCAGGCTGAACCTGAAAGCCGCCCGCCGTCACCAGTTGACCGTTCTGATCGACCTGGAATGAACCATCGCGGGTATACGCAGAGGTTCCATCCGGCAACAGCACCTGAAAGAACCCCTGCCCTTTAATCGCGACGTCTTTACTGTTGTTGGTTTGCGACAGGTTGCCCTGACTGTGCAAACGTTCGGTTGCGACCGGACGCACGCCGGTCCCGATTTGCAGACCGGACGGCAGCGTGGTTTGCTCAGAAGACTGCGCGCCAGGCTGACGAATAGTCTGGTAAAGCAGATCTTCAAACACCGCACGCTGACGTTTAAAACCATTGGTACTGACGTTTGCCAGGTTGTTGGCAATCACATCCATATTGGTTTGCTGCGCGTCCAGGCCGGTTTTGGCGATCCATAATGAACTGATCATAAAATGTCCTGTGTTAACTCATCGACAGCAGTTGGTTAGCGCGCCCCGCGTTGTCATCCACGCTGCTGATAACCTTCATCTGCATCTCAAAACGGCGGGCGCTGGCAATCATGTCGCTCATCGCGGACACCGAGTTGACGTTACTGCCCTCCAGTACCCCCGACATCACACGGATGCTGGGATCGGGTTGCAGCACCGGACCTCGGGTTGCCTGGGCCGCGGCGGTCAGACGAAACATGCCGTCGTCGCCCCGCTGCACTTCGTTGCCTTGCGCCTTCACCAGTTTCAGACGTCCTACCGGGGCGATGGTGTTTGCCGGGTCGCCCGGATTGAGCGCGGAGATCGTCCCGTCGGCCGCAATGGTGATTTCTGAACCTTCCGGTACGGCAATCGGTCCCGCCTCACCGATGACAGGATGCCCCTGAATGGTCAGTTGTCCGGTCGGATCGACCTGAATGCTGCCGTTACGGGTATACCCTTCGCGACCATCTGCGGTCTGTACGGCCAGCCAGCCGTCCTGCTGTAATGCGACATCAAGCGGACGCGAGGTGTAATCCATCTGTCCGGGCGTCATATCCGCCCCCGGCGTTGAAGCGGTCACCAGCGTACGCGTGGGCAGCGACAAACCTTCAACCGGGACGGCGCGCAGCGCATTAAGCTGTGCGCGAAATCCCGGCGTTGAGGCGTTTGCGAGGTTACTGGCCGTCACTGCCTGTTGGTTCAGCGTCTGACTGGCCGCCCCCATAGCGGTATAGATTGCGTGATCCATTAAGCTATCCCGTCAGGCGCTTAGCGCAGGTTAACCAGCGTGTTGAGGATCTGGTCCTGGGTTTTGATGGTCTGCGCGTTCGACTGATAGTTACGCTGCGCGACAATCATGTTCACCAGTTCTTTACTCAGATCCACATTGGAAGACTCCAGCGCGCCGTTGGTCAGCTTGCCGAAGTTACCGGTGCCCGCCGTTCCCAGCAGTTCTACGCCAGAAGCCTGAGTTGCCGCCCAGACGTTGTCGCCCTGAGAGGCCAGGCCTTCATTGTTGGCAAAGTTCGCCAGCACGATTTGGCCGAGGATCTGTTTCTGTTCGTTGGAGTAGTTACCAACTACGGTGCCGTCGTCGTTAATCTGGTAGCTGACCAGGTCGCCCGGTTTGTAACCGTTCTGGGTTGTGGCAATCACCGCGTTTGAGCCGGTGTTCTGCTGCATTGAGTTTTGCAGGCTGAGAGTGAACTGCGCAGGAACCGCGCCGTTTACCGTCCCGGTGGTGATCTCAAATGAAGGGGTAGCATTCGCCGTCCCGTTCAGCGTCCAGGTTGATTCAGTGGCGGGTGGAACAGGCGCAACTTCGGTATACCCTGTGACGGTATCGAGCGCGCCATTCTCGTCGAACTTCATCTGCGCAGACTTCACCAGCGGCGAGTTAGCCACGCTGGAGTCCTGTGTCCAGACATCCCAGGTGTTATCGCCGGTTTTGACGTAATAGAGGTTAATGTCATGCTGGTTACCCTGGCTGTCGAACACCGTCACCGGGGCACGTTTGTTATAGCTGTCAGCGTCAGTCGGTTTAAAAGGGGTGTTCGCCGGAATTTTATCCGTCGAGTTCAGGTTAATTTGCATCGCCGCAGTATCGGTGCTTTTCGCTCCCATCAGGGTGTTCGGGATAGTAATCGGCCCCGGATTTGCCCCCTGTTGGATAGTCGGCGGCGTACCGGTTGCCGGATAGCCCGTCAGTTGCATCCCCTGCATGTTGACCAGATTACGGTTTTCATCGAGCTTAAACTGTCCGTTACGGCTGTAGAAAACGGAACCGTTACTGTCGACCAGACGGAAGAAACCATTCTGGCTGATGGCGACATCCAGGCCACGACCGGTATTGGTGGTTGTCCCGTCGGTAAAGTCCTGGGTAATTCCCGCAACTTTTACCCCCAGACCGACTTTGGAACCCGCAAACATATCCGCAAAGGACGCCGTACCTGATTTAAAACCATAGGTGGCGGAGTTGGCGATGTTGTTACCAATGACATCGAGGTTGGTGGCGGCGGCATTCAGGCCGCTTACCGCTTGTGAAAAAGCCATGATGACTCCTGATTAGTGTGAAGGCTTAGATGATCTGCCGTACTTCGTCGAGGGTGGTGGTGCCATAAGTGCCGAGATCGAGGGTGTTGCCGCCATTGCTGCGGATCACCCCCTGCACCAGAGCAAACTGCAGTGGCTGGGCCACCAGTTGCGTCGCGCCGTTGCTGGCGTTGATCGCAACGTTATAAGAGCCGTTTGGCGCCGTGGTGCCATCGGTCAGGGTGCCGTCCCAGGTAAAGGTGTGTACCCCTGCTTTCAGTGCGCCAATCTCAATCGTCCTCACCACTCTGCCATCTTTATCGGTAATGGTGGCGGTGACTTTGTCTGCCGGTTGTTGCAGCTCAACGCCAAACGGCGTCGTGGTGGTGGTCGCCCCCTCTTCGGTGCCTTTGCCCGCCAGAACGGTAGTACCCGGGATCATCACGCCATGACCAATCAGCGCGCTGGCCTGTAAGGACTGACTGTTGTCAATTTGACCGGAAATCGAACCCAGCGTGGTGTTCAGCTTCTCGATCCCGCTTACGGTGCTGATCTGCGCTAACTGGGTGGTCAGCTCATTGTTCTGCATCGGGTTGGTGGGATCCTGGTTCTTCAGTTGCGCCACCAGCAGCGTCAGAAAGCTGCTTTGCAGATCGGAGGCATTGCTGCCGGTCAGCGAACTCCCGTTGCTGGTGTTTTTCACGCCAGTGTTAGTCGGATCGTTTACGTTTACCGCAATAGACATCGCCGTCTCCTTTACTGGCCCAGTGTCAGGGTTTTAAGCATCATGCTTTTAACCGTGTTGAGTACTTCAACGTTTGCCTGATAGCTGCGGGAAGCCGACATGGTGTTAACCATTTCGCCCACCACATCCACATTTGGCATCTTCACGTAGCCGTTCGCGTCCGCCAGCGGATTGCCCGGCTCGTAGACCAGTTTGTCCGGCGCCTGGCTCTCAATCACGTCCGACACCTTCACCCCGCCCGTCGCCACACCGGGCGCCGCGTCGACCTGAAAGACCACCTGTTTGGCACGATAAGGTTGACCATCCGGACCTGTGACGCTGTCGGCGTTCGCCAGGTTACTGGCCGCCACGTTCAGACGCTTGGACTGCGCCGTTAAAGCCGAACCAGCAATATCAAAAATATTCAGCAGCGCCACGGATTAGTTCCCTCCCTGTAGCACGTTCATCATGCCTTTAATCTGGCCGCTCAACGCGGTCAGACTCATTTGGTATTTCAGGCTGTTATCCGCAAACTGCGTACGTTCGCGATCCATATCAACAGTGTTGCCGTCGAGTGAAGGCTGATCGGGAATGCGATAAAGCAGATCGCCAGGCGCTGTCTGGATGGCCTGGGCAGGAATATGTTGGGCAGCGGTCAATGCCAGCGAAATACCACTGGTTTCTTGCCGTCCACGCACCATGACTTTTTTTAATTCACTGGCAAAATCCATGTCGCGCGCCTGATACCCCGGCGTATCGGCGTTAGCAATGTTAGCGGCCAGTACTTCTTGCCGTTGGGCACGCAGATTCAGCGCTTCCTGTTGAAAACGTAAAGCGGCATCGAGCTTATCGAGCATATCTCCTCCGCAGATGACAAAATTCAGCCGACAGCTTAAATCTCATTACGCGCGCGTTATCGCCGGAATAAACGCAAAATGCGTCGCTATTTATTGCGTTGATGGTTGCGTCACACAGGTAGAATCCTGTCATTGCTAAAACGGAGGGAGGTGACGATGCGAACGTTAAAAGGTGGATTAGCCATGCTGGCGTTGCTGCTCAGCCCCCTGACCCTGGCTCAGGATTTAAACTCGCAGTTGAACGACTGGTTTGCCCAGCGTCTGGCCGGATTCAGCGATGACGTGGTGGTCACCGTCCGTACCGCGCCCAATCTGCTGCCGCATTGCGACACACCTGCGTTCAGCATGACCGGCGCGAAGCTCTGGGGAAACGTCAACGTCCTGGCGCGCTGTGCGAATGAAAAACGCTATTTGCAGGTTAACGTTCAGGCGACAGGCAACTATGTGGTTGCCGCCGTGCCCGTCGCACGCGGTGGAACGATAGGCCCGGCCAGCGTCACGCTAAAACGCGGACGGCTTGATCAACTGCCGCCCCGTACCGTGCTGGATATCAGTCAGATTCAGGACGCGGTAAGCCTGCGCGACCTTGCGCCGGGGCAGCCCATCCAGCTCAACATGCTGCGACAGGCATGGCGCATTAAAGCCGGGCAGCGTGTGCAGGTCATCGCCAGTGGTGATGGATTTCGCGTCAATGCGGAAGGTAAAGCGTTGAACAATGCGTCGGTGGCGCAAAACGCAAGAGTGAGAATGTTATCGGGACAGATCGTCAACGGGATTGTCGACCCTGATGGGAATATTCTTATTAACCTATAATAAGTTAAAGATTTTGTGGCGGCTGCCGATAGTTATGAAACATTTGATGATAGCTTGCCGCTACAGCATAACCCCTCGATGAGGATGATAAAATGAGCATTGACCGTACCTCACCTTTGAAACCCGTTAGCACCGTCCAGCCGCGGGAAACCAGCGATACGCCGGTACAAAAAGCCCGTCAGGAAAAAACCTCCACGGCAACCAGCACCAGCGTGACGTTAAGCGATGCTCAGGCCAAACTGATGCAACCCGGCGCCAGCGATATCAACATGGAACGCGTTGAGGCGCTGAAAACCGCCATTCGCAACGGCGAGCTGAAAATGGACACAGGAAAAATTGCCGACGCGCTGATCCGCGAGGCGCAGAGCTATCTCCAGAGTAACTGATCGTATGACTCGCTTGTCAGAAATACTTGATCACATGACGGCCGTTCTGAATGACCTGAAAACGGTGATGGATGCCGAACAACAACAACTTTCCGTCGGCCATATTAACGGTAGCCAGTTGCAGCGTATTACAGAAGAAAAAAGCTCTCTGCTGGCCACCCTGGATTATCTGGAACAGCAGCGACGTCTGGAACAAGACTCGCAGCGTAGCGCCAACGATGACGTCGCCGAGCGCTGGAAAGCGATTACGGAAAAAACGCAGCATTTACGCGATCTCAACCAGCACAACGGCTGGCTGCTGGAAGACCAGATTGAGCGCAACCAACAGGCGCTTGAGGTGCTGAAGCCTTATCAGGAGCCTTCGCTCTATGGAGCAAACGGTCAGACCGCTTCTGCCCATCGCGGCGGAAAAAAAATCTCGATTTAACGGTTGTCGGATGGCGACGTTTCGCCTTATCAGACCTCCACTGTGCGGTAGGTCTGATAAGCAAAGCGCCATCAGGCATCCTGATTACGCCGTCCGGCGTGCAAACTCTTTGACTTTAAAGCCCATCACCGCCAGTGCAGCAAAGTAGGCGGCAATCCCGGCGACCACCACCGCCATCAGGCGAAGCAGACGCCACAACATCGTGCCCTGTGACCATTCCGGCATGATGTGCAACATGCCTACCAGTACGGCCGACATCACCAACACGGCAATCACCAGACGGCTCAGAAAACCCATCCAGCCTGGTTGCGGGGTAAAAATCTTCTGCTTACGCAGTTGCCAGTACAGCAGCCCGGCGTTCAGACAGGCGGCGAGACCAATCGACAACGACAGCCCGGCGTGTTTTAGCGGCCCGATAAACGCGAGGTTCATCAATTGCGTCATAATCAGGGTCACAATGGCGATCTTGACCGGTGTTTTGATATCCTGACGCGAGTAAAACCCCGGTGCCAGCACTTTCACCACGATCAGCCCCATCAGCCCCACCGAATAGGCAATTAACGCCCGTTGCGTCATTAGCGCATCAAAGGCGGTGAATTTACCGTACTGGAACAGCGAGGCAATGAGCGGACCGGAGAGGATCCCGAGCGCCACCGCGCTTGGCAGCGCCAGCAGGAAGCATAACCGCAATCCCCAATCCATCAGACGGCAATATTCATCGTGGTTACCGCTGGCAAAGCTCTTCGACAGTGAAGGCAGCAGAATGGTCCCCAGCGCCACGCCCAACACGCCGGACGGAAACTCCATCAGACGATCTGCGTAGTACATCCACGACACGGAACCGGATGCCAGAAAGGAGGCAAAAATAGTGTTAATGATAAGCGAGATCTGGCTGACGGAAACCCCGAGGATCGCCGGGCCCATCTGCTTCACTACCCGCATTGCACCTGTGTCACGAAAGTTGATACGCGGCAGCACCAGCATGCCGATTTTTTTCAGATGCGGCAGTTGGTACACCAGTTGCAGCACGCCGCCGACGGTGACCGCCCAGGCCAGCGCCAGTACTGGCGGGTTGAAATACGGTGCGGCGAACAGCGCGAAACCAATCATGCTGATATTCAGAAAGGTCGGGGCAAACGCCGGGATGGAGAAGCGGTTCCACGTATTGAGGATCGCCCCAACCAGCGATGCCAGTGAAATCAGCAGAATATAGGGAAAGGTAATTTGCAGCAGCCGGGTGGTGAGCGCAAATTTATCGGCGGTATCGGCAAAGCCCGGTGCCGTCACCATAATCACCCAGGGGGCAGCCAGCATCCCGGCGACGGTCACCACCGCCAGCGCCAGCGTCAGCAGCCCCGAGACATAGGAGACAAACACGCGGGTGGCCTCTTCGCCCTGCTTACTTTTGTATTCGGCGAGGATAGGTACAAACGCCTGAGAAAACGCCCCTTCGGCAAAAATGCGGCGTAACAGGTTAGGCAATTTAAAGGCCACAAAAAAAGCATCGGTCGCCATCCCGGCACCAAAAATTCTGGCGACAATCGCGTCTCGCGCAAACCCCAGCACGCGCGAAAACATGGTCATTGAGCTGACGGCTGCCAGCGATTTTAACAAATTCATCTCTTTTTTATTCCAGACCCTACGGCAAAACGCCTGCAAAGCAGGCGTTGGAAGAGGCGCTTAGTCTACCGGGATTACGGTGAATTACTACCGCCAGATGTTACAGGGAATTATTCGCTCATCGCCTCGCGCCAGAGCTTTTCTACTACCCGCTGGGCGAGGATCGCCTGCTCTCCGGCGGTTTCCGGAACTGTCTGATTTTGTACGCATTCCACAAAATGGCGCGCGCAGCCCGCAAAGCCACGCTGCTCAAGCGTCGTCTGCCAGCCAGGAACCGGTTTATGCACCACGCCCTGTCCGCGCTCTTCTCGCCATTCACGCATATCTGTCACATCAATCAGAGCGCCATCCGTTACCGCCTGAACACACTCCCGCTGGCTTCCCGCCCGGCGATGCATACTGGTGGTGACGTGCAACTGGTCGGCAGTAAAGTGATGCTCCGCATAGAGCATCTCGCCCGCGTCATTAGTGAGCAGCGATCCGCTACTCAGTTGTGCCTTGCCGCCGGCGAGCCACAGCGCCGTGTCAACCACGTGCAGATAATCATCCAACAGCGTAAACCGCAGATCGTGAGGGCCTACACTGTTAGTCCGGTGTTTATCCATGCGCACAGAGGCCGCGTTATCCAGTTCGGCCTTCAGATCACGATATAGCGGCGCAAAGCGGCGGTTAAACCCGACCATTAGCGTCAGCTTTTTCTTTGCCGCCAGTTCCACCAGCCGTTCTGCATCGCGTAAGTTTTCTGCCAACGGCTTATCAACGCAAACATGCACGCCAGCATTGAGCAGTTCACTGACGACGGCATAATGGGTCGCGGTGCTGGAGTGGACAAACACCGCGTCACAGTCTGCGGCCAGACTCGTGAGCGATGCGGCATACGGCATACGCCAGGTTTCACAGATCTTTTCCGCTTTTTCACGCGAGGGCGACCAGGCGGCCTGTAGCGTCCAGTCGCCTGACGTACCGAGCACAGGCAGCCAGGCTTTCTGCGCGATACCCCCCAGCCCCACCACCCCAATGCGTAATGTCGTCACGTTATTCTCCCAGATGCGCCAGCAGTGACTCCAGTCGCTGCTTCAGTTCAGCGACTTCGCTTTCCAGCAGTTCAACGCGGGCCTGTAAATCCCCTGCTGCGGCCTGTGGCGCTTCTGTCGCGAGCGCCTGTTCGTCCACATCACCGCAGAACAAATGCATATAACGGCTCTCGCGTTTACCCGGCTCACGCGCCAGACGAACAACATAAGGGCCGTCTTCACGCGTCGCCAGTTGCTCAAGCGTCGCCTCAACCTGCGCCATATCGCTGAACTCATACATTCGCGAAGCACGGCTGCGCAATTCACCTGGCGTTTGCGCGCCCCGCAGCAGCAATGTGGTGACCAGCGCCACTTCCGCAGGGCTGAGCTTCAGATTGCCAAACTCAGAGTTACAAAAACGCTGTTCGTATTTGGTGACACGATTGCCAAAACCGCTCACGGTACGCAGGAAATGGCGTTTTACCAGGTTGTCGAGTTGCTCCTGCACCTCATGCTCAGAAAGATTCATCACTGGTTCGCGGTTGGTTTTCTGGTTACAGGCGGTGACGACGCCGTTTACAGAAAGCGGATACTGCTCCGGCGTGGTGACCTGTTTTTCCAGCAGGCAGCCTATCACCCGGGCTTCAACGGCAGTTAATTCATATTTCATTAGGGTATCCTCACCGACCTGCGGTCCATTCTGCTGTCGTTAACGCTGTCAGCACGTGGTCACGCCACTGACCGTCAATCAACAGATAATCTTTGGCGTAGCCCTCTTTTTCAAAGCCGAGCCGTGCCAGTAAATCGCCGCTGCGTTTATTGTGCGGCATGTAGTTCGCCATAATGCGATGAATATGCTGCGTGCGTTGCATATAGCGGATGGCGGCGGTCAACGCTTCAAACATCAGGCCTTGTCCCTGCCATTTCTGGGCGATGGAGTAGCCCAGATAACAGGCATGGAACGACCCCCGCACCACGTTAGAGAAATTCGCCACGCCGATGATCTCCTTTTCGTCAGGATCCAGCAGCGCAAAATAGTATGCGGAACCTTGCTTATGAAATTCGGCGATCATGCCAAGTCGTGCCTGCCAGCCGGAAGGGTAGCAGTGACTCTCATCGCGAATGGGTTCCCAGGGTTTTAAAAAATGACGATTTTCCGCGTAATAATCTGCCAGACGCCAGGCATCACGCTCATGCACTAAACGCACGACCAGGCGGTCGGTGGTTAAGCGCACTTTTGGCACGTTACTGCGATAGCCAAACATAGTTATTCCTACTCCTTCCCGAATCGCCGTTATCCACGCCATCCTTCAGTCTGCCCCTGCGTTGGCTGCGTCCTGAATGATTGGGTGTATTTACCCTGACTGACTTACTATACCTGCGCAAATCCGCCCTGTGAAAAGCGCAGTTCGCCATTTTTTGAATTATTCCTGCATTTTGATGAAAACTCTCTATCAAGATGGACTTTTGATAAAAAAATATTGTCCCGCCAGGGGTGGGCAAAAAGAGAGCAAACCCGCAGAATAGAAGCGTCCCTATTGATAACTCTTAGTTATTCCTGTTACAGGCGCATGTTTGTAGCAGGAAGCATGACGAGTCTATTTCCCGGGAGGGGAAATGTCGCGTGTCTCGCAGGCCAGGAACCTGGGTAAATATTTCCTGCTCATCGATAATATGCTGGTGGTGTTGGGCTTCTTCGTCGTTTTCCCACTGATCTCAATTCGTTTCGTCGATCAAATGGGGTGGGCCGCGGTTATGGTCGGCATCGCGCTGGGTCTGCGCCAGTTCATCCAGCAGGGATTAGGTATTTTCGGCGGCGCAATTGCCGACCGTTTTGGCGCGAAACCGATGATCGTCACCGGCATGTTAATGCGCGCCGCCGGGTTCGCTACTATGGGTATCGCCCATGAACCCTGGCTTCTGTGGTTTTCCTGCTTTCTCTCTGGTCTCGGCGGTACGCTGTTCGACCCACCACGCTCGGCGCTGGTGGTTAAGCTGATTCGCCCTGAGCAACGTGGTCGTTTTTTCTCTTTATTAATGATGCAGGACAGCGCCGGGGCCGTTGTGGGTGCGCTGTTAGGCAGTTGGCTGTTGCAGTATGACTTCCGCCTGGTTTGCGCTACCGGCGCGATTCTGTTTGTGCTCTGTGCCGCTTTCAACGCCTGGCTACTCCCTGCCTGGAAACTCTCCACGGTGCGCATTCCGGTACGTGAAGGGATGGGCCGCGTACTGAGTGATAAACGCTTTGTCACCTATGTGCTGACGCTGGCAGGCTATTACATGCTGGCAGTTCAGGTGATGCTGATGCTGCCAATTATGGTCAATGACATCGCCGGATCCCCCTCCGCGGTGAAATGGATGTACGCCATTGAAGCGTGTCTGTCACTGACCCTGCTCTACCCTATCGCCCGCTGGAGCGAGAAACGCTTCCGGCTTGAGCATCGCCTGATGGCGGGCCTGCTGCTTATGACCCTGAGCATGTTGCCCATCGGACTGGTGAGTGATTTACAGCAACTGTTTACGCTAATTTGCACGTTCTACATCGGCTCGATTATCGCTGAACCCGCACGTGAAACGCTTAGCGCCTCGCTGGCGGATGCGCGGGCACGCGGTAGCTATATGGGCTTTAGCCGACTGGGATTAGCCATTGGCGGCGCGATTGGCTATATCGGCGGCGGCTGGCTGTTTGATATGGGCAAACTGCTCCAGCAACCGGAGTTACCGTGGATGATGCTGGGGATTATCGGCGTTATCACCTTTCTGGCGCTGGGCTGGCAGTTCAGCCACAGGCGCACATCCCGGCGCATGCTGGAACCCGGCGCCTGATTTGATACCTGCGCGCGTCTCCTCCATACTGAAAGAGAACTGACAGTCAAATGGAGGAGAAACGTGAAGCTTTATATTTACGATCACTGCCCTTTCTGCATCAAAGCCCGCATGATTTTCGGCCTCAAAAACATCCCCGTCGAACTGAATGTCTTAGCCAATGACGATGACGCCACGCCAACCCGGATGATTGGCCAAAAGATGGTTCCCATTTTGCAAAAAGACGACAGCCGCTATATGGCTGAAAGCATCGACATTGTGCATTACGTCGACAAGATCGATGGAAAACCCCTGCTCACCGGCAAGAAAAATCCTGCCATTGAAGAATGGCTGCGTAAGGTGAACAGCTATGTCAATCACCTGCTACTGCCGCGTTTTGCAAAATCTGCGTTTGCGGAGTTTTCCACTCCTTCGGCACGCAAATACTTTACTGAGAAGAAAGAGGCAATGATCGGCAGTTTTGCTGACCATCTGTCCCATTCCGCAGGCCTGACCAAAAAAATCAGTGACGATCTGCGTGCCCTGGACAAGCTCATCGTCAAACCTAACGCGGTGAATGGCGAACTTTCGGAAGATGATATCCAGTTGTTCCCTTTGCTGCGTAATCTGACACTGGTGTCAGGTATCACCTGGCCGACACGCGTCGCAGACTATCGCGACAATATGGCGAAACAGACGCAGATCAATCTGTTATCATCTATGGCGATATAACCCTTACCCGCGGTGGTATGTTCAGACATATCACCGTTATTTTCAGTTTTATCTACTGGCGGCGTTCGCGCCGGTAATACATGCTGCGTGATATCAAAACGATGTCGATTGCATCATGTTGAGGAACCTCATGAAGAAGATTTTTTTTGCCGCCGCGCTGATGGTTGGCGGCTTATTAGCTGGCTGTAACCAGCTCACACAGTACACCGTAAGCGAACAAGAAATTAATCAGGCGCTGGAAAAGCGCAATAATTTTGCCAAAGATATCGGCTTGCCTGGTGTGGCTGATGCGCACATTGTACTGAATAACCTCGCCAGCCAGATTGGTCGGGAAGAACCCAACAAAGTGACGCTAACCGGCGATGCTATGCTGGATATGAATTCGCTGTTCGGCAGTCAAAAAGCGACTATTAAGCTGAAGCTCAAAGCGCTGCCGATGTTTAATAAGGAAAAAGGGGCGATTTACCTGCAGGAAATGGAAGTGGTGGATGCCACCGTCACTCCGGAAAAAATGCAATCTATTCTGCAAACGCTGATGCCCTATCTGAACCAGTCGCTGCGTAATTACTTTAACCAGCAACCGGCCTATGTTCTGCGAGAAGACAGCAGTAAAGGCGAAGCGCTGGCGAAAAAATTTGCTAAAGGCATTGAGGTGAAACCGGGGGAAATTATCATCCCGTTCACCGATTAAACGACAAGGGCGCTCCGGTGCCTTTTTTTACGTGCAAACGAAAACGTTTCCGCTTATCCTTTGTGTCCGGCAAAAATGACATCCCCCCAGCCGGAGCCTATTGATGACAGCACCTTCCCAGGTTTTAAAAATTCGCCGCCCAGATGACTGGCACCTTCACTTTCGCGATGGCGAGATGCTGAAAACGGTCGTGCCTTATACCAGCGACGTTTATGCTCGTGCGATTGTAATGCCAAATCTGGCACCGCCGATCACCACGGTTGATGCAGCGATCGCATATCGCCAGCGTATTCTTGATGCCGTCCCTGCCGGACACACCTTCACCCCGCTGATGACCTGTTACTTAACAGATACGCTGGACCACGACGAACTGGAACGCGGATTCCATGAAGGCGTGTTCACCGCAGCAAAACTGTACCCGGCGAATGCCACCACCAACTCCAGCCACGGCGTGACCTCCATTGATGCAATTATGCCGGTGCTGGAACGAATGGAAAAACTGGGTATGCCGCTGCTGGTGCATGGCGAAGTCACCCACGCGGAGATTGACATTTTCGACCGGGAAGCACGTTTTATAGACACGGTAATGGAGCCTCTGCGCCAGCGCCTTCCCGCACTGAAAGTCGTTTTCGAACATATCACCACCAAAGATGCTGCCGAATATGTTCGCGATGGAAATGAACGGCTGGCCGCGACGATCACGCCGCAGCACCTGATGTTTAACCGCAACCACATGCTGGTTGGCGGTATTCGCCCGCATCTCTATTGTCTGCCAATTCTGAAACGCAATGTGCACCAACAGGCACTACGTGAGCTGGTCGCCAGTGGGTTTGAACGCGCTTTCCTCGGAACCGACTCTGCGCCGCACGCTCGTCATCGTAAGGAAGCAAGCTGCGGCTGTGCCGGCTGTTTTAACGCGCCAACGGCGCTGGCGAGCTACGCCACTGTGTTTGACGAGATGAATGCCCTTGCGCATTTTGAGGCATTCTGCTCGCTGAATGGACCACGTTTCTACGGCCTGCCGGTGAATGAAACGTTTATCGAACTGGTACGTGAAGAGCAGCAGATCCCGGAGAGCATTGCGTTAACTGACGATTCGCTGGTGCCCTTCCTTGGCGGAGAAGCGGTTCGCTGGTCAATTAAAAAGAAAAAAAAATCAGCGCCCCCTGTTGTAATACTGTCTCTTATACACATCTCCGAGCCCACGAGACCAGAGAGGATGTCGTATGCCGTCTTCTGCTTGAAAA
>OKVW01000427.1_pt1 | contig 25331 bp, 19 predicted proteins | sample 1606991 | NCBI WGS metagenome assembly OKVW01 (sample SAMN03281021, study PRJEB24777) | human gut metagenome | isolation source: fecal sample PR177 from 1 month old male Malay infant, vaginal delivered... | reverse complement strand
TTTTAATGATACGGCGACCACCGAGATCTACACTAGATCGCTCGTCGGCAGCGTCAGATGTGTATAAGAGACAGGAAATATACAAAGAAATTCAACAGGATTATTTAACTGGCAGTACAAGAATGACTGATAGATCCCAAGATATAAGAAAAGCTAGTTCTGTCTCATTTAGTTTTTTTGTTAAAGGAAAAGAATTTAAACCGGAAAGACTTGTTCATGTATATGATATAGCTGGTGAAGTTTTTACGGATAATAGTGAGAATGAGATCCAAAAACAATATGAGTATTGTCAGGGGATGGTTTTGATGGTTGATCCATTTGCTATCCCTTCTATTCGAAATAGATGCGAAGATCAACTTTTTCCAGAAGATTTAGCTGGTATAGGCAAAGCGGATATAAATGGAATTGTAGATTCATTTCTTAATAAGCTACGTGAAGTTACCGGATTAAGCGATCAGAAAATGTCTTCTGTACCCTTGGCTGTAATTATAGGAAAAATTGATTCAGCGGGTCTTGCAGAAGAAATAGGTGATCTGGCGGTTAAAAAGAATATGGCTGAAAAGTCAGAGCGATTTAAGGATTATTTTGATACACAGGATTATTTATGCCGCCAATTCTTAAAACAGAACGGGATGGAAAGTTTTATCAATAATGTAGATTTGAAGTTTAAAGATAATCGTTATTTTGCTTGTACTGCAATTGGTCATACAAGAGATAAAGGTCAGTATAAACCTCAGGGAGTATTACCACCTATGCAATGGTTATTTAGTAAAGCAGATTCAAAGATGTCATCATCATGGAATGATATTAAGTTTAATAAAAGGGTTGCCAAAATTACAGAGGATGTAAGTGCATAGGAGGACGTAATGGAAGAAAATTCAGTTTTATCAGAAGGTGAAGTATTAGAAGAAGTATTAGAAAAAGAAGGTCAGGGGCTTGTGAAAGAAGAAGCTACATCTGAAATCAATCAAATCAATTACTCAGAAAAAGTTATGAACTCAATAGAGAAACTTAGTGAAAAGATCGAGGCAATGAATAAGCTATTTATACAAAAAATTCAGCATACTGCTCATGAAGAAAAGATTGTAGATCAGATGCATGCTGAGTTACAGAAATACAAAGATGATATGTATTCGCAATTAGTAAGACCTATCTTGCTTGACATCATTGAGGTGAGAGATAGTATTTTAAGAATGTCAAAAACATATGCGAATAAAGCTGTGGATGAACAGAATATTCCATTAAAGACGTTTAGTGACTATTCATATGATATCCAGGATATTCTTGAAAAGAATAATATTTCAATATATGAGGGAAATATAGGCGATACATTTAATCCGATGAAACAAAGAGCAATTAAAAAAATAAAAGCGCCGGTGGAAGAACTGCATGGAAAGATAGCAGAGAGTCTAAGTTGTGGATATGACTATATGGGAAAGACCGTTTCGCCAGAAAAAGTAGTAGTTTATTGTTATGAAAAAGTTGAGAGTGAGAAGGGAGAAAATCAGTAATGGCAAAGTATGTATATGGAATTGATTTAGGGACTACATATTCATGTATTGCGTATGTAGATGAAACAGGGAGAGCAACGGTGGTAAATAATGCAGAGGGCACGAACACAACGCCTTCGGTAGTAAATTTTGCTAGTTCTAAACAGGTAGTAGTTGGTCAGGTTGCAAAAGAAAATGCAGTGATTGATCCAGATAATACAATCTCACTTGTTAAAACATTAATGGGGAAATCTGATTTTGCTAAAAATTATAATGGAGAGGATATATCACCAGAAGAAGTATCGGCATATATTCTGCGTAAGGTTGCAGAGGATGCTGCAAAGCAAATTGATGCTGAGGTAAGAGATGTAGTGATTACTTGTCCGGCTTATTTTGGAACAGCTGAACGTACTGCTACGAAAAATGCTGGTATCATTGCCGGTTTAAATGTGCTGGAGATTATCAGTGAGCCCACAGCTGCGGCCTTATATTATGGTTGCGCAAAGGAACAGACAGAAAAAACTATTTTGGTGTTTGACTTTGGCGGTGGTACTTTTGATGTAACGATTATGAGCATTAATTCTGAAAAGATTGAGGTTGTTTGTTCTGATGGCAATCATGAATTAGGTGGTAAAGATTGGGACGAAGCGGTAATGAGATATTTGGCAGAAGAGTTTATTTCTCAAACTGGATTTAACGGGGAGTTTGATGAGTATGCGCAGCAGGATATGAGGCTTAAAGCAGAAAAAGCAAAACAGCAGTTGTCCTCAAGAGAAGAAGTGCCCGTTATGTTGGACGCAGCTGGATTAAGAGCTAGAATTAGCCTTTCAAGAGAGAAATTTGATGAAATTACATCAGGTTTACTTGGAGAAGCAATTGATAAAACGGATGCTGCAATTCAGGTTGCTGAAGAAAAAGGATATCATGTTGATGAAATTCTTTTGGTTGGGGGATCAACAAGAATGCCTCAGGTCACAAAAGCTTTAGTTGGTAAATATGGTATGGAACCTAAGATCCTTGAACCGGATGAAGCGGTTGCAAAGGGGGCTGCGATTCATGCAGTAAACGTTTATGTAAATAACCAAAAGAGTTTAACAGAAACGGCTCCAAACGCAGAAGGTGAAGTTACTGTTCAAACTGGTGGAACAACGAAAGAGATTAATGCGGATAATTATAAAGAAGAGCTCGCAGTACAGCCTGAAATGATGAGTATTGGGGGGAAAACTCAGACAGTTGTTGTTGCAACCACAAAGAGTTTTGCCGTTCAGGCATTGATTAATGATGAGCCAAAATGTTGTAACATGATTATTAAGAATATACCAATGCCAAATGGAGCAATTACCGTGTCTAAAATATTTGGTACCCATGTCGATAATATGGATACCGCAGAAATTGTTGTATATGAGAGTGATTTTATGGACGATCTATTTGAAGTAGATGATGATTTTGTTCTAGGTACAGCAACTTTAGAATTACCTGGTAATTTGCCGGCTGGTTCACCTATTGAGATTACATTTACATTGAACACAGAGGGGATTTTGGAAGTTCGTGGTATAGATAAAACTACGAACAGAGAAGTTCATGCAACAATGCAATCAAAAGGTATTATGGCTGAGGAAAAAGTGGACGAACTAAAAGAGAAGTCTAAACAGATGATAGTAATGTAACAGTGATATCCCGCCACACGCTCAAGAGCCTGTCAGAAAGCAGTTTTAAAACTGGCTCTAGGATTATGTGGTGGGATATTTCTATTTTAGGAGGTGGGAAAATGGGTATTCGGGTAGGAATTGACCTTGGAACAACATTTAGCTCGGTAGCACGAATTAGTAAAAATACTGGAAAGCCAGAGGTAATAAAGAATAGTTACAATAGTTCTATTACGCCATCTGTTTTGTATTTTGAAGAAAATGGAAGTGTTTTGTTTGGAGAAGATGCTAAAAATATGCAAGGTATGGGAAATACAAATGCGGTCGCATTCTTTAAAAGAAATATGGGAAATGAGCAGTTTCGCGTTGATTTCCATGGAAAAACGTATACAGCAACAGACTTAGCCTCTGTATTATTAAGTAACTTAGTAAAAGAGGCTGAGCAAAGATGTTGTGAAACAATTGAGTCGGCAGTAATTACAGTTCCGGCATACTTTACACATAAAGAGAGACAAGCAACCATAGAAGCAGGGAAAAGGGCCGGATTAGATGTTATAGCAATTATTAACGAGCCAACGGCTGCAGCATTTGCTTATGGATTAAATGATAGAGAAAATGAACAGACAGTATTAATATATGATCTTGGTGGTGGTACATTTGACGTGACCATTGCAAGAATTAATAAGAATAAAATTGATATTTTAGGAAGTGATGGCAATCATGAATTGGGTGGAAAGGACTGGGATGATTGTATTGCCAGATATTTGGTACAAGAGTTTAATGAGGAGCATGGTGTAGATTTAAGCGAAGATGATGAAATGGTGACGTCATTGCTGGTTACTGCTGAAAATGTGAAAAAGCAACTCACTTCTAAAGATGAAATAAATGTACCGATTATTTATAAAGATATAAAAGCGGAAATTACAATAACAGAAGATCTTTTTGAAAATATCTCTAGTTTTTTGTTGGGGACTACAAAGGATCTTACGAATGATTTGATTTCCTCAATTGGGCTTACCTGGGAAGCTATTACAGGGGCGATTCTAGTTGGTGGCTCCACAAGAATGAGAATGATTCACAATTATGTGAAAGAAATGTCAGGAAAAGAACCTCTATCAGGGGTAAATGTCGATGAGGCAGTTGCATTGGGCGCTGCAATTAAAGCTAATATTGATGATTCAGGAAAAACCATTAATAATGGATTTCTTGGATTCATTGGTGGAAAGAAGGCAACAGATGTAGCAGGTGCCAGGGAGGTATCAGATGTTACGGCACATGCATTGGGAATGATAGCAGTAAGTGAGGAAGGAGATCAATATATCAATAGTGTTATCATACCTAAAAACACATCAATTCCAGCTGTTAGTAAAAAACAATATAATTTTAGAACCAGGTTAAAAGAAAATGAACTTGAAGTATATGTATTGCAAGGTTCTTATAAAAGACCATTAGATAACACCATAATTGATAAATATGTAATTACTAAAATTGAAAAAACAAGTGAAAATCTATCGGTTATTGAAGTATCGTATAAATATACATCAAATGGAGTGGTTGACGTTTCTGCTATACAAACTGAAATAGGCAAAGTTCTTCCTGTTAGAATTGAAAATGTACCGGGTGATATGAGTTGGACTGATGGTTCACCGATGGAACGGGCTGCGGAAGTGATACCTGAAATTGAGATTATCCTGGCAATTGATTTATCAGGGAGTATGTCAGGAGAACCTGTGATGAAAGCACAGGATGCTATGAAAAACTTTGTATATCAAATGGATCCGGAATATACAAAGATTGGAATATTAGCCTTTGCAGACAGAACAAAGATGGTAACAAAGCCAACAGATAACTTTGTAAAACTATTATCAGATATTGAGGGAATTGAAGTAGGTGATGTTGGGATTTGTAATGGAGCAGAACCGTTTTCAATTTCCCATGACACTTTAATTGGACGATTTGGAAAAGGCAATGATAATAAAATCAGATATTTGGTTGTACTTACTGATGGGATTTGGAAAAATTCAAGAGGGGCAATCAGGGAAGCTGTAAAATGCCATAAACAAGGTATTGAAGTAATGGCACTTGGATTTGGCGGAGCAGATGAAGAGTTCCTTAAGAAGATAGCATCAACAGATGATTTTGCTTCATTGACAAGTCTTGCTGATTTATCAGGTTCATTCACAAAAATTGCTCAGGCTATTGGAGATAAAAGTACTGGATTAAAAATGATCTAAAAGTGAGGTTCGAAAGATGACAGAGAATTGGTACATAGTACTTGAGTTAGAGTTTGATCCGGATCCTATAACAGATGAAAGCGTTATAGAGCAGAAAATCGAAGAGAAGAGAAAGTTTTGGTCAAGTAAGGCTAATGATTTTAACCATGGTCCGGCATATAGAAAGTATTCACAGATGCTTCCGGAAATAAAAAAAGATATGCTTGGCGAAACAAATATTCGTCAGGAACTTATTAAGGATGCATGTAATAAAACGTATGGACCAATAGACAAAATATTAAAACAAATAAAGAAAACTGAAATACCAAGTGATACTATTGAAAAAATTGCAAAGAAGCAAAAAATAGATGAAATAGTTGTGAAAAGAAGGGCTGCTGCACTGGGAATTAAAATAGGTAATACACAAGGCGGCGATATACAGGCTATTTACAATAAGTATTATAAGACAAAATCTCAAAATGCAGATAAGTTTAATGGAATGAAGCAGATGTTAAGCACGTTTAACGTGGATAATCTATATGACTTCTTATATATTGATACAGCGATTAAAAATGCAAGTCATCAATCATGTAATGCATTAAGACAAAAAGCAAAAGAGAAGAAAACAAAAGTATTCTATAAAAACGATAGTATAAGTGGAACTGGTTCAAAACTTTGTGGACAATGTGATGAGACGTTTAAAGATGATGCATCGAAACAGATATATGACAAATATATAGAGTATATGAAAAGGAAAACAATACTGGAAAATGCTAAAGAAATATATGAGATGACCAGTGAGATATCTGGTGATTCATATAATGATTTTATTGGACAGTTAACAGAAGTATTCAAAGATCGAAAGCTGGCTAAAAGTGTATTTGCAGCTTATTGTAAGATTGAAAAGATTCCACTTACTATTTCAAACGGTAGTTCAGAAACCAATAATTCCTATATTAAGATTTGCAGATGCGGATGTACAAATGATATTTCAGATGGAAGAAAAGTATGTAAAAATTGTGGGCTTGAGTTACATATAAAATGTCCAAAATGTGGAACGTTAAATGATACAAATATTAATGTGTGAATTGGCAGAAGAAGCTATTGAAAATATGGATTTTCCAGTAGCAAAAGCACATCTGTCTGATGCGGATCAGTTTTGGCCGGGAAGTGAAAAAGTAAGAGTTTTAAGGACTAGACTTTCTGAACTTGAAGGCAGAGTAGGAAATGCTGTAGAGGAAATGATAGAGTCTTGTAGAAAAAGGAATTACTACGCGGCTCAAAAGCATTATGAATATATCAAGAAATTTTTCCCGGACTATACAGATACAGTCGCAGAGGGAGAGATTATGGCGGCAATAGAGAATTCAGAAATGTTTAAAAAGGCTGCACTGAGTGCACAAAATGAAAACGACATTATTGATTCATGTACAAAAGCTTATGAAGCGTGTAAGGATTGTCCCGGTGTTAAGGAGATTATTGCTAGATACCCCCCACTTAAACCGAGTAAACTAGTTGCTTCAACGGATTCGTCAGCAAAAGTAATAGCTTTGTCATGGACAAAGAGTGATACAGATGGATTACTTTATTATTCCGTTGTACGTAAAGAAGGTTCTATTCCAATTAGTGTGCAGGACGGAAGACTCGTTGGAAGAGTAAGTATGTGTAGTATAAACGATAAGGATATAGTACCGGGATTACAATATTTTTATGCTATATTTGCTGAAAGAGCAGGTGCTTTTTCAGAAGCATTAACTACAAAAGAACCTGTAAGCAAATATTTTGAAATTTCCGGAGTTACAATGGCAGCCGGAGATACTGTACTGCAATTTGAATGGGATGAAATTGCAGAAAATGCGTTTGTAGAAATAGAAAGAACAGAGAATGGCAATAAAACAAAATTAGTGTGCAATAATCGCAGCAGCTTCGTGGACAAAGACTTATCTAATGATATAGAGTATCATTACAGAATATATTTATCATACAGTAATGGTAGTGAAATAATTACTACAAAAGGGGTGGGTATTTCGGGGACCCCGACTCGTCCTCCGCTGCCAATCGATAAATTAGCAGTGAAGCCTATACAGAACAATGATTTTCAGATTGATTGGGAAAATCCGGAAAATAGTGTAGTTCAATTCTTTTATTCTGAAAAAAAACCAGAGTTCTTAAGCGGTACTATACTTCCGGTGGCTACGCTTGAAAATACAATGGAAAGTTTGGTAGTGCATAAAAGATCAAATTTATCTGGTACATTTTCATATGCCAGTGATGCATTAATTTATATAGTTGCGGCGGTAATAAAATCTGGATCGGCTGTAGTCGGTACAATTGCAAGGGCATGTAAAAGCAGTGCGGTAAAGATTAAAGATGTCACCTTGGTAAATAGTAAAATTTTAATTAGTGTTGATTTGCCAAGGGATGCAACAGGATTTGTAGTGTTGTACCGTGATGATCAATTTCCCGAAGACATTTTGGATGTAAATACCATAAGAAAATATATTCCACTTAAGCAATATGTATTTGACAGTGGTTTACTCATCGATTCGAATAAGCCTCAAGACTATTATTTTTCAGTGTTTGCAGAGTTTAAAAGGGATGGAGAGAAAGATTATACTACTGGAACTGATTATCTATTTTCGAATATTTCCAAAGAGATTATTACATATTCAGTAGATGTAAGCAAAAAGTTATTTGGACCAAGTACATTGACATTAATATTTGAAGCAGTTAGCAGAGAATTTGTTTTACCAGCAATTGATATCATGTCATCTGTTGGAGTTGTCCCTATGTTCAAAAAATCTGCAAAACTATTTTTCGAGATAGAAAAACAAGATGTTATTGGTAATGTACAGTTTAAAATTCAGCTGGGTAAAGGAATGCAAAAGGAGACATATATAAAAGCATTTTTAAAAGACGAAAGTTTACAAGGTCGTTACCAGTTGAAATTGAAAGTAAAATCTGAGTTGAAAATTAGTTAGGAGAATATTATGGCATTGAAATCTACATTTATTTGTCCGTTTTGTTTTGAGGAACATAAGATTGCGGAGGTTCAGTTTAGATGTGTAAACAGAAGATGTAAGGATGTTTCGGATATTGAAATAACAAAATATGAAAATGGTAATATTGAAACACCCAAAATGGGAAAACCAACATTTCATGTACCTGGGAAAAAATTTAATTTACCTAAATCAGCAAAGTGTCCGGAATGTGGGTATGAAACCTATGCTATTATATGCCCATCTTGCCACAATAAATTGCCAGAATCAACTTTATTGGGGAAAGATATGATTATTTCAGTTGTAGGTTCCCGTGATACTGGTAAGAGCCACTTCGTTGGTGTAATCATTAATGAATTGATTGAAAGAATTTCAGTAAAATTTGGTGGAGCAATGGAAGGATTTGACGATACCATGCAAAGATATAAGTCTGGTGCGTATCAAAAGCTTTATTGTGATTTACAGAAACTGGATTTGACAGCAAGTTCAGTAGAAAATGTAAATAATGGAGCGTACAGACCATTAATTTTTACATTAAAATTAAAGCACAAAGCATTATTTCGAGAGAATATAGATAGTTTCACCCTTGTTTTCTTTGATACGGCTGGTGAAGATCTCAACGATGAAGATACCATGAGTACAGTAAATAAGTATATTTGTAAATCAGCAGGGATCATATTTTTGCTTGATCCAATGCAAATTTCTGAAGTACGTAACCAACTGGATGAGAGCACTGTTTTAAGAGCATCATCAGTTGACTGGAAACAGGCAACCCGTTCAGATGATATTATGTCAAGAGTATCAAAGCTTATTAGAAATGATAAGAATATTAAGACGTCTCAGAAGATTAATATACCAGTTGCGGCAGTGTTTTCAAAGTTTGATGCTATCGCACCATTGGTTCCAGAGGGAAGTACAGTATTAGACATGAGCCCGCACTGTTCCGAAAAGTGTTTTGATATGTTAGATTGGCATAATGTTGACTCTGAGATCAGAAGTCTGTTAACTGAGTGGGGGGCAGAGTCATTTGTTTCTCAAGTAGATGTAAATTATACAAATTATTCCTATTTTGCTGTATCAGCACTTGGCTTAAATAACAATCCAAAAGAGGATAGAAGAATCGAAAGACCAAGACCACATAGAATAGAAGATCCATTATTGTGGATACTTAAAGAAAATGGTGTAATTAAGCCAGGCAAATAAAGAAGGAGGTAAGGGAATGGCAAGACATCAGATAATATATACTTCTTGCATGAGAGGTATTGATGGCGTAAATGACGGTCAGCAGATATTTTCATATGATGCAGGTTTTTCTGAAAATAAAAGTGCCGAAGTAAAGAGTTTATTTACCTATCAAGTACCTTCATTACCGCCAGGGGTTATTATGACAGAGGATTTAGCGCAAACGATGCCATCAGCATTTTCGTATAGACTTCTTAAAAATGGCAGTGCAGCTGTAACATTGAATACTTATTTGGGAAGAGACTATATGGGAAGTGCCGGACGATTCGGAAATCATTTGAGTCATTCAGTGGTGTGTGATTTTTATGATATGGACATTTACCCATGCGAGATATATGGAAGCCCAACATTAAGAAGTTCCATGGAGTATAGCCAAGTAAATAACCCAGAATCACCAGCGCATCTTCCTGAAGCAGAGCTGGAATTAGGTTACATAGCTGATCCGGAAAGTATTATAGATTTTTTAGGAATTGGAGAGAATCTGAAATATTATAAAAAAATGGTTTGTGCCATGCTTCGATTTTCAACGGAGAAAAAGAGAATCGTAATTTGTGATGAATCAGAAAACATCATAATGTGGATTGCCGCTCTTCACTATGCATTACCTATTGACATTGCAAAAAGAGTTAATTTCACCACATATGAATTTGATCCGGAATTATCATCTGCGCAGATTTGTGGAGTCATTACAGAAGGAAGCCGATACAATGCAGGAAGTTATGTATCTTCCGGAAAACATTATGTATTTGATTTTATTAACTTGCAGTTTAATGAGGTTGCGGCGGAAAATCAACTTGTAGATTATTTGGATACAGCATTTAGTTTTTCCTACGATAGTTTAACAGAATTTCATGAGTTTGTAATAAATAAGACAGTTTATAGAGAAGCAAATGAGGAATACTATTCTGCTTATAATCTATATAGTTTTCTTACAGAAGGTATTTCAGAACTCAGCTTAAAGGAATTCCAGGACGCAATTTCTTTTTCTGACATGTATGCAACAGACGAAATGAAAATAGAAATCCTATATAAACTTATCAAAGAATCACAAGCAATAAATACGTTAAATAATGAGTATGCATCAGTCGTTATCAAGTTAATACTAAAGGATTTAAATGTATTGAATGCGGAACAACAGAGTGCTGTGAAACAGTTAATCGTTGATCGCCTTATTTTATTGCTATCGGATGAACAAATTTCACAAGCTGATTTCGTAACCTTATATAATAATATTGATCATCTGGCAAGGGCTATTCATTTAAGTATACCAGCTGAATTGATGGAAAGTCATAATGGGCAGGCATTATTGCAATTTATGTCACAGAGTGTTGTTATTTGGAAGCTTCATTTTGTTGTAAGAATTATTAGTGACTACGTAAAAGACACAAGATTATCAATTGATGAATTGTACCCGGATAGACCAATTGGCAATATATATTTTGGAATCATAAAGGCAGTGTATGCTACAGGACGTAATAATGGGTTTGATATTATAGAAAAGATATTGGATAATTTTAAAAACAACAGTTCCTATCTTGTGAACATGGCATGGAATATGGAAGGTTTTTTGGACGATTTAAGTCTAGAGGAAATGGATAAAAAGCATTTATGGGATTACTTTACACAACTTGTTTTGCAAATGAACCGAGAAGATTTAATAAGGATCAATACAGTATTTTTGGAATATGAAAGATTTGATAAAATGTTTTTTCTTTATAAGGCGGGGATGGAAAAAGAAAATGACTTTAAAGCTGCAAGAGTTATTTTCAAAGATACATTCGAGTATTGGTTTGCAAAGAGCTATAACTATGCGTATGCATATTCAGAGAAAGTTCTTGAAATCTATGAAGAAGCATATGAGAGTAAGTTGAATATCCTTTCCAATGATGAGCGATATTTATATGCAAAAGAAATACTTCATATTGCAATGGAAATGAAAGTTGAATCAGCATATTTGGATATATTGATGCAAGAAATAGCAGAGTATATGCCTCTCGAAAAACCAAATCAAGAAAATGAGAAACATATTGCCAAGATCCAAGACTACCAATGTAATGTTCGGAATAAAAAGGTTGGGGGTAAACTGCTATTATTCTGTATTGGTATTAATTTTGATAAAATTGTCAGCAAGCGGGATATTGAGAAATGTACAGGTAAAATAAACGCATTTGCGGATGAAAGCGGAGCAAATGTATCAAGTCTTGGTGAAAAAGGTGCAGATGCTTACTTCGAATGGATTTTAGCCAATCCTTTAAAGTATTCTCTGGCCGCGAAAGATTATACGAATATATTCCAGCTGTTTATAATGTCTAGGGAAACAGGCAGACAGTTTATGGAACATTGTTATAAAGTAATATATAACAAATCTAAGGATGCAAAAGACTACAAAAATTTTGCGGAGTTCTTAAAGTTTATGTTTGAGTATGGCACATCAGAGGATATAGAAAATATCGGAAAATATATATGCAGATTAAGTAAGCAAAAGCTTGAAGAACTTGATGAAGAGATGAAAGATTTATTCAGGAGAGACAGAGGTGCAGCACATGGCTGGGATAATGTTAGAGATATAGCGAAAAGCACAAATCCGTTATTGAATAATTTATCGGAGTTATTTAAGAGACGAAAAAATTAAATTGGAGGAAATGAGGTTATGCGAAAGAAAGAACAGCCTGCAAAAATCAGTTATTTCTTCGGACCTGGTTGGAGAGATTTAAGAGATTTTATTGCAGAATTGTGGAAAAGGAATTGCGATTCCGCAAGAAATTACCATACAAAGTATAGAGAGAATGGACTTATGACATTACAGGGAATCTGTTGGCTTGTATGTTCGATTTCGGTAGTTATTTATGGTACAGTATTTTTTCTTGCTCTTAGTATAGTGTTTAGTGTGTTTTTATCGCTGTTTTTCGTATTGGTATATTTAGGATTCTCTATTGTGTGGGTAATTGACAGAATTTATTTAAAAAGGAAAAAGATTTTTACTGCGTGTCCAGTATGTAAGGAACGTTCACTGATTCCGGTATACGCTTGCCCATCGTGTGGAGTAAAGCATACGAACCTTACTCCTGGAAAATACGGAATATTACATAGAAAATGCAATTGCGGGAAGAAACTGGGTACTTGCTTTTTGACCGGAAGAAAGAACTATCCATCTTTCTGTGCAGTTTGTGCAGCATCGTTATCCGATAGAGAGAATATGCCTATTTGTATTCCGGTTGTAGGTGGCCGCTCTGTTGGAAAAACGGCATTTATTACGGCTTTTTCAAAAGAATTTGTGGATAAAATAGCACCGCAAAAAGGGTGGACAACGGAGTTTTACAATGATGAAAAAGAAGCAATATATCATGAAATATTAACGGACTATACCAATGGAAGTACGAGAATGACTGACCGGACACAGGATATTAGTAAAACAAGTTCCGTGTCATTTAGCTTTTTTCTGAAGGGAAAAGAGTTTAAGCCTGAAAGGTTGATTCATATATATGATATTGCCGGAGAGGTATTTACTGACAACAGTGAAAATGAAATGCAAAAACAATATGAATACTGTCAAGGCATTGTGTTGATGGTAGATCCTTTTTCAATTCCCGCTGTGAAAAATAGATATGGAGGAGACTTACAACCGGAAGATATAGCAGGAATAGGAAGGGCTGATATAAGTGGTATAGTCGATGCATTTTTAAATAAACTGCGTGAAGTGACAGGTTTATCCTCCGGAAAGATGTCTGCTACACCGATTGCAGTTGTAATTTCCAAAGTTGATGTACCAGGTCTTCAGCGTGAACTTGGAAAAGATGCTGTACAAAAGATGCATGCGGATATGAAGAGTAAGAATATCAATGCAGAGGAAATGGATGCTGCAGATTATCTGTGCAGAAAATTCTTATGTGATTATGGAATGGAAAGCTTTGTTAGTGGAATTGATATTAAATTTAAGAATAATAGATATTTCCCTTGTAGTTCCATCGGGCATACAAGAGATCAGGGCAGATATAAACCAATGGGTGTTGTGGAACCAATGGAATGGTTATTTAAGAATGCTGACCAGGTATTAGGACGTAAACTTAATGATCATAAATTCGGCAAAGTCCCTGCGAAAATGGAGGTGTAACGGTGGGATATATAATAGCGATTGTTTTATTAATTCTTTTAGCCATATTAGTAATGATGATAATGACAATGGTATATCATCTGTTCTATGGTGTTATGCCCGTTATTGCAGCCGTTATGATTGTGTCAGGTTTAGTGGTTGGACTATGGAATGCAATAAAGAACACTTTAGCGGCGGTTAAAGAAATATACGGTAAAAAGTAGGTGATGATATGAATGTGGAACTGATTCAAGTTACATTAATTAATGCATTAAGAACATTATTTCCGGCTAATATATGGAACTGGGATTATTTTACCGGACTTTGGAACCGCTACGCAAATTTTAGTGGATTTATAACCGGAGCGATCGTGGTAGCAATATTATATTTTGCCAGTGATGATGACAGTAAAAAAAGAGGAATCGTGCGTGTATTCGCTGTGGTTGCATTAATTAATGCAATTGATGGTGTATATATGTTTATGATGAGTTTCGTTCATACATATTTATTGCATAATTCCGTTTCTGCAATTGAGTCGAATATTCAAGGTTCATTTAATCCGCTTTCAATAATGGTTTTAGTATTAGTGATTTCTGAATGTTATAGAAATAGAACAAGCAAGGCGTTCTTCTTTGGATTAACCACATTTGGTGTAAGTATTTTAATGTTTGGCAGTGGGTATACAGAGGAATATGTTTTGATATATCTGTTTATTCGAGTTTTAATCGCTGCAATTATTTGTGCTATATGTTCGAAAGTAACATATGTATTTATTTCATATATAGTAATGGGTGTGTTCTTTATTATTTCAGAAACAACGCAGACGTTAATAATGCGTATGTATACATATGGTGGGCATATAGAGTTAGATGTTGATACCTTTTCGCTTTTAGCATCTTATAAAGCAGAGTATATTTTTATGATATTTATTGCTATAATATTTGCGCTGTTCGAATTATTTATATTAACAGAAAGAAAACTCAGATTCAAAGACTTTTCATTAGGGAGAGCCACATTGAGCCTGGTACTGATCCTGGCTTCATCAGTTACAGTTATTTATGCGGGCACTCATATTGATTTAATGAAAGAATCAGAAGAACAAACAGTTGTTACTGAAAGTAGGATTACCTATGAAAGCATACCAGTGTCATATGCAGAGGCCAGTTCTTATTTGACAGCTCAGGGTACTGGAAATAAATATGGAATAGAATTGACTTTTGATGGCTCAGATGATACTTGCTGGCAGGATGGTCAAGATGGCAATGGAATAGGTGAAACGCTGTCCTATTGGTTTGATTCAAATGTTTCATTGGCAAAAATATCTATTACTAATGGCAGATTTCTTAACGAAGAAAAGTATAGTGAGAATAATCGGCTTGCTGAGGCGACTCTATATTTTTATTTAGAAGGGAAACTTGTAAATAAGCAGATTATAAGTTTCGCTGATGGTTTTTTGAATCAACCAGAGATATTCGATATTGATAGTCCTGTAAATTGTAATCAAATTGTTTTAGAGGTAACGAATGTATATGAAGGATCTAAATATAATGATTTGTGCGTGACAGAAATTGAATTTGAGCAGATATTGCCAGCTCTTGGTTTGAACAGCGGGATGTAGCGAAGACCACAGGTGCTGTTTAACGTCACCCAGGATATGGTGGAAAGCTTTGTTGCATCATCACACGTAGTGATTGCGCATGTAGGGAATACCTACGAGGAGGCAGTGGAAAATCTATCAGCATCTGCTGTGGATGGGTATTATAATGGATATTGATATGCAGTAGAATACGCATAAATTATTTTCGTAAAATGTAAGGTGAAATAGAGAAAGCTGTGATACAAAAAAGGAAGGACCCCCCTTCCTTTTTTTGTGTTAAAGTAAAGGCAAGCCGGCAGGGAAAGGAGAGGAATATGGCTAAGTTTTTAAGATATGAGGACCGCTTGAATATAGATAAAGGGTTAAAGGACCATAAGTCATTCGCAGAAATAGGAAGAAAGGTGTAACACATCGCAATCAATGATAGACATATATGAAAAACTATATAAAGAATTGGGGGGGGAATAGATTTCAGACGGTTGTCCCCACTGATATCAGAAGGCAGAGTTAGAGGAAAAGCCCTTATAAAGTATTTTGTTTCTAGTATGGAGAAGATCTGGCCAAAAAACTGGGATGACACCCGGTTCCTGCCAAAGATATCCACCTAAGACCAGGTCTATTAAAAAAGTAACAGGATAAAAGATTAAGACCGCCGGAAAAACCAGTATGAAAAAAGAGGCGTGAATCTAGCGTTCAAAATTTATAACTCAGAGCTGACGTCCGCATTTTGTGCGAAAATTTATCTGCTATAGAGAGTGGCATTGTGATTACCCCCCATTTGATCCCCGTATAAAATAATCAACAAAATTTCAAATCAAAAATTATATATAATCAACAAAAAAATATAAAATAAACCAATTCTATTGACAAAAATGCCGGATGGGAGTAATATTCAACTCATCACCTGTAATACAACTGACATATAACAACATACAAAACAATAAAGGAGGAAAAGGAATGGTTTATGACAAGAAGTTGATTCAAGAGCTTCAGATGAAAGCAAAGCAAATCAGGAAAGATGTAGTAGTCAGCATCGGCGTAGGGGTTGCCGGACATATCGGAGGATCTAATTCTTCCGCCGATCTCGTAACTGCTTTATATTTTTACAAAATGAAGCATGACCCGGCGAATCCGAAAATGGAGGATCGGGACCGGTTTTTGTTAAGTAAGGGTCATGTGGCGATCCTGCAGTATGCAGCCTTGTCGGAAGCGGGTTATTTCCCGGTTGCCGATTTGAAGACAACGAAAGAAATCGGTTCTTACCTGCAGGGGCATCCGGATGTATTGAAAACGCCCGGGATTGAAGCCGGAACCGGTTCTCTGGGACAGGGGCTGTCAATTGGGCTTGGAATGGCACTGGGGATGAAGCTGGATGGGATTGACCGGAAAGTATATGTGCTCTGCGGTGACGGTGAGATGGCGGAAGGCCAGATTTGGGAAGCGGCAATGGCGGCAAGTGCATATAAGGCAGATAATCTCGTTGCTATCCTGGACAGAAACGGGCTGCAGGCAAACGGCAAAATTGTGGACCGGATGGATTCTAATCCCATAATCGAGAAATGGGAGGGCTTTGGATGGAATGTGATTGAAATAGATGGTCACAACATGGAAGAGATCCTAAGTGCTCTGGACGAAGCAGATACGGTAAAGGGAAGATCGACCATGATTGTTGCCAATACGGTAAAGGGCAAGGGCGTAAGCTTCGCAGAAAATGTAGTGGGATTCCACAATGGAATGCTGACGGAAGAAAATTATAAACAGGCTATCGCAGAATTATCATAAAGGAGGCAGAGAGAATGAGCTATACAAATCAGAGAATCGCTTATGGCAAAACATTGGTGGAGCTTGGAAAAGAAAACGAAAATATTGTGGTGCTGGACGCCGATCTGGGTGGTTCTACAATGGGTAAGCTGTTTGAAGAAGCGTATCCCAACAGACATTTTGAAATGGGTATAGCAGAAGCGAACATGACATCGGTTGCAGCAGGGTTTGCCCAAACGGGGAAAATTCCATTTACAAATTCCTTTGCTGTATTTTCCGGAGGAAGGGCATTTGATCAGATCCGTCAGACAATCGCTATTGGAAAATTAAATGTTAAAATATGCGGTTCTTCTTCAGGAATGTCTGACTTTGGAGATGGGGCTACCCATCAGTGTGTGGAAGATATGGCAATTTTCCGGGCTGTCCCAAACATGACGGTAATCTGTCCCGCAGATGCCAATGAAACCGTGGAAGCGGTCAAGGCAATTACAGAATACAATGGTCCCTGTTATATCAGGCTCAATCGAAATGATTATGAAAATGTAACACCAGAGGGCAAAAAATTCGAAATCGGTATGCCGTCAGTTTTAAAAGAAGGAAAAGATATCGTAGTATTTGCTACCGGAATCATGGCAGGGCTTGCGTTGAAAGCGGCAGAAGAGCTGGAAGGAAAAGTGTCTGTAAAGGTTGTAAATGTCAGTACCATAAAACCATTGAACCGGGAAGCGGTTATTCAGCTTGTTAAGGATGCAAAGGCAGTTGTGACAGCAGAAGAACATAATATAGCAGGAGGTATGGGATCTGCAATTGCAGAGGCGATCTGCAAAGAATGCAAACCAATTGAGTTTGTAGGGATTAATGATACATTCGGCTGCAGCGCACATAATTATTCGGATGTGATGCAATACCACGGGCTGACAAAAGAGCATATCGTGGAAGCAATTGAAAAAATGAATCAATGATCATAAAAACCAGATAAGAGGGCTGATGGAAAATTATAATATAGAAAGGAAGCCACAGCGTGATTCTTTCAGCCTGTTTGAATGTGGCGCTATTGCATAGAAAACGGCAATAGATAAAGGTATAAAAAATGAAAGTTGGATTTATCGGATTGGGAATCATGGGGAAGCCAATGGTAAGAAACTTGTTAAAGGCAGGACATGAAGTAGTGGTATTTGATGTGATGCAGGAAAATGTAGAGGAAGCGGCAGCAGCAGGCGCGGTTCCGGCACAATCTTCCAAAGCAGTTGCACAACAGTGTAAAACAATTATTACCATGCTGCCGAATTCACCACATGTAAAAGCGGCTGTTATGGGAGAAAACGGGGTTCTGGAAGGTGCGCAGGAAGGCAGCATATTAATTGATATGAGCTCCATAGCACCCCTTGCATCTCAGGAGATTTCCAGGGCATGTGCAGGGAAAGGTGTAAAAATGATTGACGCACCGGTATCCGGCGGCGAACCAAAAGCGATTGACGGAACCATGTCAATTATGGTTGGAGGAGAGAAAGAGGTCTTCGACCAGGTATATGATCTGTTAATGGTAATGGGCGGCAGCGCAGTACACTGCGGCGACATCGGTGCAGGAAATACGACAAAATTAGCAAATCAGGTTATTGTGGCATTGAATATTGCGGCTGTATCGGAAGCCTTTATGTTATCCACAAAAGCAGGTGTAGATCCGGTGAAGGTATTTGATGCAATCAAAGGAGGTCTGGCAGGCTCGACGGTTATGAATGCCAAGGTTCCAATGATTACAGCGGGAAACTTTAATCCGGGATTTAAAATTGATTTACATATAAAGGATCTGAACAATGCCCTGGAAACAGGACACGGGGTGGGAGCGCCGCTTCCAATGACCGCACTGGCTATGGAAATGCTGCAGACGCTTCGTGCCGATGGATGCGGACAGGAAGATCACAGCGCAATTGCAAAATATTATGAGAAAATTACAGGTGTAGAAATCCGCGGATAATCTGAATATCAGATATCATCAATTAAGGGGGGCCTTTATGGACGTTGGAACTTTATTAATTATTAATTTGGTTATTTCGATCGCTATTATATTGTTTTTAATTATGGTTTTGAAAATCAACCCAAGTATTGCTATGATCGTAGCCTGCCTGTACATGGGGATTGCATCAAAGCTGGGTGTCATGGGTACCATTACCCAGATCTCGGACGGCTTCGGCAGCATGATGTCCAGCATGGGACTGCCCATCGGATTTGGCGTTATTTTAGGGCAATTGCTGTCAGACAGCGGCGGGGCGAGTGTAATTGCAGAAACCCTTGTCAGAAAGTTTCCTGCTAAAAAAGCACTGTATGCCATTGCTTTTACAGGCTTTGTTTTATCCATTCCGGTTTATTTTGACGTCACATTTGTAATCCTCATTCCCATCGGTATTGCAATTACCAGACAGATCAACAAACCAATGGCATATACAACCGGCGCGTTAACGATTGGTGCAACAACTGCTCATTGTATCGTTCCGCCCACTCCGAATCCACTGGCTGCGCCGGATATCTTTGGATTTGATCTTGGAATCATGCTGATATTCGGATTGATTTTCGGTATTATTACCGTAACGGTAAGTGTATTTTTATATACGAAAATTCATGACAGGCATTTCTGGAATGAGGAAAAGGATGTAAACCATTCTTCCAATGTTGTAAAAGAATTAGAAGAACAGGGCAAGGTAGTAAAGGAGAACAGACCAAGCTTTTTCATCTCTCTGCTTCCAATTATAGTTCCCATTATCTGCATTTTATGCGGAACCGTGGGCACTGCAATCTTCGGGGAAGAGAACCAGCCCATAATCAGCCAGTTCTTAGGCAACAAACTGACAGCGCTCTTATTAGGCGCACTGGCATCTTACTTATTAGGCTATAAATATATCGGCAAGAAGAATATTGAAGAATCCGCAGGAGAAGCATTAAAGGCTGCGGGAGTAGTACTTTTAATTACAGGTGCAGGCGGTTCCTTCGGCGCAGTAATTAAAGCAACCGATATCGGTACCATTCTGGTAGACAAATTAGGACTGGACACCAGTTCCGCGATTGTAGTATTGTTACTTGCATTTTTCATTGGATTTATCTTCCGCGTAGCCCAGGGGTCCGGTACCGTGGCAGGACTTACCTCCATGACGATTATGGCAACCCTGGCACCAACAGTGGGCATACATCCGGTCTACATTGCCATGGCTTGTCTGGCTGGTGGAAATAGTGTGGGACATGTAAACGACAGTGGATTCTGGGTAGCGACAAATCTGTCAGGATTAACAGTGACCGGCGGCTTAAAAACGTATACACTGGGGTCATTTATATCAGCAATCTGTATCTTTATATTAGCAATTGTAGGAGCATTGGTATTTCCGGTGTTTTAGAGCGTGTTTGAGATATCGGTACTTTGAAACCGGATTAAATCGAATACATAAAAAGGAGGTTCAGCGTAATGAAAACATTAAAATATACAGGACCAGGTAAATTAGAAATACAGGAGGAACCGGTGCCGGTTCCCGGGGAACAGGAAGTACTTCTCAAAGTCAGGGCATGCGGTATCTGCGGAAGTGATGTACACGGATATCTGGGACTGACCGGAAGAAGAATTGCGCCTATGACCATGGGGCATGAGTTTTCGGCAGAAGTAGTGGAGTCCGGGACAGGTGCCGGAAAGTTTAATCTGGGAGACAGGGTTATCGTTCAGCCCATTCACTTCTGCGGCACCTGTGAAAACTGCAAAAGAGGGTTGACAAATATGTGCCTGAATAAAAGGTTCTTTGGCGTACTGACGGTAAATGGAGCGATGGCGGAATATGTAGCAGTACCGGAAAAGCTGCTGTATAAATTGCCCGAAAATACGGATTATGAAATCGGTGCTTTGGCGGAGCCGTATGCAGTTGCATATGGAGCAGTGAAGAAGGCAGGCAATTTAGAAGGCCAGAATGTACTGATTATCGGAGCCGGAGCCATTGGGCTTTGTATTCTTCAGATTGTAAAATTGCAGAATCCGGGCAGAATCATGGTTTCGGATTTAAGCGATACGAGACTTGCTGCAGCCAAAGCATTTGGAGCTGATGAGGTGATAAACCCTAAGAACGAAGATTATATGGAAGCCATTTCCAGATATACGGATGGCAGCATGATCGATACTTCTATTGAAGCAGTGGGGGTTCAGGCGACAGCTAACCAGTCCATAAAGTGTCTGAAAATCGGCGGACAGGCTATCTGGGTGGGAATGTCCCAAAAAGAAATGGAAATTAACATGCAGGATATCGTTTGCTCTGCACGCAGAGTCATAGGCTCCTTTAACTACACCCATGAAGAATTTGGTGAGGTAGTGGATTTAATTGGAAGTGGCAGAATGAATGTGGCAGAATTAATTACGAAGACAATTTCTCTGGAAGAAGTAAAAGAAACGATGGATGATTTACATACGAATCCGGACAATTATATCAAAGTTATAATTGATCCCGGCAGATCATAGAGATCAATTTGCAAATAGAATCGGAAGGGACTGCTGCAAAAAAGGCAGAAAAGAGGTAGAAGCGTATGAAATTTGGATGTTGTCTGAATATGATCGCAGAGGGTGAAGACGGAACCGGAATCGAATTTCTGGAGCAATTAGTCTCATATGGATACGATTATGTAGAATTACCCCTTGCGCAGATGATGGATTTAAGTCCAGCGGAATTCGGGACCTTAAAGCATCGCGTGGAGGTATCCGGTGTGAACTGTGAGGTCTGCAATAACTTTTTTCCAACCGGTTACCGGCTTACAGGACCTGATGCAGATATGGAAGCAAATTTAAAATATGCCGCAGAGGCACTGAAACGGGCACAGGAGTTAGGTGTGAAATATGTGGTATTCGGCAGCGGTCCTGCCAAAAATGTACCGGATGGATTCCCTATGGATCAGGGATATCAGCAGGTAGCCGCCTTATTAAGGAAGGTAAATGACATCGCACATAACCTGGACATCACCATCGTGATTGAACCCCTTCGCAGACAGGAGTGTAACCTGATTAATACATTTGAAGAGGGATGCCGGCTGGCAAGAGATGTAGATGGAGAGCATGTAAAGGTGCTGGTTGATTTCTATCATCTGACAGAAGAAATGGAACCGGTTGAACATCTGCTAAAAGAAGGAAAAGAATATTTACGCCATGTTCATTTTGCAAGACCGGATGGGCGGGTATATCCCCAGTCGGCAGCGGAAGAAAATTATCAGCCATTTATAGATGCTCTGAATGCTATTTCCTACGATGGAAGGATCAGCTGTGAAGCTTATACCGATGATTATGCGGTAAGCGCCCCAAAAGCACTTGCATTTTTTAAAAAATATTTCAAATAATTTAACTTCCACAGCGTTGCACAAATAATCAAACCATGAACTAGCCGAAGCAGCATTATAATGATATGTGTTTTCATAAGAAAAAGCCTTAAAAACAGTTGCAATCATGCTGAAAAGAAGGTATGATAACTGTATCTGTATGACAACGTACAGGTGGGAAATGGAGGCACATATGAGTATAAAACCAATCAAACGCGTAAATGTCGGAGAGCAGGTATTTGAACAATTAAAACAGATGATTATAGATGGTGAATGGAAACAGGGAGATAAGCTTCCTTCGGAAAACGCACTGGCGGATATGTTAGGCGTCAGCAGGATTACTGTCCGCCAGGCATTGCAGAAGCTGGGGACTCTGGGGCTGATTGAAACCCGGCTGGGAGAAGGGTCATTTGTGAAAGTGATCGATGTCAGTGAGAATATGCAGGCGTTAGTGCCGGCGGTGTATCTAAGCGGGCAGGAAACAGAACAGGTATTTGAGTTCCGCCAAATCATCGATGTGGAGTCCGTAAGGCTTGCAGTCCGCAGAGCTACAGAAGAAGATATAGAGGATTTAAAGAAAATCCACAAAAAAATGCTGCAGAAAAAGGATGAATCTGATTCGGCAGGCTTTGCGGTAATGGATACGGAGTTTCATTTTAAGATCAGCCAGATGACCAGAAATTCTCTGATTATTAAGACAAATGAAATTCTGAGGGAAGTCATTAATTCCTACGTGACCACCATTATCGGGAAGATGGGCTGGGATCTTGCCCTGAAATACCATGGGAAAATAATTGATGCGATCATGGCAAAAGATGAAAAGGGCGCTGTGGAAGTTATGAGGGAGCATCTGGAGAATAATGTGAAATATATTGAAGAGATAAAGTCTGAAACAAAAGCGTTTCAAACTACTAATTAATGCATACCGCAGACTTGTCAGCGGTATACAGGGGTATAAAATTAAGGCAAATAAGCGCTGTCTGCAGGTGGAGGAATGATTGTATGAAAGTAGTGGTTGCTATTGATTCTTTAAAAGGAAGTCTTAGTTCTATGGAAGCAGGCGAAGGCATCCGAAATGGAATAAAACGGGTTTATCCGGAAGCAGAGGTGATCGTGAAGCCCCTGGCTGACGGAGGAGAGGGCACCGTAGAAGCTCTCGTAGAAGGATATGGCGGTGCTTATATTAACCGTTCTGTCTGGGGTCCGATGAGAGAAAAGGTGAATGCGGCATATGGAATTATACCGGATAAAAAACAGGCAGTCATGGAAATGGCAGCGGCTGCCGGAATCACCCTTTTAAAAGGCAGGGATAAAAAACCCCTGCTGGCAACTACTTTTGGTGTGGGAGAATTAATCCTGGATGCCATACACCGGGGATGCCGTAATTTCATAATCGGAATTGGCGGAAGTGCAACCAACGATGCCGGTATCGGTATGCTCACTGCATTGGGTTACCGGTTTTGTGACCGGGAAGGTAATCCCGTGGGTATCTCGGCAGACAGTCTAAAACAGGTGGCATCCATAAAAATGGACACCGTAATTCCCGAGCTGAAAGAGTGTACATTTCAGATAGCCTGTGATGTTAACAACCCTCTGTGCGGAACCAACGGGGCAACCTGGATCTATGGTCCGCAAAAGGGCGTTACGGATGAGATGAAAGAGGAGCTGGACAGGGATCTTGCACATTTTGCAGATATCACGGCAATTACTTTGGGGCAGGATTATTCCGAATATCCGGGTGCAGGTGCGGCAGGCGGGCTGGGATTTGCATTTTTAAGCTTTCTGGGTGGAATACTGACACCTGGAATTGATCTGGTGATGAAAGCAGTGGACCTGGAAAGAGAGCTGGCGGATGCGGATTTTGTAATTACCGGAGAAGGAAGACTGGACTTGCAGACTGCTATGGGAAAAGCACCGGCGGGTGTGGCTGCACTTGCGAAAAAACACGGAGCAAAAGTGATCGCCTTTGCAGGCAGTGTCTCCAAGGATGCTGTAAAATGCAATGAAAAGGGTATAGATGCGTATTTTCCCATCTTACAGGAGGTTACAACATTGGAGCAGGCAATGGACAGCCAGGTGGCGCTTACCAATATTACCAATACGGCAGAGCAGGTATTTCGGCTGATTAAAGCTTTGTAGTATGGAAAATTTTATAAATGTATTTTTGAAGCCAAAGTTATAGCCGTGACTATTGAAAGTCACGGCCCTTTGTACAGAATGTTGCTTCTTATTCTGACAGTTTTCAATTATATAAGCGAATAAGATCATTCACAAATATTTCTCCATTAGTAAATTGGATTTTGTTATTGCCTAAATATCCCTCTAATGATTGAATTGTTTTTTCCATGATAGAAATTTTCCATTTTTTACTGAGATCTTTTTTAAAACTAATATAAATTTCATTTTTTGATGGATCATACACTATGGAACACAAAGTATTTTCCTGACTGGTTTTACTTAAAATTTCAAAGGCTTCCTTTATTCCAAAGCTATGAATATGATCGTTAATATATTCATGAGCACAAATATATCTATCAGCACCTAAACCATATACTTTATTATAATCTGCTTCTTTAAAATCCCCATTAGGAAAATTTGTCATAATAATAAAATCATTATGGATAGGGGCTACTATATTTGTATCGTTTCCTTCTTCCAGAATAAGTGCATCACCAGTTTTATCAGCGATCATAGTATGTAACCCTAAATCTGGGTATAATGGATTTCTAGGATATGAGATTACTCTTTTATTAAGAATTTCAAAAAATTCAGATGTTTTTTTTGATTTCTTTAGTGCCTCATCAAAAATATCAAAAGCAGTCCAATCATTTTCGTCACAACTTGATTTGAAATCTGAGTTGTATTTTACTGCTTGGGTACAGATAAAAAGCCCCTCGCTATTAAATCCAGCGATATTCCGGTATTTATTACCTGCTAAGGCTGAAAAGTAAAATAAGTTCATATC
>OKVW01000425.1_pt1 | contig 25398 bp, 22 predicted proteins | sample 1606991 | NCBI WGS metagenome assembly OKVW01 (sample SAMN03281021, study PRJEB24777) | human gut metagenome | isolation source: fecal sample PR177 from 1 month old male Malay infant, vaginal delivered... | reverse complement strand
GTTCTCCAACGGTGGTGCTTCCTTTATCGCTGGTAAAGGCGTGAAATCTGACGTTCCGCAGGGTGCTGCTATCCTGGGCGCGATCTCTGGTGCGCATCACGTACACCAGATGGCTGAGCATTACGGTGTTCCGGTTATCCTGCACACTGACCACTGCGCGAAGAAACTGCTGCCGTGGATCGACGGTCTGCTGGACGCAGGTGAAAAACACTTCGCGGCAACCGGTAAGCCACTGTTCTCTTCTCACATGATCGATCTGTCTGAAGAGTCCCTGGAAGAGAACATCGAAATCTGCTCCAAATACCTGGCGCGTATGTCCAAAATGGGCATGACCCTGGAAATCGAACTGGGCTGCACCGGCGGCGAAGAAGACGGCGTGGACAACAGCCACATGGACGCTTCTGCACTGTACACCCAGCCGGAAGACGTTGATTACGCTTACACTGAACTGAGCAAAATCAGCCCGCGTTTCACCATCGCTGCTTCCTTCGGTAACGTACACGGCGTTTATAAGCCGGGTAACGTGGTTCTGACTCCGACCATTCTGCGCGATTCTCAGGATTATGTTTCTAAGAAACACAACCTGCCGCACAACAGCCTGAACTTTGTGTTCCACGGTGGTTCCGGTTCTACTGCTAAGGAAATCAAAGATTCCGTAAGCTACGGCGTAATCAAAATGAACATCGATACCGATACCCAATGGGCAACCTGGGAAGGTGTTCTGAAGTATTACAAAGATAACGAAGCGTATCTGCAGGGTCAGCTGGGCAACCCGAAAGGCGAAGATCAGCCGAACAAGAAATACTACGATCCGCGCGTATGGCTGCGTGCTGGCCAGACTTCCATGATCGCACGTCTGGAACAGGCTTTCAAAGAACTGAACGCGGTTGACGTTCTGTAATTTCTTTTAGCCATTGAAGCCCTGGTCATTAGACCGGGGCTTTTTTTATTCTTTTTACCTTCGCTTCCCCTCATAAGCGCTGCAACAATTTCATGAGTGACAGGGCATGTGCATCCCAATAAGGTCATTCATAATAATACAATACAATTCCACATTATTATTATTCTCTTGAGTTCGTGAGAACGTAAAGACTATTGAATTATTATTAGGGCTTTTCAGTTATCACCGTTCGCTTGTTAATGTTTTTATTTAATCTCTGGATGATTGTGTGAATTTTTTATGTAATTCCCGTTTGTGATAATCATCAATATCCATGCGTCTTTAATACAGGAGTATGCTGCTGAACGAAAATTAGAATTTTTAGTGTTCAACAGGATAAAAAGCTTTAGCGAGCTCTTCTTATATTTAGCGTTTTTATTGTTTGAACGGAGATTATATGAGTAAAAAAACGGTTGGCATTTTTATTGCCATAGCCTTGTGTTTTCTTTTATCCAGTATTGCACAAGGTCAGCCCGGCACTGGGTTTTACAAAATTGTAACAGTTATTCCTCTGTTTCTTATTCTGGGATTGTTGTTTTTACAAGTTGATATGTTGATTGCCGCGCTGGCGGGTGGCGTGGCGGCAATGATATTAGGACAAATTGGTATTGCTGGCACCAGTAAAATGATGCTCGATACCGTGCCTAAGATGTTAGCTATTACCGTTCCTATCTTAAATTCAGCAGTTGCGACGGCGGTATTTAAAGCTGGGGGATATACAGCGGCATTAACCCTGGTTCGACGTAAAATAGGTGGGCGAATCGAGTTCATTGGTGCGTTCATAGTGATATTGCAGGCCGCTGCGACATATATGTCCGGTATTGGTGGTGGTAGTGCCATGGTGGTTGCTCCTTTGGCATTTGCGGCTGTTGGCGTTATTCCTCAGGTTATCGCGGGGATGTCTATTGCAACGGCAGCGTCGTTTACTACCTCGCCGGCTTCGCTGGAATCGAGTATCGTCTCTGGCTTATCCCACACACCAGTGGGTGAGTATGTCGCAGTGATGCGCCCCTATTGGCTGGTATTTTGCGCGATTGGTATCATCATTGCCTTTATCGGTACTCGTCGTCGTAAGACACTGTTTACCACTGAAGAGACTGATGAAATGAGGGGCATGAGTAATGCTCAATTATGGCGTCTGACTATTCCAGCCATTTTCTTACTGTTTGCAGTTATTGCCGGACCAATGGTGAATGAGCTTATTGGCACGCCACTGTTTGGCCCTTTGCTTTATACCATCGTGACCATTGCGCTGATTTACTTTTGCAGCCATCTCGACCTGAATCAATCTGTCGCCGCTATGGTTGATGGCTCACAATATATTCTCACTCGTTTATTCTCTGTCGGCTTGTTCCTCACATTTATTAATATTATCGGCGAAACCGGAGCATTTACTACGATTGCAGGCGTTGTACAGAGTGCCCCCTCAGGCATTGTTGTTCCCGTCGCAGTCCTTGCGGGTTTTTTAATTGGTGTTCCGGCGGGCGCCTATGTGGGTTCTATTTTAACTCTCGTTCTTCCTGTAACCGTGGCGTTAGGTTTTACCCCAATTCAGATTGGGATGGTTGTCATTGGGGTTGGGTTTGGTAGCCAGTTAAGTCTGGTTAATATAACTATGCAAGCGCTCTCCTATGGATTCCAGGTCCCCATTATTAATGTTTCACGCGGTAATTTACCTTACGTCGGTGGTTGTACTCTTTTACTTCTGCTTCTCTCATCTTTTGTCTAGAAGGAACGCGTCATGGACTTAATCTTTCGTCAGGTCAATATTAAAGATAATTCACCATGGGTTGATGTTGCGATTAAAAATGGCAAGATCGTTGAAATTGCACCGTCTATTACTGTTCCCACAAAACAGGAGGTGCAAGGTAATGGAAAGGTCCTGCTTCCCGGATTTGTAGAGAGCCATTTACATCTTGAAAAGGCTTATATTATGAACCGCAAAGCTAATCGCACCGGGACGTTGAAAGAAGCGATTGCCGTCACCGCGGCGCTGAAACCGACATTTACGCGTGAGGATATTCTTGAACGTTCTACTCAGGTGCTACGTGCGTTAGTTCAGGCAGGCAGCACGCATGTCCGGGCGCATGCTGAATTCGACCCCTCGCAGGGATTTACCGGTTTTGACGTGGTACTGGAACTTCGGGATAAGTTTAAAGATATTATCGATATTCAGGTTGTCGCTTTCCCACAGGAAGGTATTTTAAAACTTGATGGCATGAAGAATATGATGGCCGAGGCCATGAGGAAAGGCGCTGATGTTGTCGGGGGGATCCCGTATAACGATATACCAGCAACTGAGCATATTGACTACGTTTTTAAGCTGGCGAAAGAATTCGATAAAGATCTCGATTTTCACCAGGATTTTGCCGACAACGCGGATAATATGACAATTGAATATTTGGCTCGCAAAACAATCCAGGAAGGGTATCAGGGACGAGTGAGTGTCGGACATTTAACGAGTCTGGCGGCACTCCCTCCCATAAAACGCGATGAGATTATTGCCTTGATCCGAAGCGCAGGAATCAGTGTGATGTGCCTGCCTGCCACCGATCTCCATATGGGGGCTCGCAATGATGCATACAATGTACGTCGTGCGGTGACTCCGCTCAGGGCATTGCGTGATGGAGGGGTTAACGTGTGCCTGGCGACGAATAATATCCGCAATGCGTTTACACCGTATGGATCGGGGGATCTGCTGGATATCGCTCAACTGGCGCTACCTGCCTGCCATTTGGGCGGCGCTGACGATCAGGCTACCGTCATCCCTATGTTAACAACGAACCCGGCCAGGGCGTTGGGGTTAAAGAATTATGGCCTTGAAGTGGGTAAAGATGCTGATTTAGTTCTGTTGGATACCAGGAAAGTGGCTGATGTTATTCTCGATCGGCCTACGCGATTAATGGTGCTTAAGAGAGGAAATGTGGTTGCGACAGCGACATGCCATAAATCCGTTTTCTTCTAATTGATTCTTCCGCTAAAGCCACCTGCAATGCAGGTGGCTTCTTTGCTAGCAATTCACTAACGTCCCTTTTTCGCCAGCCAGAATTTGTGGCGCATCCTTGAGCGCGCCGATAAAGGCGCAATTCCCCGTCTGTTTCACAAACTGGATGACCGCCGCAGCCTTTGGTCCCATCGCGCCATCCGGCGCGGCAAAGGGTGCCAGTTCATCTGTCGTGACGTGTCGTAATGCACGTGCCTGTGGCGTTCCCCAGTGTTCATAAACGGCGTCGGCATCGGTCAGGATCAGTAAGTGATCGGCATTGATAGCGTTTGCCAGTACCGCTGCGGTGAGGTCTTTATCGATCACCGCTTCGACCCCCTGGTATCCTTCTTTGTGTGGGACCACCGGCACGCCACCGCCGCCACAGCAGATCACGGTATGCCCCGCTTCCATTAACGTCTGGATTGCCTCGCTGTCGAGGATAGCTTGTGGTACAGGAGAGGGGACCACCCGACGAATGTATTGCCCATCCGCCTTCATTGTCCAGCCATAACGCTTTTCCAGCTCAGCCTGTTGCTCTGGCTGGTACACGGGGCCAATGTACTTGCCCGGTGCGGTAAAAGCCGCATCCTGTGGATCAACCACGACGCGCGTCATCAGTGTTGTGACTGGCGTGCTGCCTGCGTTTTTCGTCAGCGCCTGGGCGATAGCGACGCCGATCATTCCCTGGCTTTCAGCAACCAGAATGTCCAGCGGCCAGGCGGGAGCGTCCGTGTACGCTGCATTCTGCAACGCCAGCAATCCCACCTGAGGCCCGTTACCGTGAACAATCACCAACTGATAATCACGGGCAAGCGATGCCACCATCTGCGCAAAAATCTGAATACTTCGCTGTTGATTTTCCGCGCTCAGTATTTCTCCCCGCTGTAATAACGCATTACCACCCAGCGCAATGACCAGTTTCTTTTTCATTTTGACCTCAATGTGAAAAATATATCGAGGTCAAAATAGCGTTACCGATTTTTTATAATGTGACTTATTCGACAACTCATTTACCAGAAAAAATAACTCATGAATTGCGATTGTTTTTTATAAATTATTTAAAAAATGATTATTAGGGTGGGTGGAATGATGAAGAGGTTAATCCTCAGGAATTTATAACAATAGATTTTGTGTGATGTTGCTCAAACGAAATGATTTACCGGTCCGATAGGGTGAGGGTAGTTAAAACATCAAGCCTCATCAATCGTCAGATGCACTGAGGTGGTAAACGGTAAATATTACCGGGAGATTACTTATGTCTGAATCATATGAAGTGACCGGGGTCACCAGGAAAAAAGGAATTCCAGCCTGGTGGGTGACAGTTTTCCTGTTCTGGCTGGGATGGATTTTTATGTATGCCGACCGGACAATATTGAACCCGGTGATGGGGGAGCTGGAAAAAGAGTTTGGTTTAACGGGCACACAATTAGGTATTCTTAATTCCGTATTTTATTTCTCTTATGCATTATTACAAGTTCCCGCCGGTATTTTAGGCGACAAGATTGGGAAGAAAAAAGTCCTTGTGCCCGGATTTATTCTTTTTGGTGTTTTTACTGCGGTTACTGGTTGGGCGAAGACCTGGTATACGTTGCTGTTTGCTCGCGTAGTGACAGGTGCCGGGGAAGGGACCTATTACGGCCCGCAATACGGTCTGTCATCCGAACAAATCCCTAAGAAATACCGCTCGCTGGGCAGCGCAATTATCAACAGCGGCATGGCCTTTGGTATTGCGCTAGGACTCATGTCATCAAGCTGGCTGGTCTACGATCAGGGACATTCATGGCGTATGCCGTTTTATGCTATGGCCGTTCCGTCTGTGTTGATTGGCGTGGCGATTTGGCTGTTTGTCAAAGAGAAGAAACGCACCGCGGATAGCGAAGGCCAGCCGGTGAAAAAAGGGAACTTCAGCGATCTGCTGAAAAACCGAAATCTCATCCTGACTTATATTATGGTGTTCTGTAGCCTGTTTGGTTTCTTCGTTATTCTGACCTGGCTTCCCTATTATCTGCAAAATGAGCGCGGAATTGCCGGTAGTGAAACCGGGTTTATTTCTTCGCTGGTTGCGTGGATCTCTATTCCCGGCGCACTGTTATTCTCCAGCCTGTCTGACAAATTGGGTAAGCGCAAGCCGTTAATTATGTTCCTCGTCCCGGTGGCGATCCTCAGTATGCTGTCCATTATCTGGATGCCGAATATGACAGGCGTCATTGTCGCCCTGTGTGTTTACGGTCTGGTCGGCAAACTGGCACTGGACCCGGTATTGGTTGCGCTGGTTGCCGACAGCGTTGATGAAAACAATTACAGCACCGCGTTTGGTTTATTTAATTTTATCGGCATGAGCTCTTCCATTCTTGCTCCCATTATTGCCGGTGCGGCGCGTGACATCACTGGTAGCCTTGCATCCAGTTTTTATGTTTCCGCCATTTTGTTGGGGATTGGCCTGGTAGCCATGCTGTTTTTGAAAGAACAACGTACATAAGAGGTAGCGGTAATGATTTACGCCTTTATTAAAAAGGGAAGTTTTCAGGACTCCGTCAGCCTGATGATTATTTCCCGCAAATTAAGTGAGCGACCGGAAGTCGATCAGGTTTCCGTCATGATGGGAACGCCTGCGAATAAAGCCATGCTCGATTCTACCGGCTTCTGGCATGACGATTTTGCCAACGCCACGCCGAACGATATCTGTGTGGCGGTGCGAACCCGTCACGAACAGCCTGGCATCCTTGACGTTATCCGTGAGCAACTGGAAAAAGAGTTGAGCGCTATTGCCAGTGCGTCTGGCAGTTCACAACAACTGCAAAAGGCGCGCCGCTGGGAGAGCGCGTGCCAGAAACTGCCGCAGGCCAATCTGCTGTTGGTATCGGTGGCCGGAGAATATGCGGCTTCTGTTGCGCAAGAGGGGCTGCTTGCCGGGAAGAACGTGATGATGTTCTCCGATAACGTGCCGCTGGAGCAGGAAGTCGAACTAAAAACGCTGGCGCGTGAGAAGGGACTGATCGTCATGGGACCCGACTGCGGTACGGCGATGATTGCCGGTAGCCCACTGGCTTTTGCCAACGTATTGCCGAAAGGGGGAATTGGCGTGATTGGGGCGTCAGGTACTGGTATTCAGGAAGTGACGTCACAAATTGCGCTACACCAGCAGGGGATCAGCCATGCCATTGGTCTGGGCGGTCGTGATCTGAGCGCAGACGTTGGCGGCATCAGCGCATTAACGGCACTGGAAATGCTTGCGGCAGATGAAGCGACACGCGTGATCGCGTTTGTGTCCAAACCCCCTGCGCCGCAGGTCAGAACCCGCATCATCAACGCGATGCAGAAGGTCGGCAAACCGGTGGTCGCACTGTTTCTGGGGAACAAACCTGAACAACGGCGTGACGGAAATGTCTGGCTGGCAAATTCGCTCTCTGATGCCGCGCAACTGGCGGTTCTTCTGATGCGCGTGGCACAGCAGCGCAATGTACAACCAGAAGTGGCAGGAAAAGGCATTTACGGCCTGTATGCCGGCGGCACGCTTGCCGCAGAGGCGGCGATGTTGCTCTCTGCCGGGCTGGGCGTTCCGGTGAGTGAAAGCCACGCCGCAGGCGTCATGCTCGACGCGCAAGGCCATCGCATTGTTGATCTTGGTGACGACAGCTACACGTTAGGGCGACCACACCCGATGATCGACCCGACCACCCGCAGTATTGAAATCGAAAAACTGGCCGCGATGCCGGAAGTGGGAGTCCTGCTGCTGGATGTGGTGCTGGGCTATGGCGCCTGTACTGATCCGGCGGGTGCCGTTGTTGAGGCGATTAAAAAGGTTCGCGCCCAGCGGAGCGCGCCACTGGTGACTATCGCCACCATGACGGGCACCGATGCTGATCCGCAGGGGCGCAGCGAACAAATTGACATCCTGCGTGCAGAGGGTATCGCCGTCGTGGAGACTCTCGAAGAGGCTGTACTGCTTGCCATCAGCCTGACGCGCCATCAGGACGCCATGTCTTCAGTTGAGCATAACCCTTTACTGGATGGTGTACAGGTGATCAATGCCGGGCTGCGTAGCTTCGCGCTGGATCTGCAAAGCAGCGGTACGCCGGTTGTGCACTATCAATGGGCGCCGATTGCCGGTGGCAATGCGCGTCTCGCCAGTTTACTTAAGCAGTTACATTAATTCAGAGGTACCGATATGTATTCATCAATTGCACAGGCCAACGAAGCCATTATTGAACGAATTAAAGCCGCTCGCCCGCACTGGGTTGCTGTTTGCCCGGCAAAAGAGGCCGTGGCGGAATTGTCCTCTGGACGTAAATTACTGCATGCTGGTCCACCTATTGCCTGGGAAGAAATGACAGGGCCTATGCGCGGTGCCTGTATTGGCGCATCGCTGTATGAGGGGTGGGCGGCCAGCGAAGACGAGGCGGTGGCGCTACTGAACCGGGGGGAAGTGGAGTTTGTCCCGTGTCATCATGTGGGGGCCGTGGGGCCGATGGGCGGGATTACCTCGGCCAATATGCCTGTGCTGGTGGTGCGTGATGTTGTGCACGGCAATCAGTCCTGCTGCAACCTGAACGAAGGGATCGGCAAGGTCATGCGCTTTGGCGCATACGGCGAGGATGTGCAGACGCGTCTGCGCTGGATGCGAGATACGCTGGCGCCGGTGTTACAGGATGCCCTGTCCCACATGGAGAATGGCGTTGACCTGACGGCAATGATGGCGCAGGCCATTACTATGGGAGATGAGTTTCACCAGCGTAATATCGCCGCATCGTCGCTGCTGTTGCGTACCTTATCGCCGGTAATTGCGGGCCTGGATCGTCCGAAAGCGGAAATCATTGAAGTACTGCAATTCCTGAGCGTCACCGATCAGTTCTTCCTCAACCTGGCGATGGCTTACAGCAAAGCGGTGATGGATGCGGCGGCGGTGATTAAAGCAGGCTCTATCGTGACGGCAATGACGCGTAATGGCCGTGATTTTGGTATTCGTGTCAGTGGTACGGGCGATCGCTGGTTTACCGCGCCGGTAAATACGCCGCAGGGCTTGTTCTTTACCGGTTACAGTCAGGCAGATGCCAACCCGGATATTGGCGACAGCGCCATTACCGAGACGCTGGGCATCGGCGGCGCGGCAATGATTGCCGCACCCGGCGTGACGCGTTTTGTCGGCGCTGGCGGTATGGGCGCGGCACTGGAGACCTCCGAAGAGATGGCGGAAATTTACCTCGCGAACAACCCGTTATTCCAGATCCCGTCCTGGGATTTCAAAGGCGCATGTCTGGGACTGGATATTCGCCGTGTTGTGGAGACAGGGATTACGCCGCTGATCAATACCGGTATTGCACACCGTGAAGCGGGAATTGGTCAGGTGGGTGCCGGGACAGTTCGCGCCCCGCTGCTCTGCTTTGAAAAAGCGCTGGAGGCGCTGGCGGAGGAACATCACATCACCGCGTAGTTAAATTGCCCGGTGGCGCTTGCGCTTACCGGGCCTACAGACGGGCATCGGTTGTAGGCCGGATAAGGCGAAACCGCCATCCGGCATATTGGAGCAAACCATGGTCACCTTCAATGCGCTGGCCTGTGCAGGACTTTACCGACTTCCTGACGGTGAGTGGACGTTGCACAGTCGCTTCTCGCAGGCGATCAATTTCATCCACGCGAATGGCGAATTACTGACGCTGTACCGCTACGGGAAAGGTATGGGGCCGACCGGCCTCCTGCTCAGTCATTCGTCATTTTCTCGTATGAACGCAGTTTCGCGCTTGCACAAATTGGGGAGTCGGTTGAGTGGGCAGGGCGTGGCGCTTCACGCTCGCCGTGAACTCAAATTGCGTGTGAGGGCTGCGGCCATCGCGCCTGTCGATCTTTCTTCTTATTTTCAGCAAAGTGGTCTGGGCGGGGCGCTTAATCAACCGCTCAACACGATGACGTGTTATGCGGAAATCATTGCCGGGCTAAACCGCTGGGGAGCTGGCTTCACTCCTGACTGGCGTTGGCTTATTGGGCGAGGCCCGGGACTGACGCCCAGCGGCGACGATATGTTGACGGGAATGCTGGCGGTCTTTGTGGCGACAGGGATGCCGGTTCACCGTTTTTTACCCCCGGCGGATCAACTTGCCTTGCTGACAACTTCGGTAAGCTGTAGCTATCTTAATAGTGCCCGACTGGGCGAGTTTTCTACGCCAGTATTACGTGTGATGTGTGATTTACAAACCGGACAAGACGCAGACCGGGGACTTCGTCGCCTGCTTGCCGTCGGGCACACGTCCGGTGCTGACATCGTATCAGGCATCGCGCTGGCGCAGCATTGGTTACGGACGGTTGACTCAAGGGGATTGCATGCTCGATCAGGAAACGATACGCACATTTATTCGGGTGGCTGAGACCGAGAGCTTTTCCCGGGCAGCCAGTTCGCTGCATAAAACGCCTGCCGCTATCAGCTACCGCATCAAAACGCTGGAAGAGCAGGTGGGAACGCAGCTTTTTTTACGCACCACCCGTTCTGTCAGCCTCACGCTGGCTGGTCAGCATCTGCTTGAGCATTGCCGCCAGTGGCTCAACTGGCTGGATGCTATGCCGGATGAGCTTCAGCAAATCAATGCTGGCGTTGAACGCCAGGTCAATATCGTTGTGAACAATTTACTGTACCAACCGCAGACGACGGCCGATTTACTGACGTGGCTGCATCAGCAGTTTCCTTTCACCCGTTTTCAGATTTCCCGCCAGGTTTATATGGGCGTGTGGGATTCGCTGCTGTATGACGATTTCCAACTGGCGATTGGTGTGACCGGTTCAGAGTCTTTGTCGAATAACATTTCGCTGCTGCCGTTGGGGGACATTAGCTGGCAGTTTGTGGTGGCGCAGAATCACCCGTTAGCCAGCCATCCTGCAATGGTGCTCTCCGATGATATGCTGCGCCGCTATCCCGCCATCAATATTGAGGATACTTCGCGCACCTTGACCCGGCGAGTGGCCTGGTTGTTAAGCGGACAAAAGGAAATTAAGGTTCCGGATCTGAGCACCAAGCTGGCTTGTCATTTAAGCGGTTTGGGCGTCGGCTTTTTGCCTGAACGTCTGTGTCGACCTTACGTGGAGTCCGGCGCGCTGGTGGCGCGTTCGGTGGTTAACCCGCGCCAGCCGTCGCCACTGTCTGTTGCATGGAAGAATGCCGGAAGTGGAAAAGTGGTTAGTGAGATTGCTGATATTTTCAGGCAGAAACATTCACTGGTGGAGGGATTTCTGCGCATGGTCGATCGCCCCGCAGAGCAGCAAAAGTAGCAATGTCCAGAATAGAGATCTAACGGAAATGGCGTATTCATCTATTTTTGTTTACCTTTAACAAGGTATTTTCGTGAGATTGATCTCATTTGCTCTGATTTGTTATGACCAAGGAACATTAAATGGAAGATTTGAATGTTGTCGACAGCATCAACGGTGCGGGAACCTGGCTGGTCCGCAACCAGGCATTGCTGTTGAGTTATGCCGTCAACATCGTTGCGGCGATTGCCATTATAATTGTCGGGATGATTGTTGCGCGTCTGGTCTCGAATACGGTTAACCGCCTGATGCTGGCGCGTCATATTGATGCAACGGTCGCCGATTTTCTCTCTGCGCTGGTGCGCTACGGGATTATCGCCTTCACGCTGATTGCTGCGCTGGGGCGCGTGGGCGTGCAGACCGCGTCGGTGATTGCGGTTCTCGGTGCCGCGGGTCTGGCGGTTGGTCTGGCGTTGCAAGGGTCGCTGTCTAACCTTGCCGCCGGCGTCTTGCTGGTGATGTTCCGTCCATTCCGTGCTGGTGAGTACGTTGACCTGGGCGGCGTTGCAGGTACGGTGCTTAACGTGCAGATTTTCTCCACCACCATGCGTACCGTGGATGGCAAAATCGTTGTCGTCCCGAACGGTAAAATCATTGCCGGCAACATCATTAACTTCTCCCGCGAACCGGTGCGTCGCAATGAGTTTATGATCAGCGTGGCGTATGACTCTGATATTGATAAGGTGAAACAGATCCTCACCCGCATTATCGAGTCGGAAGACCGCATCCTGAAAGATCGCGAAATGACGGTGCGTCTGAATGAACTGGGCGCGTCATCCATTAACTTCGTGGTCCGCGTCTGGAGCAACAGCGGCGATCTGCAGAATGTTTACTGGGACGTGCTGGAGCGCATTAAGCGTGAGTTTGACGCCGCCGGTATCAGCTTCCCGTATCCGCAGATGGATGTGAATTTTAAACGCGTAAAAGAGAGCGCGGCGGAATAACGCAGCCTTCCTGTCAGGCCGGATATCATGGTCCGGCCTTTTCCTCTCACATTATTAACCTGACTAATACCCGATTAAAACTTTCAATTTCCGCTAATAATGTCCCCGCGCTATAGTCTGCGCTTAAGAGACATTGTTTGGGATAATGACTGTGATATCGTACTATTTTCAAGGGCTTGCGCTTGGCGCTGCCATGATACTTCCGCTTGGCCCACAAAATGCGTTCGTCATGAACCAGGGGATTCGTCGCCAGTACCACATCATGATTGCGCTGCTGTGTGCCATAAGCGATCTGGTGCTGATTTGCGCCGGAATTTTTGGCGGCAGCGCCCTGTTGATGCAGTCGCCGTGGTTGATGGCGCTGGTGACCTGGGGCGGCGTGGCCTTTTTATTGTGGTACGGGTTTGGCGCATTAAAAACGGCGATGAGCAGCAATCTGGAGCTGGCCAGCGCGGAAGTGATGAAGCAGGGGCGCTGGAAAATTATCGCCACGATGCTGGCCGTCACGTGGCTGAATCCGCATGTCTATCTGGATACTTTCGTTGTGCTGGGCAGTCTTGGCGGACAACTGGACGTGGAACCCAAACGCTGGTTTGCACTCGGTACCGTCAGCGCTTCCTTCTTGTGGTTCTTCGGGCTGGCATTGCTGGCGGCATGGCTTGCGCCGCGTTTACGGACGGCGAAAGCGCAGCGAATCATCAATACGCTGGTGGGGGCGGTGATGTGGTTTATCGCTTTTCAACTGGCAAAAGAAGGGGTTGCGCATGTTCACGCTTTGTTCAACTAAGTGCCTGATTAGGTAAGCTCTAAGGGTTGTCTTATGGACATCACCATAATTCGCGCTAAGCTTGCCTGCATGCGCCCTAAAATTCAGGGCAACTTATGTAACATGGAGGAACGACAGTGAAGTTCAAAGTGATGGCCCTGGCGGCATTAGTGGGATTGAGTGCAATGTCGGTGCAGGCTGGTGAATTGCCTGACGGACCGCACATCGTGACTTCCGGAACGGCAAGCGTGGATGCAGCGCCGGATATCGCTACGCTGGCGATTGAAGTTAACGTCGCGGCGAAAGATGCGGCGACGGCGAAGAAACAGGCCGATGAGCGCGTGGCGCAGTACCTTTCTTTCCTGGAGCAAAACCAGATCGCGAAGAAAGATATCAGCTCTGCCAATCTGCGCACCCAACCTGATTATGACTACCAGAACGGTAAAAGTATTCTGAAAGGGTATCGCGCGGTACGTACCGTGGAAGTGACGCTGCGTCAACTGGATAAGCTTAACCCGCTGCTGGACGGCGCGCTGAAGGCGGGATTGAATGAAATTCGTTCCGTATCGTTAGGCGTCGCACAACCGGATGCTTATAAAGACAAAGCGCGTAAAGCGGCGATCGAGGATGCGATTCACCAGGCACAGGAGCTGGCAGCCGGTTTTAACAGCAAGCTCGGTCCGGTTTACAGCGTGCGCTACCATGTCTCGAACTATCAGCCAGGCCCGATGGTGCGGATGATGAAAGCCGATGCGGCACCGGTTTCTGCTCAGGAAACGTATGAGCAGGCGGCGATTCAGTTTGACGATCAGGTCGATGTGGTGTTCCAACTGGAACCTGCGGCGGATCAGCAACCGGCAACGGCTAAAGCGCAGTAAAATCTATCCCGTAGGCCGGATAAGACGCTTACGACGTCCTCCGGCAGTTTGCCCGATGGCGCTGCGCTTATCGGGCCTACCACGGCTAAAGCGCAATAATCGAAAATGCCGGATGACGCGGCGCTTGTCCGGCCTACAGATACGCGTCCTGTAGGCCGGATAAGGCGTTTTCGCCGCCATCCGGCATGACTAACAATTACTTTGAAATACGCTTGTACTTGATACGCTTCGGCTCCAGCGCGTCCGCGCCCAGCGTGCGTTTCTTATACTCTTCGTATTCGGTGAAGTTACCTTCGAAGAATTCCACTTTCCCTTCATCCTGGTAGTCCAGAATATGGGTAGCGATACGGTCCAGGAACCAGCGGTCGTGCGAGATAACCATTGCGCAACCCGGGAACTCCAGCAGGGCGTTTTCCAGCGCACGCAGAGTTTCGATATCCAGGTCGTTGGTGGGTTCATCGAGCAGCAGCATATTGCCGCCAACCTGTAACAGTTTTGCCAGATGCAGACGGCCACGCTCACCACCGGACAGTTCGCCCACGCGTTTGCCCTGATCAACACCTTTAAAGTTAAAGCGGCCAACGTAAGCGCGGCTTGGCATTTCGGTGTTGCCGATCTTCATGATATCCAGCCCGCCGGACACTTCTTCCCAGACGGTTTTGCTGTTATCCATGGCGTCACGGAACTGGTCGACAGAGGCCAGCTTGACGGTTTCACCCAGCGTGATAGTACCGCTGTCGGGCTGTTCCTGACCGGACATCATACGGAACAGCGTGGATTTACCCGCGCCGTTCGGACCGATAATACCGACGATGGCGCCTTTCGGTACGGAGAAGCTCAGATCGTCAATCAGTACGCGATCGCCGTATGACTTGCACAGATGGCTGACTTCAACAACTTTATCGCCCAGACGCGGTCCCGGTGGGATAAACAGTTCGTTGGTTTCGTTACGCTTCTGGTATTCGGTGTTGTTCAGTTCCTCAAAGCGCGCCAGACGGGCTTTGCCCTTTGACTGACGGCCTTTCGCACCCTGACGCACCCACTCCAGCTCTTTCTCAATAGATTTACGACGAGCCGCTTCCTGAGACGCTTCCTGCGCCAGACGCTGATCTTTCTGCTCAAGCCAGGAGGAGTAGTTGCCTTCCCACGGAATACCTTCACCACGGTCAAGCTCAAGGATCCAGCCCGCGACGTTATCGAGGAAGTAACGGTCGTGGGTAATTGCCACCACGGTGCCTTCGAAGTCGTGCAGGAAGCGCTCCAGCCAGGCCACGGATTCCGCATCCAGGTGGTTGGTCGGTTCGTCGAGCAGCAGCATATCGGGTTTTTCAAGCAGCAGGCGACATAACGCGACGCGGCGGCGTTCCCCCCCGGAGAGGGTGGCGATTTTTGCCTCCCAGTCTGGCAGACGCAGGGCGTCAGCGGCGCGTTCCAGTTGTACATTCAGGTTATGACCATCATGCGCCTGAATGATCTCTTCAAACTTGCCCTGTTGGGCGGCGAGTTTATCGAAGTCCGCATCCGGTTCAGCGTACTTTGCGTACACTTCATCCAGACCTTTCAGCGCGTTGACGACTTCCGCCACGGCTTCTTCGACAGATTCGCGAACGGTGTGTTCAGGATTAAGCTGAGGTTCCTGCGGCAGGTAACCAATCTTGATGCCAGGCTGCGGACGGGCTTCACCTTCGATATCTTTATCGATGCCAGCCATGATACGCAGCAGAGTAGACTTACCGGCACCGTTAAGGCCCAGTACGCCGATTTTTGCGCCAGGGAAGAAGCTCAGCGAGATGTTTTTTAAAATATGACGTTTCGGCGGAACGACTTTGCCGACACGATGCATGGTATAAACGAATTGGGCCACGTTGGACTCGCCTCTATATTTATCATGATGAGTTAGTGTTTTCAGAGGCGAAGTGTAGCCTTTTTCCCTCCTTAAGCCCAGCCAGCAGATCCTGGTCTCAGTAAAAGTAAAAAAGTGTTCACGACGTGGCGTAAATGACAATGACTGGTTAGCATAAAATCATTAGGCGGCATGAGGCTGCAATGACGTATCTTATTTAGAGGAAGAGCTTGTGGATAAAGCCCAACGATTTACCTGGCGTCTTCTGGCTGCCGGAGTGTGTGTGCTGACGTTAAGCCAGGCCGCGCGAGCCGATTCACTGGATGAGCAGCGTAACCGTTACGCACAGATTAAGCAGGCCTGGGACAACCGTCAGATGGACGTTGTTGCACAAATGATGCCGGGCCTGAAGGATTACCCCTTATATCCCTATCTGGAATATCGTCAAATTACCGATGATTTGATGAATCAGCCGACCATCACGGTCACCAACTTTGTGCGTGCTAATCCTACATTGCCGCCAGCGCGTACTCTGGAGTCTCGCTTTGTTAACGAACTGGCGCGACGTGAAGACTGGCGTGGATTGCTTGCGTTTAGCCCCGAAAAGCCGAGAACGACCGAAGCCCAGTGCAATTACTATTACGCGAAGTGGAACACCGGACAGGCAGAAGAGGCCTGGCAGGGGGCAAAAGAGTTGTGGCTAACCGGGAAAAGTCAGCCGAATGCTTGTGACAGACTGTTCAGCGTCTGGCGTGCGTCGGGCTCTCAGGATCCGCTGTCTTATCTGGAGCGGATTCGCCTGGCGATGAAAGCAGGAAATACCGGACTGGTGACGGTGCTGGCCGGGCAGATGCCCACGGAGTACCAGACTATCGCCTCAGCGGTTATAAAACTGGCGAACGATCCGAACAGTGTTATGACCTTTGCACGGACCACCGGTGCCACTGATTTCACCCGTCAGATGGCGGCTATCGCCTTTGCCTGCGTCGCCCGACAGGATGCGGAGAACGCGCGTCTGATGATCCCCTCGCTGGTGCAGGCGCAGCAACTGAATGAGGACCAAACCCAGGAACTCCGTGATATCGTCGCCTGGCGGTTAATGGGAAATGATGTAACGGACGAGCAGGCGAAATGGCGTGACGATGCGATTATGCGTTCGCAATCCACAACGCTTGTGGAACGCCGGGTGCGAATGGCGCTTGGTACGGGCGATCGCCGGGGCCTGAACACCTGGCTGGCGCGTCTGCCAATGGAGGCGAAAGAGAAAGACGAATGGCGCTACTGGCAGGCCGATTTGTTGCTGGAACGAGGACGCGAAGCGGAAGCAAAAGAGATCCTGCACGCGCTGATGCAGCAGCGTGGCTTCTACCCCATGGCCGCCGCGCAGCGTCTGGGAGAAGAGTACGTTCTGAAGATTGATAAAGCGCCTGACAATGTGGATAACGCATTGACTCAGGGGCCGGAAATGGCCCGTGTTCGTGAACTGATGTACTGGAATATGGATAACACTGCCCGCAGCGAATGGGCAAATCTGGTCACCAGCCGTACGACGACCGAGCAGGCGCAACTGGCGCGTTATGCATTTAATAAGCAGTGGTGGGATCTGAGCGTGCAGGCGACCATCGCCGGCAAACTCTGGGATCATCTGGAGGAGCGTTTCCCGCTGGCGTACAACGATCTGTTTAATCGCTATACCCGCGATAAAGAGATCCCGCAGAGTTATGCGATGGCGATCGCGCGTCAGGAGAGCGCCTGGAATCCGAAAGTGAAATCACCGGTGGGGGCCAGCGGGCTGATGCAGATTATGCCAGGGACCGCGACACATACGGTGAAGATGTTCTCTATACCCGGTTACAGCAGTCCGAATCAGTTACTGGATCCGGATACCAATATCAACATCGGCACCAGCTACCTGCAGTACGTCTATCAGCAGTTCGGCAATAACCGGATTTTCTCGTCAGCGGCCTATAACGCCGGACCGGGGCGCGTGCGCACCTGGCTTGGCAATAGCGCCGGACGCATCGATGCCGTGGCGTTTGTTGAGAGCATTCCGTTCTCGGAAACGCGTGGCTATGTGAAGAACGTGCTGGCTTACGACGCTTACTATCGCTATTTTCTGGGGCAGAAAGATACCCTGATGAGCGATTCTGAGTGGCAGAGACGTTATTAATCAGATGGGTTATGTTATGATTTGTACTCGTTCAAGAGTACAAACGGCGGCATAACATGACCCAGCAATCCCCTTATTCATCGGCCATGGCCGAACAACGCAATCAGGAGTGGCTTCGTTTTGTGGAGTTGCTCCGCCAGTCTTATGCAGAGGATTTGCATCTCCCGCTGCTACAACTGATGCTGACGCCGGATGAGCGTGAAGCATTGGGCACGCGTGTGCGTATTATTGAAGAGCTGTTACGGGGTGAAATGAGCCAGCGTGAACTCAAAAACGAGCTGGGTGCAGGGATCGCTACGATCACCCGAGGGTCTAACAGCCTGAAGTCAGCACCCGTTGAGTTGCGTCAGTGGCTGGAAGCGGCACTGCTGAAGAGTGCCTGATGGCGCTGTGCTTATCAGGCCTACAAAGCGATGATGCCCGTTGTAGGTCGGATAAGGCGAAGCCGTCATCCGGCAATCAGGATCACATTATTGGTAAATCGCATTATGAAACGGGCTTAATGCCAGAATTACCGCCTGGTGGTAGACGCTGGCACGCGTCAGTTTCCCGGCGGTAAATACGCCAATCGCCCCTTCTTTTCGCCCAATCTCATCGATGCCCGTGTACTGCGACATCACTGGACCAAGCGCTTCGCCCTGGCTGACTTTTTCAAGAATCGTCACAGGAAGCGGCAAGGTCGCAGAACGTGCTTCACCGCGCTGGTCGGCGCTTTCGATGACTACCCAACTGAAGGTCGCACCTTCATCAATACCCGCTTCGATGGCCACCCAAAAATCTGCATCTGGCTGCGCACGACGGGCATTTTCGACCCGATTCCGTGCGCCAGCACGCGTTTCAGCACTTCCAAAGGGCTGTTCCGGTACACCGCTATCGACGATCACAGACTCAATATGGCAGGATCCTTCACCGAAGATCTCGGTAAATGCCTGCAGAATCGCCTGAATTTTGGCGGGATTGGTGGTGGCTGAGACAACATGGTGCATAATTAAGCTCGATTTTGAAAAAACTCATCGCAGTATACGGAAAAAAAGCATGTTACAGGTATACCTTGTTCGCCACGGTGAAACGCAGTGGAACGCCGAGCGACGCATTCAAGGCCAGTCCGACAGTCCGCTGACCGCTAAAGGTGAGCAGCAAGCTATACAGGTGGGGGAGCGTGCGAAAAGTCTCGGCATCACCCATGTGATCAGCAGCGATCTGGGTCGAACCCGTCGCACCGCTGAAATCATCGCTCAGGCCTGTGGTTGTGATATCACTTTTGACGCTCGCCTGCGTGAATTACATATGGGCGTGCTGGAAAAACGCCATATCGATACCCTGACGGAAGAGGAAGAGAACTGGCGTCGTCAGCTTGTCAACGGGACTGTTGACGGGCGTATTCCCGAAGGGGAGTCGATGCAGGAGCTGGGCGATCGTGTTCATGGGGCGCTTGCCGCGTGTCTGGATCTACCGCAAGGAAGTCGTCCGCTGTTAGTCAGTCACGGCATCGCGTTGGGTTGTCTGGTCAGTACGATTCTGGGGCTTCCGGCGTATGCGGAACGCCGTTTGCGTTTGCGTAACTGCTCGATTTCGCGGGTGGATTATCAGGAAAGCCTGTGGCTGGCGCCGGGATGGGTTGTGGAAACGGCAGGGGACATTTCGCATCTGGACGCCCCTGCCCTGGATGAGTTACAGCGTTAACGGCGAATCGGAATCAGGAATTCGCAGCGCAGGTTGATCGGGCGGTCACCGGTTTTGGCATCTTCAGCCGGGTAGTATCGCTCGATATCCTGACCTTTGCGGCGCGTCAGGTTTAGCATCGGCATGCAGGTACCGTAAACGGTCAGAATAAACTCCTGAACGCCCGTTCCCAACCCGTCGTAGGTAAACATCACATATTCTCCACCCTGTAGCAGCACGGGGTGTGCCGATTGCACATAGCCATCGGCCTGTTCCTGAGGTAACGCGGTGGTGTAAAACACCTCCTGCTCATCATCTCTCTCAAGGCTGGGATGCGTTTCATTCAAACCGTAAAGCACTGGCGGAATGGTCGGCGCGTTGATGAGAAAATCGCGCCAGAACTGGATGCGCATCTCGTGGCGAAAATCGGAGATTTGCTCAAGTGAACATGAATAACTCTGGGTGACGCCAAGCAGACGTGTATCTTCCAGCGTGACAAACTTATGCTCAGGCATCGTAAACTCACCCAGACGCAAAGGAGGGCGAATACCGAATGCGCTCCATTCTGGTGAGCGACGATAAAGCGCGGGCGTCTGGGCAAACTGTTTTTTAAACGCGCGGGTGAAAGTCTGTTGCGAGTCGAAGCGGTACTGGAGGGCGATATCCAGAATCGGACGAGCGGTCAGCCGCAGCGCAACAGCGGATTTCGACAAACGTCGCGCACGGATATAGGCGCCAATTGCATGGCCTGTCACGTCCTTAAACATTCTTTGCAGATGCCACTTGGAATAACCCGCTTTTGCCGCCACATTGTCAAGCGACAGAGGCTGATCCAAATGACCTTCCAGCCAGATTAAGAGGTCGCGAATAATGCCGGCCTGATCCATAAAATATCCTCATCCTTTCAACTACGAGCATCTGACATCAGATAATTGGATAATAGCATTTTTTGCTGTTTTAGCATTCAGTGTTTTATTTGTGCATTAATGCTTTTTTTGGACAACATAAAGCGTGATTATTGTAATCCTGTGATCTGTAAACAGTTTATTTTACAATGTTGAATAATTACACCGCGCGAATCTTAAAAATGGTAACAATATGAAATACAAGAGTTTAGTCCTTTCTGCTGTTCTCTTAATGCTGGGACAACTGGCACATGCGGAACAAATTGGGTCTGTTGATACGGTGTTTAAAGTATTGGGGCCGGATCATAAGATTATCGTCGAAGCGTTCGACGATCCTGATGTTAAAAACGTGACCTGTTATGTCAGCCGCGCCAAAACTGGCGGGATTAAAGGTGGGCTTGGGCTGGCAGAGGATACCTCCGATGCCGCTATCTCCTGTCAACAGGTGGGCCCGATCGTCCTGAGCGACCGGATCAAAAGCGGTAAAGCAGAGGGCGAGGTCGTCTTTAAGAAACGCACCTCGCTGGTTTTTAAATCCTTACAGGTGGTGCGTTTTTACGATGCCAAACGTAACGCGCTGGCCTATCTGGCTTACTCTGACAAGGTTGTTGAGGGGTCACCTAAAAATGCAATCAGCGCTGTGCCAATCATGCCGTGGCGCCAATAACAGGGACGCATTATGCAGCAGGTGTCAGTGTGGCTGGTAGAAGATGAACAGGGTATCGCGGATACCCTGATTTATATGCTTCAGCAGGAGGGCTTTAGCGTTCAGGCCTTCGCGCGCGGGTTGCCTGCGCTGGAGCAATCGCGCCATCAGTGCCCGGATGTGGCGATCCTGGATGTCGGTTTGCCGGATATCAGTGGTTTTGAGTTATGCCGCCGCCTGCTGGAACGTCATCCGGCGTTACCCATCCTTTTTCTGACGGCACGCAGTGACGAAGTAGACCGCCTGCTGGGACTGGAAATTGGTGCGGATGATTATGTCGCCAAACCGTTTTCCCCGCGGGAAGTGTGCGCCCGGGTGCGCACGCTGTTACGCCGGGTGAAGAAGTTCTCCGCGCCGCCGCCCGTTGTCAAAATCGGCCATTTTGAGCTTAATGAGCTGGCGGCTGAAGTGAGCTGGTTTGGTACGCCTTTGTCTCTCACCCGCTATGAATTTTTGCTGCTGAAAACATTGCTGTCCTCCCCTGGTCGCGTTTATTCGCGACAGCAACTGATGGATATCGTCTGGGCCGATGCACAGGACACCTTTGACCGGACGGTTGATACGCATATCAAAACCCTGCGCGCTAAACTCCGCGCTATCAACCCGGATCTCTCCCCTGTCAACACGCATCGTGGGATGGGCTACAGCCTGAGGAGTCTCTGATGCGTATCGGCATGCGTTTGCTGCTGGGCTATTTCCTGATTGTCGCCGTTGCCGCGTGGTTTGTTCTCTCAATTTTTGTTCAGGAGATCAAACCTGGCGTACGCCGCGCAACCGAAGGCACCCTTATCGATACCGCCACGCTACTGGCGGCGCTGGCGCGTGACGATCTCCTGTCAGGCAATCCGGCACAGGGGCAGCTCGCCCAGGCGTTTACGCAACTGCATAACCGTCCGTTTCGCGCCAATATCGGCGGCATCAATAAGGTTCGTAACGAGTACCATGTCTACATGACCGATGTGCAGGGCAAAGTCGTGTTTGATTCCGCGAACAAAGCGCAAGGGCAGGACTACTCACGCTGGAACGATGTCTGGTTAACGCTGCGTGGGCAATATGGCGCGCGCAGTACGCCGCAGGATCCAAGCGATCCGGAAAGCTCCGTGATGTACGTTGCAGCACCGATTACCGATGGGGGAAAGATCATTGGCGTACTGAGTGTCGGTAAACCTAATGCGGCTATGGCACCGGTCATTAAACGCAGTGAACGCCGAATCCTCTGGGCCAGCGCGATTCTGCTCGGTATCGCGTTGATCATTGGCGCGGGTATGGTCTGGTGGATTAACCGCTCGATTGCCCGCCTGACGCGCTACGCGGATTCGGTGACTGAAAACCGGCCAACGCCATTACCGGAACTGGGAAGCAGTGAGTTGCGCAAACTCGCTCAGGCGCTGGAGAGTATGCGCCTGAGACTGGAGGGCAAAAATTATATTGAACAGTACGTTTACGCCCTGACTCATGAACTGAAAAGCCCACTGGCGGCCATCCGCGGAGCCGCAGAAATCCTCCGGGAAAGTCCACCTCCGGACGTCGTTAAACGCTTTACCGACAATATTCTCAGCCAGAACGCGCGGATGCAGATACTCGTTGAAACGTTGTTGCGCCAGGCGCGGCTGGAAAATCGTCAGGAGATTGCGCTCTCCCCGGTTGATGTCGATGCCTTGTTTGCGCAAATCAGTGAAGCGCGAGCTATCCAACTGGCGACCAAGGAGATTGCGCTGGCGATAATCCCTTCGGCGTTGAGCGTCAGTGCAGAACCTGCTTTGCTGGAACAGGCGCTGGGTAATCTTCTGGATAACGCCATTGATTTCACGCCGCAAGGCGGAACGGTTACCCTGAGCGCAACGGCACACGCAGAGAGAGTAACGTTGACGATTACCGATACCGGTACGGGCATTCCTGATTATGCGTTACCGCAGATATTTGACCGTTTTTACTCATTGCCGAGAGAGAATGGCCAGAAAAGCAGTGGTCTTGGACTGGCATTCGTCAGTGAAGTGGCGCGGCTACTGAAAGGACACACAGAACTGCGTAACCGACCGGAAGGCGGTGTAGAGGCTACGTTAACACTTCACCGTCACTTCACATAACTTCAAATTCCCCCCACATAGCGTGCTTATTCTGCGGGTATTGCATAAGGAGAACGCTATGTTGAAATCCCCCCTGTTCTGGAAAATCGTCACCTTAGGTGGCGCGATTGTGTTGCTGTTGATCCCACTGATGATGGTGCGACAGATTATTGTCGAGCGTGCTGATTACCGCGATACCGTGGAAGATGCTATTCGCCAGAGTACCAGTGGCCCACAAAAAATCGTCGGTCCACTGATTGCAGTGCCCGTGACCGAGTTATACACCGTGCTGGAAAATGAGAAACCGGTGGAGCATAAGCGCAGTTATATCCACTTCTGGCTACCCGAATCGCTAATGGTTGAGGGAAATCAGAACGTTGAGGCGAGAAAAATTGGTATCTACCAGGGACAGGTCTGGCAGACAGATGTGGCGCTGAAAGCCGAATTTGATGTCGCCAGACTGCGCGAACTGGAGCGACCCAACGTGACGATGGGACAGCCGTTTATTGTGGTTGGCGTAGGCGATGCGCGTGGTATTGGCGTGGTAAAAGCCCCGAAGGTGAATGGGACTGCGCTGGCCGTTGAACCGGGTACAGGCTTAACCGGAAGTGGGGAAGGGGTCCATATCCCGCTTCCCGATGCGCAATGGGCGAAACGAGATGTGGCGTTGTCGATGTCGGTGAATTTAAGTGGTACGGGGTCGTTCTCTGTTGTTCCGGTAGGTCGCAGCAGTGAAATGACGCTGACCAGTAACTGGCCGCATCCGAATTTCCTTGGTGACTTTTTACCAGGCAAGCGTGAAATCAGCGCGTCAGGATTTCAGGCGCAGTGGCAAAGCAGTTGGTTTGCAAACAATCTGGGCGATCGGTTCGCGGCAGCGCAAAAGGATGGCTGGTATAACCTTCCGTCGTTCAGCGTTGCGGTTGCCACCCCAGCCGATCAATACCAACTGACGGACAGGGCGACAAAATACGCCATTTTGCTGATCACCTTAACGTTTATGGCATTCTTCGTGTTTGAAACCTTAACGGGGACAAAACTTCACCCGATGCAGTATCTGTTGGTGGGGCTGTCGCTGGTGATGTTTTATCTGCTGCTCCTGGCGCTCTCGGAACATATCGGTTTCACGCTGGCATGGATTGTTGCCAGTCTGGTGGGGGCGTTGATGAATGGGGTTTATCTTCAGGCCGTCCTGAAAGGCTGGCGGAGTAGTGTGGCCTTCACGTTTGCTTTACTGGCGCTGGATGGCGTGATGTGGGTTCTGCTTCGTTCCGAAGACAGCGCCCTGTTGTTGGGAACAGGAGTATTGCTGTTGGCGCTTGGCGGCGTAATGTTCCTGACGCGTCATCTTGACTGGTATGCGTTTTCTCGTACCAAAACAGCATCACCTTCAGTGCCCGCAACAGAGGATGAGTCTTTACGCTTGTGGAAGTAGAATCGGCTGAAGAGAGGCAATAAAAAACGGCGCACTGAGCGCCGTTTTTTGACGGTGGTAACCCGATTAATCCTGCAGATCGCCACAGAAACGGTAACCTTCACCATGAATAGTGGCGATGATTTCCGGCGTGTCCGGCGTCGATTCGAAATGCTTACGGATTCGACGGATGGTCACATCAACAGTGCGGTCATGCGGCTTCAGCTCACGGCCGGTCATTTTTTTCAGCAGTTCGGCACGAGACTGGATCTTACCCGGGTTCTCGCAGAAGTGAAGCATGGCGCGGAACTCGCTGCGTGGCAGCTTGTACTGTTCGCCATCAGGACCAATCAGCGAGCGGCTGTTGATATCCAGCTCCCAGCCGTTGAACTTGTAGCTTTCAACGCTGCGGCGCTCTTCGCTGACAGTACCCAGATTCATGGTACGGGACAGCAGGTTGCGGGCACGGATAGTCAATTCGCGTGGGTTGAACGGCTTGGTGATGTAGTCATCTGCACCGATTTCGAGGCCGAGAATTTTATCGACTTCGTTATCACGGCCAGTCAGGAACATCAGCGCAACGTTAGCCTGCTCGCGCAGTTCACGCGCCAGCAGAAGACCGTTCTTCCCTGGCAGGTTGATATCCATGATCACCAGGTTGATGTCATATTCAGAGAGGATCTGATGCATTTCCGCGCCATCTGTCGCTTCGAATACATCATAGCCTTCCGCTTCGAAAATACTTTTCAACGTGTTGCGTGTTACCAACTCGTCTTCAACGATAAGAATGTGCGGGGTCTGCATGTTTGCTACCTAAATTGCCAA
>OKVW01000422.1_pt1 | contig 25508 bp, 24 predicted proteins | sample 1606991 | NCBI WGS metagenome assembly OKVW01 (sample SAMN03281021, study PRJEB24777) | human gut metagenome | isolation source: fecal sample PR177 from 1 month old male Malay infant, vaginal delivered... | reverse complement strand
GACACTGTCCAAATTGAACGCTCAGGGTGTACAGAAACAAGTGCCGACGCTGGACACCTTTATTTGATCACATACAGTATGCGCTTGAGTACGATCGCCGTTCCCGAGATTCGTGGAACCGTAACGGAACGTCCGGCGGGGGACGCTCCCGCGCCGGGGAGTCCCATCCCTATATCCTTGATGGAAGGACAAGGGATATCTTCTTCCGAAGGCTACGGACGCGTGGCTGAGATCGTGACCATCAAGATCGGACCCCCACAGGGACCTCGGATTCGAGGAGGAGGACGTCAACGGGACGCTCCGCCACGTCGTCGGTGGGAGGACGGCTGGGACCCGATGGACGAATCCGTCCGCGGCGAGGTCTGGGACCGCAGCAGCTGCTGGTGGAAGCTCGAGCCGGGAAGGGCAGTACGCTGCGACACCGCCATCGTCCTCAACCCCGACAACGTAGTGGTGTGCGTCGCGGAGATCAGGGGCGTGGTCAAACGCAGGGACATCATGCGCATGGGATTCCTCGGACGGGTCGCGGGCGACGGGTACGAGCCGTGGTACGGCAAGGTCATCGATCGCAACGACTCAAAGAACCCGATCGCCTATTTCGACGAGCGAGCCATCCTCACGCCCGGCGAAGTCACGGACGACACCGTGAGACTCAACCGGTAGAGCCATCGGAGGGCTTGACGGGGATACCGCATCCGTATGCGGCGGAGTGCGTCCACGAGCCCGGCCTCATACGCGACGCGGGGTGGGGCCCTGGTTTGGAGGTACAATCCAAAGGAATGGCATGCCACCATTCATGGAAGGATGTGTGCGCGGCCCTTTCCCCGGGAGGTGGAACGATGGCTTTGAAAGACGATCCCGTCAGGGAGGATGAGGAAGAGGCGCTCAGAGAGTTCCTCACCGATTCTGCATGCTTGGAACCCCTGTCCAAATGGACGCGCAGGTTCAACGTGTTTGATGTCCTCAAGATCACGAACACCGAGATCCGGCACAGCAACGTCCTCGCCTGGCTCATGGACCCCGCCGAGAACCATGGGTTGCATGATGGCGTGATCCGCGGCTTCGTCGATTACGTGGCCAGGCGTGCGGGAGGCGATGGGACCCTCGATGATCTGCTTATGGACTGCGACGGTTTCTCGATCCGACGCGAATGGTGCCACATCGACATTCTCGCCGTGAACGAGAAGGAGAAATACGTTCTTTGCGTCGAGAACAAGATCTTCTCCGGCGAACATGACGACCAACTGGCCAGATACCGCAGTGAAGTCGAGAGGGAATTCCCGGCTTACCGCCAGCGTTTCGTGTTCCTCACCCCGGACCGGGGAAATGCCTCGGAATCCGACTGGCTTGTCATGGGCTATGGGGACGTACTCGACATCATCGACCGTGCGGTCAGAACGTCCGCGCTGGCACCGGAGCCGGCGCAGTTCATCTCGGAATATATGGATGCCGTGAGGAGGAACATCTTGGGAGACGAAGAGCTTGAACGCATCTGCGCAAAAATATATATGAAGCACAAGAGTGCGTTGGACTTGATCTTCGAATGCAAATCCGGCATGGTCCCTAGGATCTCCAGGCGTTGCCGAGAATGGGCCCGACGGCATGCCGAGTTCAACAGGAAGATTATGTTCGAGGAGAAAAACTGCGACAAGCATTGCACAAGATTCAAGACCGATCTCATGTCGCGAATCCTGCCCGACTCCGACGAACCAAATAGCAGCTGGAGGACCCGTAACAATTATTTCTATGAGATCAAGGTTCAGGATGGGGGTGACGGGCCCGAGATGCGCTGCCAATTATGTTTCGACTCCCAGGGCCTCGACGGGAGGCGGAAGGAAATCTACGGCAAGGTGAACCAGAACCTCCAATGCCTCGAGGAATATGCGAACGGCAAGAATTGGTGGCGCATCTATTGGCTCTGGCCCGGCGTGGAAGGAGGATTCCTATCCGTACCCATCGATTTTGACGAGGAATGGTTGAACGAGAAACTCAACGATATGTTTGAACAACTTGAGCAGTTCGAGAAAGGACTCTCCGAAAGTCAATGGGTCAAGGATCTGTTAGCCGGCACATCCACTCAGAAATGAGCATCCAAACCGTTGCAAGTGGCTTCGTCTTTTGTTCTGTCGCTAAAACGGACGCTTCCGGGACAAAAGGCTGAATCTTCGGCAGTCTGGCCCAGTTCGAACGCGACCTGATCTGCGAACGCACGCGGCTGGACTCGAGGCCGTCCGTTCCCGCGGCAGGGAGGGCGTCCGGCGAAACTCGACGGGAAACAGGCCAGAGAGGTGCGGCGCTTATACGAGTCCAAGATGGTGACGGTGGTCAGATCGCCGCGATGATGGGCATCGGACGATCCACTATCTACCGATACCTAAGTGTGGATTCGATAAAGACAGACTAAATCGTCTTGACGTTGAGCCTGCCTTCGATAAGCAGCTTGTGCATGAGGTTCTTGCCGTGGTCTTTGTTGTCCAAAGTGGAACCGTATGTTGAGAGCAGTCTGGCAACTTTACGATTCATGTCGGTTCCGGCTTCCGCATCCGAGATTCTGGTGCCGTCGTCTTTTTCCCAAGGACGATAGAAGAATATCAGTCTGGTTTGGCTCTCATACAGGTCAACGCCGTCGAAGATCGACTGGAAATATGCATAGTCGGCTTGGGCGAGTGAATGCCCGTAGAATTTGATCATGGCGGTGGAATCGTCTCTTAAACCGTGCGGCGGATGTGTTTGTATGAGTTTCGCGGTATCCGGGTTATCCAAGGAAAGAAGACGATAGGTCTTCGTAAAGGGAAGGGCGTCCGGCTCATCCATATGCTTGGTGCCGTCGATGCCGAAGACGATATTGTTCTCCCTCAGACTCCCATGGATATTGACAAGGGTCGGGAATGGGCGTTCCCCAGAATGCGGCTCCGCTGAATCGTTGACCCCAACGAGAGGATTCGTATAGTTGAAATCAAGCAATGAAGCAGAAACATCGTAATAGTCCTCATCCGGCAGCTCAGCCATAAGTATTCGATTCAGAAGATCCAGAGCGTTTTGAGCATAGGCGTCATTCCCATCCACTTCATTGAGCAGGTGGATGCTGAAGGCTTGTTCCATCTTGTACAATTCGGCGAGCAATAATTGCGAAACCCGTGATGAAGTCCATTGCTCTTGCTGATTGTCGATGGCATACAGGAACTGCGCAACGCGTTCCTCAGGTGTGCCAGCCCAAGAGAGAGGATAGCTGTATGGCTTCAGGCATTGCTCCACCTGAGCACCGGCGGCATGGTTGAGTATTGCCGCAACTCTTGAGCATTTCGACCCAAGGATAGCGTTGGAACTGGCCACCCATTGTTCGATGGCCAATTCGATATCCGACCAAGGGTATTGCGATTTATCGGCCAGAATCACATCCCATGCAGTCAAGCCACTGTCATATGCATACTGAGCTATTGATTTGTCCGATTTTTCAAGATCATCTGAGGGAGGATTTAGTAGTCTGAGCCGGCTTTCTTCGAAATCTGAAAATTTGGAATGCAGCCCGCATTCCAAATCGAATCCATTCCCAAGAACGATAAGCTGATGCCATTGGTCCTTTGGCAAGCTCCATTGCTCCTTAGACAAACTGGCAGACGGTCTAGGTATTTTAATCGATGGGGTTTCCGGGCTATGGAACATGCGTGAGATAGTTTCCTGCTGCTTGAGTATATCCTGCAGGGGCTTAGAGGCGGCAGCGTTCAAAGTGGCCAATGATGGTTTCATGATGTTGGCGATTGATTTTGTCATACTGTCCTGAATGGGAGCCGTGGCGGTTTTAACCATTCCTGATGTATCAAATGCCGGATTGGATATTAATTGCTGGAATTTATTCTTCGTTGTCCTGGAGTCGGTCATGCTTGCCCTTCTGGAATCGAATACCTGCGTGGATGCGAGGCTCAGTACTTAAAGCCGAGAAGTTTGGTCTCTTTGGCGCGTGAGAATTCCTGGCTTTTTAGAGGCTGACTTCTTGAGTTCCGTATTACGCTGGTAGACCTCGTTGGTGGTTATATCAAGGAAGTCAAGAATGTAACTGGCTTTATCTTTCGTCACAGACTCGAAAATTAACTCTAATAGTCATTTGGTGCTGATGGGATTGCAAGCGGCGGGAAAGACGAAGTACCGGCTACCCGCGTTACAACCAATGCAAGGTACTTTGATTTTCGTCGCCTTTTCGAGTTCGTCATGCGAACAGACTGCCCCTGCGAAAATCATGATTCTATGCCGAAACGGATAACGTTGCCAAGCGTCTCCAGATACTTGAAGACAGTTCGGAATAAGCTATTCTTGGCAGGCCAGCGTGTCATTCATCACATAGCAGGCTTGTGATGAATCGTATTACCTCGCAAGAAGCCACTCGCACTGCTTCTCAAGTCCATGTCTGATGATGCGGCTCCTGTTGTTTTTCGCTTTCTCGTAATCCGGCCAGGATATCATCTCCAGCCAGCAACGGCAGGGTATCGGTAACATGTTGGCCTCCACTCCAAGTATGAGGCGTGAGTGGCAACGATCGAGCGTTTCGAACCGTGGAACAATCGACAGCGATGTCGGACGGGAAAATCCGACTGATTCCACCGGAGCGTTGCCGGATGGCACAAGCATGACCGTTCCGGAAAGGAAGGCCGAATCGGGTCGCCGAATGGTTGGATCGGAGAAACCGACGATCGCGGCCATTCTGGGAGCGAACGTGACGTATGCCCTTCGATGCAGCGGATCATCCCATCAGATGTTTTTATAAGATCGCCGATGGCAAGCATGTCTTTCGACATGACGTTTATGATTCCATTGTCTATGGGACTGGTGCCGAACCGTAATGACGGATACATTCCTGTCATTTCGTCAAGCCATCGTGCGGCCTTGCGGGTGATGGTTTTTCCGGCCACGCCATAGGCGCCGCCGAAGCCGTCGTCCAACGTATATGCCTGCATCCAGTACCGCAGCGCGGAGAAAACGGTCCTGCGTTCGAAGGCTTCGTGGTTTTCCCCGTAGATGTGGGAAACTCCCAGATCGTCCGCCATTGAATCAATGAGTCTGTCCGGCATGATGCGCTTCCTTCAATATCTCGACCAGTGTCCGCCCGGCGGTTTCCCTGTTCAGGCTCCTGGAGGCCTCGATCGCCTGTTCCGCGCCGAGCGCCGCGAATGTCTGGCATACCAGCTGTCGCCAGATCCATTCCCCGGCGCCGTTTCCGTACGGGATTCTACGCGATAGCACATCTGACGTGAATTCCAGCGCCTTGCCGGACAATCGTCCTCCGATGAGTTCGGATAGGCGGCCGGCCAAGGCATGTGTCTTCTTCGGAGAAGGAGCGTCATCGGGAATCTTCACGTCCGTGGAAAGAATGAGCCGGCATTCGTCTGGCTTGCCTTTTATGGCGATGTTATCGGTCGGAATGAGAAAAGCTTTGTTCCAGAAGGCTGCATCGCGTCTTGTTCCCACGTCGATTCCCTCGACGGGGACGACGAATAGCCCACGGCGCTCCTGCGCCATGTGCGACAGTCTCCCGCCGTTGACGGGGACGGCGTTCCTGCCGCCATCGACGAGGTAGGTCCGTCGAGGTGACGCGTTATCGAACATATACTTCAGGTCCTGCATCTCGGTCGCGTCCATCCGGTCTCGGGTGAAGGCCAAAGCGTCTGCGATGCGTTCCGCGAAGCATGCCGGGACAACAAGGATGCGGCATACGGCTATCGTGGCCGCGAGCCCTTTCGCCAGCATATCCACGCCATCCTCCGATTCGATGCGCGAACGAAAGCCCTGTGACACGAGGTTGTCCTTGATCGTCTGAACGATCATGGAAACGAGCTCGTCTTCCGTCTTCCCCTGCCGGATGACGAGCTCCTTGTCCGGACCGTCGTCCGCCGCTTCGACGGTACACGCCGTTTCGCGGGCCCGCCGTCCGATTCGCACGGTGCCTGTCGTCTCGCCCAGATCGGACGACGTGTAAATGAGCCTTCGGACGTTGCCGGTGATCCCTATTCTAGGTGCCGTATGCACCTTCGAATCGTCGATGACGAATCCCGGAGCCGTGTCCGCCGCCGATGCTCCGAGCCGGAGCGTGCCGCCGCCGATGTCGAGATTGTTCTTGTCAAGCAGTATCGCGTCGGACCTGCCGTTCTCCCCTCTACGATACCTGACGAGCACCTTGTCCGTGGGAGCGCCATCGTAAGTGATTCCACGGTACAGCCACTGCAGAGGGCTGCTATCTTGGCTGTGCCAGGAGACGTCAACCACCTCGTAGAACATGGGATGCTTCCTAAGCGATCCCGGTTCCGTGTCGACAAGCATCGAATCGCCGTCTCTGGGACGGGGGCTCCACCTAAGGAACACGAAATCGCAATCCACATCGTCCACATTGATTCTCCCAGCTTGCAATGGATGGCCGAAACCTTGCGGGAATGGTCTCCCGTAACGGAAGGATCGGTTGTCCGCAGGCCCTGGGAACACCCAATGGAACTCGTTGTTCCCTATGTAGTCCATGATTCTGCGCAGCTCGTAGAGCTTTCCTTTCGGATCCCGAAGGATTGCGCAGACCGACGCCCTTGAGTAATGGCCGAATCGGGGCCTTTCATATTTGCCCAGGTCGGCATCGGCCCGGACCGTCAGGCCATACGTTCCGGCTCTTTTCACAGTCGATGCGGCGGGACGACGCGTCGCGGCCATGATCCGTTCCGTGGGGAAAGGATCGAGACCGCGCGCGGGCGTCCTGGATACGAGCAGCGCGTTCCACGCCTGGAATCTGCTGGGTCGGATGAACAGGCAATCTCCCTCGAGCTCTTTCTGCGCCACGGTTCCGCACTCCATGCCGATGAATCCAACTGCGCGCATGCCGGTCCTGAGCGAAGCGTTGTAGCCGATGTTCCTCGGCCTGTCGGTGTCGGCTCCGCTGTCATCAGCCATGTACGGCGTCTTGTACACGACATCGGACATGCGAAACAACGGCTCGTCCACGCCGCTCGAACGAAGAGTCGGCGGCCAGACGGGATGGGCCATCATGTCCACCTCCGAAAGGGCGTACCCATACTGGTACAGCCACCTGTTCGCGTCGTCGCGGCGTACGGACATCCTATCAACTGACACACGCCACACCGCAAGCTCGCCGTTTCCCCGAATCGAACCGACCCCTTTCAGGGAATCAAAACAATCGGTCGCGCCGCGTATGATGGAGGGTTTCGCGACGATGTAATAGGTGCGTCCGGGATGCAGAGCCGTCTCCTTGCCGATCCGCCGGCCGCCGCCGGCTCCGTAGATGTCGGAGAACACCAGTATGGAATTGCCTCTCTCCGTATATCCGATCGCCCTCTCCAAAGCTTCCGGTACGTGGACATCCGACAATGCGGCATCAGGCGAATCCAGCACCACCTTCGTGTAACGCAGGCGATCCTCATGTTTTGGAAAATACGCTCGTCCATTGATCGTCGCGCTTCCGTCCCCCAGACGGTAAGGCCTTGTGGGATGCGGATGGATTGACACGCCAATCTCAAACTCTTTTCCCGAATGTCTGCGCAGAAACATCGGTAGGACCGGAGACTTATGGAATTGAACGGATACGGAGCCTCTATGGTATTCGGGACAGGCATGGGTCCATGGGTCGCCGGGATAGTGGCCAAAATAAGGGGATTTGACACGCGCCATCGAACGCTTCCGGACGCCCATGGCGACAGCGTTCACCGGACGGTTGCAATACGGACATGCGAAATGAATCATCTTCGGAACGTCTCCATGGAATCGTGTGCTGATCTCGTCCGCGGATACTAATCGCGATGAGGAGCTCTTCGGAATGATCTCGACGGCCTTGTACATGCCCGCTCCCTTCCCTGAAACCACAGCGTTCCCCCACAGTTACGTATACTAGTTACGAGTGGGGCCATATCCACGACGGGACACGCTGGAACACGGAGGGAATCCATGGGACTGAGTGAGTTGCGTGAGCGTTCCGGGTTGACATTGCGGCAGTTGGATTTGCTGACGCGCGTGGATTACACGCGTCTGTGGGTGTGTGGGAACCATGACGACGAGGCGCGGAACATGTATCTGGGCACGGCCGTGAGACTGGCGCACGCGTTGCATTGCAACGTACTGGACCTGTATCCGGATGAGCATGTGTGGCGTGGGGTGTGTCCGCTGGCATCGTTGGATTGAAGAACATCCACAAGGCGCGCAAGCTGACGTAGAAGGATTTAGCCGGGCTGAGCGGGTTGAAATAGCCTGCCATCTCCCGTTTCGAGACGAATGTCGGCTGGTGTCGCAAATGTATTTACGTACGGCGTTGCGATTGTCGGAGGCGTTGCAATGCGATCCTGTGGATTTTCTCACAGAAGGATACTGACGTGGGGTTTGAAGGAACTCAAACTGAAACGAGGCATGACACAACAGCAGCTAGGAGAGTCTGCTGGGCTAAGCCGATCTCGTATCACTGATTTTGAGTCTGGTCAGCGTTTTGCCGGTGGTATGAGTCTTGATGTTGCCATGCGTATCTGTGATGTCTTGCCTGCCAAGAATCCTCGCAAACTATTGGAGTTGGACACCGCGGAATAGTAAGGTGAATAGTATGCCTTGGATACCGATATGGGCCTAACGCATCACGATATCGAGGGTGATGACGGAATCGCTGTATGGGACCTTCCACTCACGCTATGGCATAGACGTCGTTTCCTTGGGCGAATCGCTTGATTCCGTTTCCGCCGATGACGGTCCGGCCTCGCTGCTCGGGCAGCCGGAAGGCGTTCCGCTATTCAGGAGCCGAAGGGTCTCGTCGGATGCGTTGGGACGGGCCGCGGAGAAATCCGAAGATCTGTTCATCCCTTCGAAGATCAGGTTCGCCATGCACTCAGTCGGATATGTCAGATTGTCCGCGACGTCACGGAGTAAACATCACGACGGCAATGACGAAAACCTGCCGTGCGAGGTCGCCCGACGCCCGATTCCGGCCGATGGACGCATCGTTGTCCGGCCGTGGCGATTTCACCGGGCCATTCCCCTCTCGTGTGGCTTCTCCGATGATTGGGGTTGTGGCTCCAAGTCGTCAGATTCATCTCTATTGTCCATTTTAAACGCCCTCATCCTCTGCGAGAAGGAGTCATTTTACCACTATAGGAGGTATCGGTGCTGGATGGGGCATTCCTATGCCTCCAAATGTTGCAGATACGGGAAACGCATCGTTTAAAAGTTCAGCGGCCGCTCTGACGGCTGGGATTCGCGGGGGCGATGATAACTAATTACAGATGATCCCGGTATCGAATCGCGGCTGTCCCGTCTCCGTCCTGCATTCTTTTCAGTTCTTCCAAGAATTCGGGATTGAGTTCCAGACCGTCATCGTCCAAATCGCCTTTGGCACGTCTGACAAGCATGTCCGCGAACCGTTTGCCCATGGGCCGGAAAGTGACGTAGGTTATGCCTCCTGAGACCACGCCGCCAAGGACGGGAACGGCTTTGGTCACCACCTTGCCTACGGTCTGTTTGGTGATCTTCACGCCAATTGAGGCCATGGTCTTCTTCATGATGGGATACCAGACGGTCTTCGTCAGGGCCTTGGCCGCGACTCTTTTCCCGATGACGCCGCCGGCCTTCGCCGAGACGTTGAGTATGAGCGTCGAGGCGCCGCTCACGCCAAGCATCGCCGCGAGGTACGCGATGATCCTGTTCTGCGTCTGTTCGGAGAGTTGGTCCATATCGCCGGAGAACAAGTCGTCGTCGCCGAACAGGTAGGCCAGTTTCTGGGCCATGTTCAAGGCGAAGCCGAAATACTGTACGACGTCCGCCCCGCCGACAGCGACCATAGCGACGGGATTGCCCGGAAGACCTGCCGCGAACGAGGTCAGCGAGGTCGAGGTCGTGCTGGTTGCGATGACCTTGTCCGCTTTGTTCCTCAGGGATTCCGGCGTGTACACGCTCTGGGGGCCGTCCTCAAGAATCCGGTCCAGGTATTCGGAATCCTTGAACTGCTTTCTGAGGAATTCCCCGCGGTCGACCCGGACTACGGGAAGCTTGGACAGGGCGGTGACCGTATCCAGTGTTTTCTGGGCCATCGCGTCGGTGTCGATCTTAGCCATGCCCGTTCCCTTTCCCAAGATTGAACTACTTGCCTCGATTATAAGGATATCGGTCCTCAGAGAGGCGATTCCCCACCGGTGCTGGAGAGATAGGTCTTTGTTATTGCGTGGGGCATTTTGCGATTGGTGTGTTTTAGGGATTATTTCCTTTATGATTGACGAACGTTCACAAGGAGGTGAGAAGGAATATCGATGTGGCCCTACTGCAATAAAGTGTATGACGAGTCCGATCACGCTCATTGTCCCTACTGCACTGGCGGCAATGACTGAAAAACGATTGAAAAGGAATCAGGAAAGGCGCGTCTCAACTGTTGCGGGACGCGCGCCTTTCCTTTGGCGATCTCATCGTTTCGTTGCGTCGCACGCCAAACATCATTGCGCGTTTTCGGTGGGTGGATGGTTCATGTTTTCAAGTATTTTATAAGCGATGTTCCATGGGATGTCCGAGTTGAAACCAATGGTTCCGCCATACATGCCGGGTCCGAAACCCCCGTCCTCTTTCTTAATGACCTCAATTGTTCTGGGCCATGTGGATTTCCCCGAGCGGCTCCGCATGGACCGTCTTGCCGTCCGGGTATCTGAGAGGGGACGCCACGTCGTGGTTGCTCGTCAAAGGGACGTCCGGCCGCCGCGCCTGTCCGACCCCCCGGGCATCGTGCCGGTCGGGTTTCCGGTCCCTTGCCTTTCCATTGGATTTCCTTTCTTTCTTATCGGGGTCGCCGATGTGGGGCGTGCAACGTTCTCGATGCGTTCCTTTTGGATGATCGTCCGGTTCTATCGTTCAATCGCATGTTTGTCCGTCGAGGCTCCTGACGATGTCTGAGGCTTCGGCGAACAGCCATGCGCAATCCTTCACGGCTTTCGCGGCGGAATATTCGTCCTCCGGACCCGCGGCCATGTCACGGTTCGTGTTGCGTGCGATCTGGTTGACGTTATGTCCGATGCGCCAGATCTCGGATCGGATGGACCCCAGTTGCCGGACGATGGGACCTGTCTCGCATTCCTTGCGCGCCGATTCGAGGTCGCGGCATGTCTCGTGCGCCTCGACCAGATAGCGTGAGATGCCGACGCCTTTCGCGTCCGCGGCGGCGCGGATCCCCTCGAATTCCCGGTCAGAAACCCTGATGTGGATCTGCCGCCCGCGGGTCTGGCCCGTCCTCTTCGGACGTTTTCTTTTGGAGCCGTTGTTCGTCAATGTTCATCCTTGCTGGTCACTATGCCGTCCTGATGACGTGCGAAAAGACCGTTCCTCTTCCGGTCCAAAGGCCTTCGGCACTCGGGTTCCTGTCCACCGCCATCGGGCGGTGGAGGGCGGTTTCGGATTGTGTACACGATCCGTATAACTTGCTACACCTATTTCTCCAACCGATTGGTTGCCGATCGGGATGGCGTTCGGCATGCCGATCGGCGGGCTTTTGGTATGACGTTCGGCATACCGATTGGAATACGTTCGGTATAGCGGTTGGTATGGCGAACGGTATGGCATGTAGGGACGGTTCATTGGCCGGTTTTGAGCTTGCGGAGCATCCGCCGCGCCTCGTCGTCCACCGTCTTGTTCGTGAGGTTCTCCGGTATCGGCCAGTCAAGGTTCTCCGCGATGGCGATCTGCTCCCTGAGGATCCGCGCCGCGTAGGCTCCCTGCGTCAGGCCCCGCTTCGCGGCGGCGAGGATGACGACCTCGTATTCCGCGTCGGTGAGGAAGATGTCATGGTAGGTCTCCCCGCTCCTTCGTCCGGCCAGTGTCCCGTCCGGCAGTTCCGGATGCATCATGTCGTGCAGCTCCTCTTTCGCGGCGATGCCGCTGTAGAGGTCGCCGACGTCCTGGGGGATCAGGAACCACCGTTCGACCAGTGCCACCTGATAGCCGGCCTTCCGGCTCTCCTGCCTCAATTTCCGATATGCCTCATCGCCGATCCGCACGATCAGACGGTGTGGGAACGCCTTGAACCCCATTCTTTTCTCCTTTCGATGTCCCTGGTTCGTCCTGTCGGCCGGGTCGGCGGGACCGGACGTCCGGAATGCGGATTTCCATTTTTTGGAAAATCGTCTTCCGTTTTTTGGAAACGCCGCTTCCTTTTTCCGGAAAAGGAAAATCCGGGAAACGGAAAGCGATGCCCCATATTCGGTTTCGGTTCGACGGGCCGGTCGTATCCGATTCTGGCCCCGACGCCGCGGCATGATGGTGCACGGCGTCTACCGGTTGATGCCGATCGGCGGCTTTTCCATGATCCCCGCCGTCCGGATCGGGCCACGTCCTTTGCGTCCGTGGGACGACGCCATCGGAATTCGGCCTTGCCCGTGGCCGTGCTGGTTCGCGGTCCGACGTCGGACGGCCAACGGTCCATGCCGGTCCTGGTCACGGGATCGTTCATCGTTCCCGCTCCGGTGTTCCGAAACATGGAAAGGCCGCGCCCCATCGGGCGCGGCCGGAGCATGGGGTTCGCGTCATGGTCGGATGAAACCGAGCAGCGGGGCGAACACGGCGGCGAGTCCGAGCAGGGCGATGAGGGCGAACGCCACGCCGAACACGTATGCGATGATGCCGATGATGGTCCTTCCCGCGACGCCTCCGCCGGTCTCCACCATCATCGGATCGCGCATCCTCTTCGCGACGATCGCGCACACGCCGGCCATGGTGACCGCGGCGAGCACGAGCACGACCTGCAATCCGCCGTTCAGATGCACGGTCCAGTTCCACAGTCCCACGAGCAGGCCCATGATGCCTGCGAGAAGATTCTCCATCCTGTTTCCTTCCTTCGTACGGTGTTGATGGATTTCGGTTCCATCCTTCCCGCCATCGCGGCCCGCGACGGTGCACCATGTCTACAAGTCGAAAACCTGTAGACGCGGTGCACCGCGGGAGGCGGTTTCCCGGGTCATCCTTGCATCGGGAAACCGATACCGCATATGAAGGAGTGCATTTTGGTCAGCAACAACATGGTGCGTGACGCGAAGCGCGACGTTTCGAGGGCCCTGCGCGAATCGCAACGGGACCGTCTGGCCGCCCTCGACGCGTTCGCCCAGGGTATGATGGAGCTCAAGACCCTCCGGGCGAAGGTGAAGGAGCTGGAGGCCCATGTCGACGGTCCGTTGCGCGCAGCCGCGAAGGAGGCGGGCAACACCGCATCCGACATCAGGAACGCGGAACGGATCGTGAACGGGTTCGACCTCAAGGAGGAGTTCGGACGCGATGGGGCGGAAGCCGTCATGGACGGATCCGGCACGGCCGGTCCGGAGTGGCAGGAATCGACGGAAGGTGAGTGATGTCGAATAGCAGGGAACCCCGTCCGCTGCCGCGGCCGGTCAGATGGGTCGCCATGTTCATGGCCTTCGTGTTCGTCATCTCCCTTGGCATCATCATCACCCATGTCAACAGGTCGGATGCCGGCCGGCAGGATCGGTCCTCATCGTCCGATGCCGGCGGGAAGGCGGGCGACACGGGATCACGTCGTGGTTTCGGTGGATACCGTGGCCTGAAGGCCGCGGGAATCCCCGTGCCCGGTGACTGGTCCCGCCAGTCGCTGGTCTCCGCCACCAGGACCGGCGGCGAATCGTCCGACGTCGGCCAGGCTCCCGTCGGAGGCAGGGGCGGGCCGGTCGACGTCGCGCTCGACACGGTGGACGCCATCCTCGACCCGACGCCGTCCGACGAGGAATGGAACCGGACCATGCAGAACCTCTTCCAGCCGGACATCGCCGGGGCGTCGCACGGGCCGGGCAACATGGCCCGATACTGGTGGAGGCAACGCCGGTTCAATGCGGACAAACTGTGTACCGGCGTCTCGAAGGACATGCTCCTCATCCAATCCTATGATTGCTCGACGGACCACAGGTTCCAGGGCAAGAGCGAGGAGACGATCAAGGACACGCAATACTGGGATCCCGCCTCCGCGTTCTTCGACGTCCCGCAGTCGATAGGCGAGAACGTCACTTCGTCGACCGACCCGCAGACGGTGATCTCACGCTACTATGATGCCGTCGCCATACCCATGGATGACGGCGTCTGGTATGTGACGGTCGACTGTCCGGCGATGGCGGACCAGCCCTTCCTCGACAAGAACGGCGACGAGATGCAGGCCGCCTCTGCGGCCGACGTGCCGGACGGGACGAAATTCTGGATATCATCGGTCTCGAGCGTGGGCGTGGGCACCAATCAGAGACCATGCCAGCCCGTCGAGATCACCGTCGCCGGTCAGACACCGTTCTGGTATATCGGCACGAACGACGGCGACTGACATGACATGGAAACATCCGGCATCCGCCCGCCATCGGCGGATGCTTTCCATCGCCGCGGCCCTCTGCGTGGTCATGACGACCGGCGCGTGCAATCCGCTCGATGTGCTCCATTTCCTCGCCGGATGCAAGGACGTCTCGTCCTCCTCCTCGTCGTCCACGGTCGCGTCCGCCGCGGCGGGCGACTGGACGGGGAACGTCGGCAAGTCCGAGGGCGAGGTCAAGAGGATGTGGCCCGCGTCCGTCTCGCCCTGCTCCGGCTACAACGTCGTGTATGGCGGTTCGGGCCTGCAATGCACTTGGTGGGCGTGCATGAGGCAGAGGGCCCTCGGGCATGATCTCGGCCAGGGCTCCTGGGGCAACGGAGGCGACTGGGGCGCGTCCGCCAGGGCCCATGGCTGGAAGCAGGGTGTCAGGGCCGGCGGCATCGTCTCCTTCTCTCCCGGATCGTCCGTCAGCTACATCGGCGGCGGAAGCTGGACCGCGGACGGCTTGTACGGGCACGTCGCGGTCGTCGAGCAGGTCGACGGTGACAGCGTGCACATCAGCGAGGGCGGCAGCGGGTTCAGGAACGGCAACGGCGTGGTCGTCATCCATTCCGGCGTCATCAGCGCGAAGAGTCCCGGGGCGACCTTCTGGTATCCGGACGACGGCTCTTCCACCGGAACCACGGCCACGTCGTCCGATGGCGGCGGCACGTCATCCTCATCATCGTCCGCGACGTCGGCGAAATGGACATGCGCCGCCTCCTCGTCCGACGGTTCGACCTCCGACGGGAGCGTGAACGTGGAATACACGGGCGACGGCTGGCACGCGAAACCCGAGGACGCGAAGGGCATCGCCAGGCGGATGATCGCCAGCGGCTACAAGGAGTGGGACAACGACACCGACTGGCAGGCGCTCGTGTGGATCTGGGAGCATGAATCCGGCTGGCGGTGGAACGCCACGAACCCCACGTCGGGCGCGTACGGCATCCCGCAATCGTATCCCGCGTCGAAGCTCGCGACGGCGGGAAGCGACTGGAAGGACAACGCGGCCACGCAGATCAAGTGGGGGCTGCGATACATCAAGTCCCGTTACGGCAGTCCCGGCAAGGCGAAGGAGTTCTGGCTGAACAACAACGCCTACTGACGCCGGTCCCTCCCCGCAAGCGGATGGGCGGATACGCGTGCATGCGTATGCGTATCCGCCCGTCCGCTTTTTGTGGACATCGTGTCACGGCCGCGCGTGCGACGCGACGGAGGGTTGCGGATGGCCGGCCATCCGTGTCATCGGGAGCGAGCGTGCCCGTCGGATGGCCCGGAAGGAGACGGCGCCATGGCGCATGACGGCATCATGACCGGGATCCTGATCCCGGAGGGCGGCGACCCACGCCGTGTGGAGCTCGAGGCCCGCGGCCGCCACCGAGGATGAGACCGCGGCGCTTCCCGCCCCGTTGGCGTCGTTCACGTCGCGGCCGTGGCCGCCTCCGTGCCGGATGGCGCGGACCTACGCTTCTTGCTCCGTCGTGTGGCATGTGAGGCATGGCCCGTGCCGTGTCCCGTCGTCGTCGGCCGTGGTCTTCTCGATGGGGAGGGCCGGAACGCCGGACGCGCCGTATCGCGGCGGCGGTTGCAAGCCGGGGCGTGTCCGGTGTCCCGGCCCTCCCCATGGCTGCGCCCTCCGCGTGCGGGGGCGCAGTCCCGGCCGGGTTCCGGGCGTGGCGGACGTGGGGGTGCGGGGGAGCCGGTGGCTCTCCTGCCGTTGGTCGCGCGTGGTTTTGCCGTCCGGCCCGGGGTGGAGGGCGTGGCGCGCGTTGCGGGCGCGTGCCGTGTCCCTCCGCCCCTTTTCTCGTGTGGCCGGGGTTTCAGTGCCGGCGGCGTGCGGGGGTGGCGTCGTCGATTCCGTCGGTCAGCATGTCGTTGATGGCCTCCTCGTATCCGTCGTTCCAGCCTTCCATGTAGGTGTCGTCGTATTCGGCCTCCCATGCGTCCCATGGGAGGGCGTCGGCCGGGTCCCGCCATCGGGTGTTGGATACCTGTATCGGCTCGCCGTCGGCCCCGTCGATGGTCCGGGGTCGGGTGAGCCATTCGATTGCGCCGTTCTGGTCGATTTTCGCGAAGTGTCCTTGGCTTCCGTCGGTGAGGTCGGCCTGTCCGGTCTGCCATGCGAGTATCGCGTTGCGGCTGTCCGACGCGTAGCGTCCCTTGGTGTGCCGGTGGGCGATGCCGTTGTGGGCGATGAATCCGTGTTCGCCGTCGGACAGCCGGTAGCGGAACGGGTGCGTGTTCTCCTCGGTCGTGGCTCCGTGCGTGGCGAGCCGGAAGTGCATCAGGCATGGCATGTCCCTGAGCGTCCTCCAGTTCTTGATGATGAACGCGAGCGTCTGGTTGTTGTCGGGGTTGCGGTACCGGTGCAGGCCGGTGCCGTCGTGCCATGCGATTCCGGCCCCGTCCGGGTTCGTCTCGCTCATTCGGGCGAGTTGGCCGACGGTGGGCATGGCTCCCTTGCCGGCGGTGGCGATGACGCACATGGTCAGTCCTCCCTTCTCGCGGCGAGGCGCATCGCGGGCGTGGTTTCCGGCGTGCGGTAGGCGCTGTGGGCGCTTTCGCGCATGATGTCGGCGGTCGTGAGCCGGTAGGGTTCGTGCTCTTGGAAGTAGCGCCACATGTGGCATGCCCATTCGAGGGCGGGGCGGAGCCTGTGGGCGGTGGTCCCGTCCCATCGTGCGAAGGTGCGCAGTTCGATGGTGCCGGCGTGGTTGTCGTTCACCGCCGTGAATTTGCCCGTGTAGTCGCCGTGGACGAGACGGCACCAGCGGCAGTCGGTGGCGTGCCTCATGTTGAGGGCGCGTGCCTGACGGTCGGACAGTCCCCTGAGCGCCCAGTACCAGCGGCCCGGGGTCTGCCGGCTCGTGCGGCGTACGTGCATGTGCCCGCCGGCGCGGCCGGGTTCGTTGGAACGGGTGCGGATGCCGGCGATGAGGTCGCCGAGGTCGTCGAAGTCCTCGGCGGTGAGGATGCGGGTCTGGTATTCGAGTCCCTCGTCGAGGCTCAGGTCGGAACACCAGCCGGCGATGAGGCCGCTGTCCTTCATCCTGTCCATGTCGTGTCCGCCGTTGACCTCGATTTCGAGTCCGACGGTGAACATGTCCGGATGTTCGCGCATGGTGCGCCATGCGGGGGAGTCGGGATAGTACGGCTCCCTGCCGCCGGCGGGCAGGCAGGACTCGCAGTAGCAGTCCCCAGAGTCGTCCCATCGGCGGCAGCCTTGGCATAGGTATTCGTCGCAGTTCTCGCAGACGGCGTAGCAGTCGCCGCATATGGGTTCGTCGCAATCGGCGCAGTGGCGGATGCAGTTTTCGCAGATGCCGCCTCCGCAGTCCACGCACCCGTATCGGCAGTCGCCGCATAGGGTGGCATGGCAGTCGCCGCATTCGTGCCGGCAGTCCCCGCATAGGGTCCTGCCGCAGTCGTCGCATGGCACGGCTTCGTCTGCCGCCGCCTGCTCGCCGCAGTCGTCGCATTCGATGTTCTTCCTGTCGTCCATCGTCTTTTCCTTCCGGTGGTCGGACGGTTCCCCCGTCCTTGTGGGTCGTCCCTATTTGTCGGACGCATGACGGTGGGCCGTCCGGGCCGTGGCGTTGCGCAGGGCGCGTGGACGATGCGGGCGTCCGGAGGCCCGTGGTATGACCGCGGGGCGATGGTCGTCCCGTGTCGGACGCGCGGGGCCTTGCGAAGCGCCGGCCCGGGTGGCACGCTGGCGTGCGCCCGACATCATGTCCTCGTTCCGGTCCGGCCGGTCGGCGGTCGTGTTCCCTTCCGGGTGGGGGAGGTGGCCTTGGGGCCCGGAGGGAAGACGTCGTCTTCCCGGTTTCGCATGGTCTTCCCGTAGGGGTCGGTGGGATCGCCGGCATGCGGATGATTTGACTATCCGGGAAATTCGTTTTACGATATAGGAAGTTCGTTTTACGATATAGGAAGTGCCTTTGGGGTCTCCGTCGTCCGGTCCGCGGGTGGGGGAGGTGGCCTTGGGGCCCGGAGGGAAGACGTCGTCTTCCCGGTTTCGCATGGTCTTTCGTGGGGAGGTTCCGCATGTCCGAAGCGGTGGATGGTCTGACGTGGTCGCGGTCGAAGGCGGATCTGCGCCTGTACCGCGAACTGTTCGGCATGTCGGTGGCGGAGCTGGGCCGTCTAGCCGCGGTTAGCGGGCGGACGGTGCGTTCGTGGGAGGATCCGCGTGCGTGGGTGCCGGACAGGACCGCATGGATGGCGGTGGAGTCGTTGTGGCGCGACGCGGACCGCATGGCGTCCGGCCTCGCGGCGGACGCGGCGGCCGGTCCGGTGACGCTGCCGTACGGGACGGGCGCGTCGACGTTGGCGTGCATCGCGTCGAGGATCGCGGCGGGGCGCCTGTCGGCCGCGGGCGTGGCGTGGGACGCGTCGTTCCCCCATGCGCCCGGTCCGGACGGCGGCAAGGCGCGGTTCCGCCTGATGACGGACATGCTGCATGCCGGCGGTGAGCGTGGCGCGGCCCTGTTCGGCGTGTCCAGGCAGACGGTGATCGCGTGGAGGAATCCCCTTCTGGCGGGTTCCGTGCCGGCGATGGAGGCGTGGGATGCGCTCGATGCGCGGTGGAAGGCGATGGTGGGACGGGCGTCGGCCCTCGCGGACATGATGGCGGGCGCGGCGGTCCGGGCGGGCATGGACGGGCGGAGGCCCGTGGCCCCGCCGCTGACGTTCTATCGCCTGCGGTCGGATTGGGACGCGTGGCATGGTCCGGAGGACGGCGACTGGCTTCGCGAGGACTGTTCCGTGTGGCTGGCGGCGGTGCTGCTGAGGGATCGCGGCCTGCCGCCGTCGGCGGTGTACGCGGATCCGTATCCCGAGGCGGCGTTCTGACGGCCCGTCCGTGTCCCGGACGCGGCGGACGGACGCATATACGTATACGCTTATATATGCATATGTTTATGTGCTTATCCGTGTTCATCCGTTTTGTAGACATCGTGTCCCGGCCGCGCGTCCCCCGGACCCGATGATGGCTCCCGTGGGCGGACGTCGCCGGCGGGCGGGGGAAACGGTTTCCCCCGGGGACGTCCTCCGACGGAAAGGAGTCGTCATGGCGCAGGAGAACATTCAGGGAGGGGAGCGGCGTTCGGAGTGTTGGGCGCGCGTGAACTTCCCCAACAAGTTCGTGCATCCGCATGAGTACACGGCCCGGGACGGGCGCGTGTTCGACAAGATGTTCGTATCGATCCCGCCGGGCGTGAAGGTCAACGGCGTCGACGTGGGCGGATACGCGTTCGACCATTTCGCCAAGCCGCGCGAGATCGAGCAGAAGGCCAACGGCCGTCCGGTCGCGATCAACTTCCGTCCCGGCGAGCCGGTGCGCCTGTTCAAGGGCATCGGCGCGGAACGCCGCACGTTGGAGATCGCGAATCCGTGGGACCTGTGCCGGGCGGTGAAGGCGCACAACGACGAATACGCGAAGATCTATGGGACGGCACGGGCCGAGACGACGGAAGCGGTACGGAAACCCGTGGAGTCATCCGCCGATGCCGGCGGCCCGGCCGACCCGATCAGCATGGCCGACCCGACCGCCTCGGCGGGCGCGACATTGTGATGGGGGTACGTCATATGGTCTCCCTCGAATGGATCAATCTGCGTTTCCCGAACGGGTTCGTCCACCCGTTCGTGTTCCGGGGGCGTGACGGCAGGGAGCATGAACGCCTGCTCGCGACCGTTCCGAAAGGCGTCATCGTGGACGGCATGGATGTCGGAGGCTATAGTCTGAGCGTCTTCGCGACCCGGTGGGCGAAAGAGCAGAAGGCCGATGGCAGGCCGGTGAACATCGGGTTGAGGGCGAGCCGGCCGGTCGAACTGTTCCGGGGCCGTGGACGCTCCCGTCATACCATCCGATTGGCCGGGCCGGGACCGTTGCGTGACGCGTTGGACAGGCGCCGCGACGGAATACGGGCGAGGGACGACACCTCATCCGCCCGATCCGAGGGGACGCCACGGGCCGGGGATCCCGGCCCGCGTGATCCATGCGCGCCAGCGGAACCGGTCAGGGGAAATCTGGAGGACGCAGCCCCGCCGGCAAAGGGACCTGCCGGCGGGTCGGGCATGGACCTGTTCAACCATCTCGCCTACGACAACGGCTTCGTCTCGCGCATGGATTGCCTCGTCACCCAGTTCGCCCGGGATTTTGTGCATCACGGCTATGATTCGCATGCCGCCTTGGATGAGGTGCGCGGACTTGTGTCCGCCGGCGTCAGCCTGTTGGAATCCTCCACGGGCGACACCTACGACGGCGAGGCGGTGGATTGCGCGGCGACCCTCGCCCTTTCCGCCGTGACATCGGCGATCAACGGATGTATCGGCGTGTTCGTCGACCGGGGCGAAGGCGATCCCCGGATCGTCGTAGCGAACATCCAGGAACGCCGTGCCCGCATGGACGACTACTTCGCGGAACGGGCCATGATGTCGGAGGACATGCGCCTGCGCACTACGTATACGATCGGCCCGCCGTCCACGACGCGATGCCTGCACGCGTTCGTAACTACGTGCGGAGCCGTCGACGGGACCGATCTGTTCGGGGACCTAGACCCGGCTCCGACGCTCAACGCCGGCACGTCAATGCCGGCGTTGACGAGATAGCGGGTGGCTTGGAGGAACACGATATGGCAGGTTTCACGATTCCCAGGGCCTTCGTGTCGTTGGACCCGTGGTCCGGCATGCTGCTCGTCGGCATGCCCCGTGGCGTCGCATTGCCCGACGGGCGCGACATCGGGGGATACAGCCTATGCAAGTCCGCCACCGAGGGGGAACAGGCCGACTGGGCAGTACTGGAGAACGTGCGTGTCACGTTGGATGACGGTTCGCCCGTCCGCCTGTCGCATGGTACGGGCGAAGACATCGAATCCGTATCCGTCAACGCGGCGACCCTCGCCCACGCCGTCACATTCCATCTCGAAGAGGCGTGGCATCCCGCCGGCATCACGTACGATGGGGATTCGCGTGACTATGATCCGACGGACGTGACGGATCCGACGAACCTCGCCGGCGGCATGACGGCGGGAGGACCGACGCTATAGTGTCCGGATCCTCCCGCGCATGTCCGCTTGTAGGCGTTGCGGCGTGCGGATAGCTTGAAGGTAAAAAGCAGAAATCACACTCAATAGCTCGAATGGGACAGACCCGCCCATCGGGAACGCGCCCCTGGAACTGGCGGTCAGAGAACGTATAGGAACCGTTTCTTCCTCGTCGACGCCACTCACGTGCTCCGGTTCCCATATTCCCATCTGAAATCGGATCAAGGCAACCAATTCCAAAGACCGTGGTATCGTCAACCACACCCCAGAGAAAGCATGCGAAAGACGAATGCCCTCCGTGGAATCGGAGAACCCGAATTTCGTAGAGTGTTTCTTGAAATCGTACTCTCTGCCGATCGGAATACCAGAGATCCCGGCACACACACGGCTAGATACCCCCCGAAAAAGTATCCTCCACTCACCCAGTCCCATCCGCGAACAAAAACGACGAGCCGTATAACTTCCTAAAAAAACCCTAAAAAACAAGACGGCCATAAAAAAAGAGACTTAAGACAATCATGAAAATAAAAATTTCGGGGGGGGGGGGGGATTTTGGCTCCCGTCTTGAAGATAGACTCTGAATAAAAAGATAACTCGCAGAACGAGACGAAAACACCCTCAAACTGGCCAATTCCACCGCGAAACCGGGCCGACAGGACGCCCCAAACCGAACCTCCGTGATGGGGAACAAGCATTGGCCGACAAAAGCAAGGAGACCGAACCATGCGCCCAACATCACAAGGCGGAAAACCAAAACCTTCCCCCTCAAAGGCAGACAACACACGTCTAAAAGCACAGGGCCACCATGTAGCACAACCCGGTGCAAGCACGTTCCTGCGACATAGATTGGCGTGCGTTGTCACCGCCGTGGCCATTCTGCTTGCCATGGTGACCGCCGGTACCGTCTGGGCGGTCGAGCCGACGGATTTCACGGACCGTATCACCGGGGTCGAGATCAAGTATTCCCCGGACGGCTACACCTGGGGCGATGTTCCCGCGGAGGGCGTCGAGAAGACCGGGCATTTGAGATTCAACATCCAATGGTCGTTGGACAGGAACTATCTGGATTCGAACAGTGCCATCCAATACAGGCTGCCGGGCGAATTCCGGCTGGTCAGGGCCGACAGCGGCGTCGTCTACAACGACAGGAACGCCGATCCCATGGGCACGTACGAGGTGAGCGCCGACGGACACATCGTCATCCATTACAACGAGACATACGTGAAAACGAACCGGAACAGCGTACTGACGGGCCATCTCGAATTCCAGGCCAACGTCTCGGACATGAAAACCGGCACGGACGAGAGGATCCATATCAGCATCCCGCCCCATTCGACGGAGATCCCCATCAACAGGACCAGCGGCATGTCGATCGACAAGAAGGCCGTGGAAATCGACAGCGCCAACGGCATCGTGAAGTACACCGTCACGGTGAACAGCGACAAGGGCACCTACGGGCCCGTGATCGTCGAGGACCGGATGCTCTCCGACTCCCTGACCCTCGACCAGGGCAAGGGGTTCACCGTCACCCGCAACGGCGGCGACATCTCATCCATCATCACCCCGACCGCGACGGGAAAGGGATTCAGGCTGGCCTTGGAGCGCATGGATCCCGGCGACCGGTACGAGATAACGTACTACGGCAGGATCACGGCCGACGCAGCCGGTACGGACACGACGGTCGTAAACCAGGTGAAGGCCACGTCCAAACGGGGCAACGGCGACGATTTCTCCGTGGATAAACGGGTGGAGACCAACGTCTCCACCAGGCCCGACGTGTCGAAAAGCGGCGGGATCACGGCCGGCGGCAAGACGAAATGGACGATCGGCATCGACACCAAGAACAGGGACATCGTCGGCTGGACGCTGACCGACACGCCATCGGCGAACATCACCCTGCCTGACACGGTGCACATCAGTCCGGCCGTGAACGGATCGGACACCATCAGCGTCGGCGGCAGCGGCTTCACCTTTCCCGTGAACTCCACCGGCGATCCGGCCACGCACAAGTACACCATCACCTACGAGACCGACATGCCGGCCGTGGTTGACGGGACCACCAGGGTGGACAACACTGCGACCCTGACCCCGCCCGGGCCCGGCGGGGATCCCGGCTCCGGAAGCGCCGAGGTCGATTACGGGCAGCGTGTGAGGGACAGCCTGTACAAGTCCGGCCAGGGCGCGAACGAGCTCGCGGACGGCACCGCCGAACTCAAATGGGCCGTCAGCCTGAAATCCCCGCTCGAGGATTCTGCGGGCTGGACCTATACCGACAGACTCGAACAGCCCGAAAACGGCGTACACTACATTTCCGGGAGCCAGTGGGACATGCTGGTCGCGTCCGTCAGGCAACGCCTGCAATGGGCGGGCGAACCGCTCAAAAGCCAGGCCGAAAGCGTCCGGTTCACGCAGGACAGGGACACGGCGGGCCGTATCGTGGGCTTCACGATCCAGTCCGACGGCGTGTTCCCACAGGGCGGGCAGCTCTATTTCGAATACTCCTCGACCGGTGTCACGAACGCGCAGGCGGAAACGGTGTTCCGTAACCAGGCCGGTTTCAACGGGGCCACCCATACCGGCGAGAACCGGCTCACCCCGTCCCACACGAGCAGCGAGAAATACGATCTGAAAAGCAACATCACGGGCGACAGCGGCCATGACATGTCGGACCTGGACACGGCCGTGCAGAACGGCGGCCGGGTTCGCTACCTAGGGTGGAAGATCGTCACGAAGGTCGCACCGAAGGACCGGCATGCCGACATGAGAATCACGGAACTGCTGCCGGCCGGCAAGGTCGCCCTGCTCGCCAACGCCGACAAGCCTGGCCTGGGCTTCCAGGTCGGCGACGGAGCAGAAAGCGAGTTCGGGTTCGACACGTCGGGCAACGCGTCGGTGACCGTGAGGGGTGTGCGGGTGACCGCCGCCAGACAGTCCGACGGGTCCATCGTCATCACGGTGCCCAAGGAGCTCCTGGAAAAACTCGGAAACCGGGACCAGGACGCCATCAGCGTGTACGTGCGCGCGACGTTGGCCGACGGCGTGCTGTCCGGCAGCGGGGTCCGACATGCCACAATCGAGAATTCGGTCGTGGTCTCCGGCGGGGACGACGGCGGAATCCTTGATCGGAAAACACAGCGGCAGACCATTTCGGATGACCGGTACAAGGGCATGCTCTCCAAAAGCCATCCCGTCTCGCCCGACGGCCATTACGCGGGCAACGTCATCACCTACAGCGTGGTCATCAACCCCGCGGGCAGGAAGATGCTCACCGACCCAAACGCCACCTTGCGGCTGCGTGACGAGCTGACCTACACCCACAACGAGTATTATTCGAAGCTCCGTATCTCGTACGTGCCCGGAAGCGCGAAACTATACGAGGGCGTCAGGGATTCCTCCGGGAAAACCGTAGCGGACGAATCCAAACCCGTGGGAATGGACGACTTCCATTATGAAAGCGTCGTCGCCGACGCGGCGCAGGGGACGATGAGGAACATCATCACCGCTACGGTGCCCGACGGGAAACCGCTCGTCCTGCAATACAGGTACAGGTTCTCCGGCACGGAGAACACGTGGACCGGCAACGTGTCCAACACCGTCTCCTTGGACGGGCAGGGCTCGACTAGCGATACCCTGAGCTTCCAGATCAGGAAGAGTAGCGCGGGCGGCGACGTTTCGACCATCGCCGTCTACAAGCATGATTCGAGGAACTATAACAAGCCGCTGAAGGGGGCCATGTTCAGGCTCTACAGGTACAACGGCTCTACCTACGAGCCCGTCAGGGACGCCCATGGCGGGGATCGCATCTTCACCACCGGCGCGGACGGCCAAGTCGATATCGACGGCAAGGACATCGACTACAACATCGCCTACTATCTGGAGGAGATCAAAGCCCCCGACGGCGACTATGTCCTCCCGACCGGGCAAGGGGCACGGACCTATTTCATCCGTCCGGATGGTTCGGGCTCCGCGGTCAGCAAGCCTGCCGGGTTCACGGGCAGGAGCGTGTATCTGGGCGACATCATCGACATCGCCAACACGCGTGCCGTCGCATTGCCGTCGACCGGTGGCATGGGCGATGCCTGGTTCATTGGCGGTGGCGTGCTGACGGTGTTGGTGGCGAGCTTCGGGCT
>OKVW01000421.1_pt1 | contig 25527 bp, 21 predicted proteins | sample 1606991 | NCBI WGS metagenome assembly OKVW01 (sample SAMN03281021, study PRJEB24777) | human gut metagenome | isolation source: fecal sample PR177 from 1 month old male Malay infant, vaginal delivered... | reverse complement strand
CGGGGCTGCGGCCGCGGGGCCGGGCTGCGGAGCTGCGGCGGCCGGGACAGACGGCATATCGCAGCCCTCCGCCTTCTCTGCATTTTTCAACACCCGGTCTGCCAGTGCCTCCGCCTCCTCAAGCGCGGAATTCGCCGCCGCTGCGAACTCTGCGGCCTCAGGCCCCTGGCCAGGCCGCTGGGCCGCGATGTACTGGGCGGCTCTGGCGGAGCCTACCTGGCCCGCGTTCAGGGCGCTGCCGCCGGGACGGTACACGCCGTGGCTGGCGCTCACTTCTCCCACGGCGAAGAACCCTTCCAGATTGGTCTGCCACCACGGGTCCACTGCCAGACCCCCGTTGTTGTGCTGGGCGCACAGCGCGATCTCCAGGGGCTGTGTCTCCAGATCCACGCCCTTGTCCCGGTAGAACTCTACTGCCGGCCGGTTCATGTGCTTCAGCCGCTCTATGGGCGTGCCGAAGCAGGCTGAGGCCCTGCTCAGGTATTCCCAGGCTTCCCGGTCCAGCTTCTCAAACTCCACCGGCTGTCCGCACGGGTTGGCCCGGAAGTCCAGGAAAATCCGGCGGCCCTTGCACCGCTCCATGTACACCAGGATATCAATCATGGAGCTGCCGCCCGCGGCCTTTCTCACGTCAAATGGCCACTGGTAACCCTTTAAAAATACTTTGCTCATCATCTCATACCGGTCCGGGAAGAAATCCGAGAGAAACTCCCGCTCATCCCCCCCGTCCTGGTCAGTTGAGATAAACCTGGGCAGCACCTGCATATACGTCCCGGACACATTCCACCTGGGGCGCACAGAGGCCATCCCATACTGCCACTCCGTCAGGTTCTTACCCCTGACCCCAGCCTCAAAGGCCAGGCCGCTGGCTCCATAATGCCCAGCCGGATACACGCTGTCCGCGTACATTCCGGCCGGCCCGCCGGTGGCATAGATTACATTTTCACAGGCAAAGAGTATAAACCGCTCTTTCTCATCCTCCGCCCGGTCCAGATCCAGGCACAGTAAGCCCAGCACCTTCTTCCCGTCCGATAAGATGCGGATCACCTGGGTCTTGTTGAAGATGCGGATCTCCTTCTCCCTCACAGACCGCTCCAGGCACTCTGTCATATATTTAGAGGTATAGGGGCCCACACTGGTAGCGCGGCAGCGGGGATCGTGGTCCGTCTTGTAGCCCACATACTCCCCCCAGCGGTTCCGCGGAAAGGGAACCCCCAGGTTGACTAGTTTTAAAAAACACTGGGCGGACAGCGCCGCCTCGCACAGCGCCAGATCCCCGTCCACGCACTGGCCTGAGAACAGGGTCCTGGCCATCTCCCCCACGCTGTCCGGCTCTCCCCCGGCCAGGGTCAGTTTATAGTACGTCTGCTTGTCTGAGCCCGTATTCCGGGATGTTCCCGCGTTCACGTGGTCCGTCACCATGGCAATATCCCTCTGCCCCAGGGACCACAGCTGGTCCGCGGCGTTGAATCCCGCGGCTCCGGTGCCCACGATGACCGTATTCATTTTATAAAGACGCACTTGGTCCTTAAACCATTGTAACTCCATAGAAATCCCTGCCTTTCATGCCAGTGAAACACGCTTTGTGTGCATCTCACCACCTGTTATAAAATGCGCCCCGGCCTGTACCCGCCGGGGCGCTCTGCCCTCCTCCCCTAAGCGGATGCGAAGGGGACTTTCCTTGCTACAGCCGCTGAATATGGAAACCGCCGTCCACATCCACATAATTACCTGTGGTATACAGGAATTTGTCGCTGCAGAATGCACTGACTACGTCCGCCACATCCTGAGGTGTTCCCCAGCGGGCGATGGGGAATGTTCCCCGCTCAATCAGGCCGTCGTACTTCTCCTGAACAGTGCTGGTCATGTCCGTGGCGATCACTCCCGGACGCACCTCGTGGACCAGGATTCCCTCACCGGCCAGCCGGTCCGCGTACAGCGTGGTCAGCATGGACACGCCGGCCTTGGACACGCAATACTCGCCTCTGCTCACACTGGACACAACGGCGGAGCAGGAGGACACGTTCACAATGGTTCCACGTTTTTTTCCCTCCACCGGCTGCGCCAGCATCTGTCTGGCCACTGCCTGGGTCAGGAACATATTGCCCTTGGTGTTGATTCCCACCACACGGTCGAAGCTCTCCTCCGTCATATCCAGAAGGTCGGCCCTCACCTTGGGGGCCACGCCCGCATTATTGACCAGCACGTGCACGGCTCCGAAGCGTTTTACCGTCTCCATCACCAGGCGCTCTCTGTCCTCCGTCTCTCCCAGGTTTCCCTGGACATAGAGGTATTCGATTCCGTCCCGCCGGAGAATCTCCATATTTCTCTCATTTTTCTCCTCGGGGGTTGTGGCAAAGATTACCACATTATATCCGTCTGTTCCCAGCTGATGGGCGATGGCAAAGCCAATTCCCCGGCTTCCCCCCGTTACGATTGCTGTCTTTTTCATATCAGTTCCTCCCTTTTTCTCTCCCCTGAGCAGGCGCAAAGGGGTTCTCCTAACCTTATTTTACCGCCGGTCATTCATCCCTACGGATGTAAAAGTACCTTGATGCTGCCCGCGCTGCGGTCCAGACAGGTCTCCAGCGCCTTCTGCAGTTCATCCAGCGGAAAATGATGGGTGACCAGGCGTTCCAAATCCAGCTCCCTGGCGATTTTCAACGCGATGGGGAAATCCCAGCAATATCCCTGGGCGCCCTGAACCCTGATCTCATGGGTTACGAACCTGCTGGCCGGGATGTTGATGTCCGGTTTCTCGAAAATACCGATAATCGTAGCCAGCCCGTTCCGTTTCAGGCTCATCATGGCCTGGAGAAACGTGGCTTCCAGCCCCACGCACTCAAAGCTCTTGTCCACCCCTTTTCCGGAGGTCAGGCGCTTTATTTCTTCTTCCAGATTCTCCCTGCCGGAATTCACAGTGACCGTGGCCCCAAGTTCCCTGGCCACTGCCAGGCGCTCATCCGAGAAGTCCGCAATGATAACCTCGCCAGCCCCGCTTTTGCGGCAGATGGCGGCGATCAGCATGCCGATGGCCCCCGCGCCGATCACCAGCACAGTCTCGCCCAGGCGTATGTCCGCCCTCCGGACCGCATGGGTGGCCACGCTTAAAGGTTCCACCAAAGCGCCTGTGTCATAGGACAGGTAGTCGGGCAGACGGTACACGTAAGGGGCGTTTACTGTGATGTAGTCCGCCATGGCCCCGTCGCCGTTTCTGTATGTAAATGAAATATTTTCACAATATCCATATTCCCCATGGCGGCAGGCGTCGCAGGTGCCGCACACAATACACGGCTCCACAGTCACCCGGTCACCCGGCTTTACGTTTGTAACCCCGCATCCCACAGCCTCCACATCGCCGGAAAATTCATGGCCGATGGTGACCGGCAGGGGCGCGGAGGGGTGTTTTCCTTTAAAAATGTGGAGATCACTGCCGCAGATCGCGCTGGACTTAATCTTTACCAGCACCTGGCCTGCCTTTGGCTCAGGGACAGTGCGTTCCAGGAGCTCTGCTTTCATAGGCTCTGTTACACGCCCAATACGGCTCATCCGTTCACTCATATCGGTTCCTCCTACTGAAAACTCTGTTCCCGCTTAGCGGCGTCATCCCTGGCTTCCTTGTACAGCCTGGAATAGATTTCGCTGTCACGGATCACGCAGCCTGTTCTCCCATGGTCTCTCATAATCTGGGTGCATTTGGAGCAGGTTATGCAGCATTTGCCCGGCTCCATGGCCCCCTTTGACAGGATGTCCCTGGGCGCATCCGGATACGCGATGCTGGAACGTCCCAGACCCACGAAGCTGCAGCTTCCGTCCAGTAAATTGGCGGCCCCCGCATAGGGAAGGAACTGTCTCAGCCAGGTGTAGCCGTTGCCCACCACAGGGACACTGCCGGCCGCCTTCTGAATCTGGCGGGTAAAGTCAAACAGTCTGGCCATGCTCTCCAGCGGGTGCTCGTCCGGCGTGGGGATTCCCATGCTGGACAGGTCAAAAGGCCTTGTGACCTGGGGATAAATGTAATATGGATTGCCTGCGGAGTTGCTGAGCAAATCCACGCCCTCCTCACACATCATGCGCACCAGGGCCATGGGCTCAGTCGGGTCAAACTTCCACATATCATCCTTGTCGCAGCCAAATCCGTAGGGGTATGGATGGGCGTCAAAAACATTGAACCGGCAGGCGATGATAAAGTCGTCCCCCACTGCCTGGCGTACCGCGCGGATGGTCTGGCGCAGGAAGCGGGTGCGGTTCTCAAAGCTTCCGCCATATCTTCCTTCTCTGGTGTGGCTGGCCAGCAGCTCGCTTAAGAGGTAACGGTGGCAGCTCTTGATATCCACACCGTCAAAACCAGCTTCCCTGGCCATCAGGGCGCTCTCCACATAATGTCCGGTCAGGGCATCCAGATATTCATCCGTCACTACCGGCGCTTCCGGGTCCAGACCCACACGCGGGTCCAGAAGAGGATCATGCTGCGGCACAATGGGAGCCGCCTTATGGCCTTCCGGCCTGGAGTACCTGCCGGAGTGGGTCAGTTGTAAAATGTTGACCGGGCGGTGTTCTGCCCCGTTCTTCTGGGCTGCGGCCAGATTGCATTTCTCCACCAGCGTCTTAAACTGGTCTAAATTGTCCCTGGTCATCATCATCTGAAGGGAATTGGCGCGCCCCTCCACAACCACTGCGCAGGCCTCCCACCAGATCAGTCCCGCTCCGCCCTCTGCAAAACGCATATAGCGGCGTTCCACCAGCTCCGAAGGTGATCCGTCGGGGTTGGAGTCACAGCCTTCCATCGGAAGCACGGCAATGGCATTGGGCGCAGTCCGCTTTCCAACCTTTACAGGTGTATGGAGGGGAGTTAAATCCTCGCTTATTTTTACGTCGGCCCCAAGGGCTGCGATCTTTGCTTTAACTTCATCTAATGTCTTATAATTAAACTTCTCATGTGATGCCATGATCATTCTCCTTCTTTTCCCCTGATGGTGTGTGAGGGGACATTTCTCAATCTAATGACGAGTTGGGATCAGCCCTAATGCACTGCATGCCTTTTTCATAAACTGAATCCCGGTGAGAGCCACCTGATCCGGCCCTCCGCCCAGCTGAATCCATCCGGAATCCAGGCCTCCGGGCGCAAAAGTCTCCATAGTAATATGACCGTCATAGCCATATTCCCAAAGCAGTTTCCAGATTGTATCCCATGGAAAGAACCCCTGACCAGGAGCCCCTCGGTTGTTGGAACAGGCATGGAAGTGAACCAGCTTGCGGGCCTCCAGCACACTGCGGAGCGCTCCAATGAGATCATCTTCCTCTATACCTGCATGAAATGTGTCGAAATGCACGCCTACGTTTGTCTCTCCGATATCCTCCACCAGGCGCAGCACCTGATCTGCTGTGTTGATCACACTGGTTCTGTATCGGTTGAGCGGCTCCAGCGCCAGCTGGACTCCGCATGTTCCGGCCCGGCGGGACAGCTCTCTGAGCCCTGTCACCGCCAGATCCCATTCTCTCTTTTGATCCTCCGCCGTCAGCCTGTGGCGTTTGCCGCCGCCCGTGTAGAGAGGGCCGGCAAATACAGCTGCGCCTGTGCGCCTTGCCGTATCCAGGCAGGAGGTCATATATTCCATAGTGCTTCTGCGGATATCCCCGTCAAAGCTTGACAGGTCCCGGCCCGGCCCCAGAGCGGCGCACAGGCTGACTTCCATGTCCAGAGAAGCTATCTCCTTTATAAGGGCCTCGTCCGCGTCAGGCCGGGTCATGGGCAGCTCCACGGCTGTAAATCCCATATCCCTGGCCCTGACGGCCAATCCCAGGCATTCCGGTCCCAAGCCGTTCACCCAGTTCCAAAGGTTGATGCCCAATGGGTTGTTCATCTCACGTATCTCCTATCTGGTAGATCCGCGCACAATTAAATCAGTGGAAAGCAATTCCCTGGAAACCGGGGGCAGAGTACCCTTCGCCTCCTTATAGCGGATCTGACGGATCAGATTGCTTGCAGCGATGACTCCCATCTCATAGAAGGGCTGGGACACTGTGGAAAGGGGCGGCTCCACCATTGCGGAGAGGGTAACATTATCGAATCCCAGCAGGGACACGTCCTGAGGGATCTTCACCCCCATCTCGTGAAGGGCGTGAAGGATTACAAATGCCTTGGGATCACTGGTGGCAAAGATGGCATCCGGCCTGTATTCCGAATTCATCAGCTGGCGGGTCAGGTTGTAGAAGCTGTCGCTGCCGGTTGTCTCCCGCATCACCAGTTCCTCCCTATACGGAATCTGGTTGTCCTCCAGAGCCGCACAGTATCCCCGGAAACGCTCACTGTACAGGGACAGGTTCTCCCGTCCCATGGCCAGGGCGATCTTCTGATGTCCTGTGCGGATCAAATATTTCACTGCATTGTACGCTGATTTATAGTTGTCTACTGATACAATATCGACCTTTCCTTCATCCTGCTGGTAAAAACGGTTCACCAGCACCAGCGGAAAGCCCTCTGATCTGAGGTTGCGGATGTGGTTGGAGCCGGGCAGCATGGAGCAGACGATGAATCCGTCCGCCAGGCGGGCCTTCATCTTGTTAATGTAGTTCTTCTCCACCTCGCTGTCCTCATCCGTGTTGCACAGAATGATGGTGAAGCCGTTCTTCCTGGCCGTGTCCTCCACCCCTCTTGTGATCATGGGGAAGATCAGGTTCTGGATGTCAGGCACCATCAGCGCAATGGTATTGCTGCTTCCCATCTTCAGGCCCTTGGCCAGCACGTTGGGGCTGTAACCGGTCTTTCGGATTGCCTCCATCACCCTTGCCTTGGTATCTTCACTCACATAGCTCTTTCCGCTCAACACTCTGGATACGGTTGTGGCAGATACTCCCGCCATCTCCGCCACCACTTTTATGTTCGTCATCCTCTTCACCTCAGTATACTTTCCACCGCGTGGTTCTTCTTGTAGTTAATTTCACTGCCTCACAGGTTCATAAAGACCTCGTCTAGTGTTCACATTTCACTGCCCACTAGGTTCGTGAGGACCTCACCAAGTGTTCACATTTCACTGCCCCACTAGGCTCGTAAGGACCTCGCCAACTGGGCCTGTGTAAGTTCTCACTAGGTTCGAAAGAACCTCACCAAGTGTTCACATTATACCATAGATCCATAGGATGATGTACCATATTTATCCATGTTTACCACGAATAGGATTCTAGTCCTCCCAGTATACAGTTGCCCCGCGGTGAGCGGAGGTACAGTTTTTCCGGTACAGGTTCAGCCAGCCGGTTGCCGGCTTTTTAACGGGTGTCCACTCCTGGCGCCTTCTGGCGAACTCCGCCTCGTCTACGTCCACGGTCAGTGTTCTGGCCTCCACGTCAATGTGGATGATATCGCCGTCCTGGATCAGCGCCAGATTGCCCCCCTCATATGCCTCAGGGCTTACATGGCCGATGGCCAGGCCGCCTGTGGCGCCTGAGAACCTTCCGTCGGAGACCAGGGCCAGCTTGCTGCCCAGGCCCTTGCCCAGTACAGCTGCCATAAATGTCTCCATATGAGGCATTCCCGGGCTTCCCTTTGGACCCTCATAACGGATCACAACCACATCCCCTGCCACTATCTCGTCCTTTAAAATGGCGTGCCAGGCGTCATCCTGGGAATCATAGCATTTTGCGGGACCTGAGAAATCCCAGGCCGCCGGGTCCACGGCGCTGAACTTCACAATGGCGCTGTCCGTGCCGATGTTGCCGTGAAGCACTGCCAGGCCGCCCTGCTCATGGATGGGGTCTGCCACAGTGTGGATCACTTCCGTATTGCTGTTTTGTGCCAGCTCCGCCTTCCGGGCGATGGTGCCGAACATTCCGCCCGCCTCCACATCGATCTTCCCGGCCGCAGCCAGCTCCTTCACCACAGCACCCAGGCCGCCTGCAGCGTCAAACTCCTCCATGGTGTAGGTGGGATGGTTGGGGTAAATGGTGCTGATTACCGGAACCTCACGGCTGATGGCGTCAAATGTCTCAGGCACAATGTCACAGTGCACCTGGCGGGCAATGGCCGGAATATGCAGCAGGCTGTTGGTGGAACCTCCGGTGGCCATCATGTAGCGGACCACATTTTCAAAACTCTTCTGCTCAATAAAATCGCTGGGGCGGCGCTCTTCCTTCACCGCTTCAACTACCTTGGCAGCCGCTTCCCTGGCCATCTCATGCCACTTGGGAGTCTGGCTGCGCACGCTGGCATTTCCGTGAGGGGAAAGCCCCAGCACCTCGGCCATGGCGCACATGGTGTTGGCCGTACCCATAAATGGGCAGGCGCCGGGCGTGGGACATGCATTGCGCACAATCCCCTTGTAATCTTCCTGGCTCATGTCCCCCGCCATATAGGCCGCATAGGCCTGCTTAGTGTGGGTCAGTGTCAGCATACGGCCCTGATAATGGCCTGCAGCCATGTAGCCGCCGGTGAGCATAACTGTGGGAATATTCACCCGAAGGGCTCCCATGACCATACCAGGCACCACCTTGTCGCAGGTGGCCATGATTACCATACCCTCCAGCATGTTCAGCTCCGCCACGGTCTCCACCTCGCTGGATACCATGTCCCGGGCCGGAAGGGTATACCGGTCCCCTGGGGTGTTGGAGCAGATTCCATCACATACGCCGGTGATGGGCAGCTCCAGGGCCAGCCCTCCCGCCTTGTAAATCTCCTCTTTCATCTCCGCAATTACATCTTTAAAAGGGAAATGTCCCGGATTCATCTCATTCCATGAATTTACCAGGCCGATGATGGGACGTTTCGCATCCTCGGGTGAAATCCCCATGGCGTACAACAGTGTGTTGCGGTGATCCAGTGACTCTTCATTCCATTGCCGAATCATTTCTTATGTCCTCCTTGTTGCGAGCACTTGGCGCCTGTATTATAGGCGCTTACGTGCGATACATGCCATCCTTACTTAGTATGCAGTCTGTCAACCGCCCAGATATGCCTTGCGGATCAGATCAGAGCACAGCAGCTCTTTCCCGGTTCCACAGATATTAACCATTCCATTTTCCAATATATACGCTTTGTCGCAGATGGACAGAGCCTTTCTGGCGTTCTGTTCCACCAACAGCACGGTGATTCCCGATTCTCTGATCCGTTTGATCAGGTCATACACCTGGTTTACAATAATGGGGGCAAGTCCCAGGCTAGGCTCATCCAGAAGCAGGATCTTGGGGTGCTCCATCAGTCCCCGGCTGATGGCCAGCATCTGCTGCTCGCCGCCGGAGAGGGTGCCCGCGAACTGGCTCTCCCGTTCCTTTAAGATAGGAAAGAGTTCGTACTGCTCTTCCAGATCCTTCTCCACCTGTTTGCCCTTGTGCAGGTAGCCGCCCACCAGCAGGTTGTCCCGGATGGTCAGGCCGGAAAATGTCCGTCTGCCCTCAGGCACATGGACGATGCCTCTGGCCACAATCTTGCTGGGCTTTGAGGGGATGGGAGCTCCCAGGAACTCGATATTTCCCTCGTCCGGCTTTACCAGGCCGGAGATTGTCCGCAGCAGGGAGGTCTTGCCGGCGCCGTTGGAGCCGATGATGCTGACGATCTGCCCCTCGTCGGCCTCCACAGTTACTTTCTTCAGCGCTTTTACATGACCATAGCTGACGCTTAAGTCCGTTACTTTCAGCATTGCCATCTTCTAGTCCTCCTCCTTGCCAAGATATGCCTCGATTACTTCCGGATTGCGCTGTACTTCGGCCGGCGGTCCCACCGCAATGGTCTTGCCGAAGTTTTGCACATGGATGATGTGGGAGATGCTCATCACCAGCTCCAGGCGGTGCTCGATCAGAAGGATTGCGAAACCGATATCCACGGATAGCTTGGAGATCAGATCAGTCAGCTCCAGGACCTCCGTGGGATTCAGCCCTGCCGCCGGTTCATCCAGCAGCAGCACTTTGGGATTGCAGGTCAGCGCTCTGGCGATCTCCACCCTGCGCTGCATGCCATAGGCCAGATTCTCAGGACGCTCGTCCTTATAATCCACCATCCCAACCAGTTCCAGATAGTGTTCACACAGCTCTTTCCCCCGCTTTTCCTCGCTGCGGCGCTTCGGTGTGGGGAGAAGGCCGCCGGCCAGGCTGTATTTGGACTGGGGGTCAAAGGCGCACATTACATTTTCCAGGACGGTCAGGCCCTTGAACAGCCGGATATTCTGGAAGGTGCGGCCCATGCCGTCCCGTGTGATCAGATACTGCTCCTTCTTTGTAACGTCCTTGCCGTCCAGGGTTACGGTTCCCTGGTCCGCAGGGTATACGCCGGATATTACGTTGAAAATCGTTGTCTTTCCCGCGCCGTTGGGTCCGATGATTCCGTGAATCTCGCCCGCATCGGCGTTAATGGAGAAGTCCTGGATGGCTTTGACTCCGCCAAAGCTTTTATAAATGTTCTTAACTTCCAGCAAACTCATCAGGCTTCCTCCTTATGCTGTACTTTGCGTTTTTTCTTAAATAAATCCGAGAGCTCATATTCGCCCAGAATACCGGACGGCTTGAAGTTGATAATCAGCAGTACCAGAACCGCATAGATAATGCTTCTGTAGTTGGCAAGGCCGCGCAGCACCTCCGGAAGTCCGCTTAAAATCGTAGCTCCCAGGATGGAACCGGTGAGGCTGTTGACGCCTCCGAAGAATACCATAATGACCCAGTCGGCGCTCTTCTTCCAGCCAAAGATGCTGGGGTCCACATAGGTGATGTAAAATGCATACAGGCAGCCGCTGAAAGCGGTGAGGGCAACGCTTAGGAGGAACGCGGTGAGCTTGATCTTAGGCACGTTGATGCCCATTGCCTTGGCAGCCAGCTCGTCGCCGCGGATGGCGATGCACTGACGGCCGTACTTGCTGTTTTTAAACCAGTTTACCAGCAGAACTGCCACTAATGCGGACAGCAGCGCGATTAAAAGGGTGGTCTTTCTGGGGATTCCGATGAAGCCGGAAGCGCCGCCTGTGAGCTTGGTGGTTCTGTTGAGAAGGGCTGTGATGGCCTCCCCGAATCCCAGGGTCACCAGGGATATGTAGTCTCTCCTCAGCCGTACGGTGGGGATTCCCACCACAAAGCCGATACAGACAGCCAGGATCACTGCTCCGGTGCAGGCCAGCGGGAAGGGGATTCCCATCTTAACCACGAAGATGCCGGAGGCATATGCGCCCACAGCCATGAAGGCTGCCTGGCCAAGGCTGAACATTCCCGTCAGGCCCGTCAGCACATAGATGCCGGCCACAGCCACCAGGGTAATGCAGATCTGTGTAAGTATGTTCATGTACAGTGTCATTTTCTTATGTCCTCCTTATGCCTTTTCCTGAATGTTGGAACCGGCGATGCCCCGCGGACGTACCAGCAGGAACACCAGCATGATCAAAAATGTAAATACCGGAGTGTAGCCGGACCCCACTGTACTGATCAGCAGCGTCTCCATAAGTCCCAGTAAAACCGCGCCAATGATGGCTCCCGGCAGGCTTCCCAGCCCTCCGATTACAGAGGCGATGAAGCCCTTGACCACCAGGCTTCCCAGGGTGGGATACAGGGTGTAGTTGATTCCCAGGAACACTCCGGCCAGGCCGGCCAGGGCTCCGGAGATTGCAAATGCAAACTGGATGATGCGGGTGGAATCGATTCCCATCAGATTGGAGGTATCGCGGTCAAAGCTTACGCTTCTGAGGGCTCTTCCCATCCTCGTCTTTTGGATCACATAGGCCAGCACCAGCAGCGCCACAACGCTGCAGCAGAACATCAGCATATCTGAGGTGGAAATGACAATGGAACCGAACTTAATGGTTGCTTTCTGAAAAAACTGGGGATAATTGTAAAAGTTTGCACCAACTTTTACAGTTACGATTCCCTCGTATAAAGTGCCCAGCGTAATAGAGGACACAAAAAAGTAAACTGATGAACTATTACGCTGGGTGATGCGGCGGAATGCCACGAATTCTCCGAATAACGCGACGAAAGCACCAGCCACCATTGCCACAAGGATCGTCGGCACAAGCCCCAGCCCCTTGGACGCCGCCAGGAAATATCCGGCGAACGCGCATAGGGTCATGGTAGCTCCATGGGAGAAATTAGAAAATTTAAGTACATTGAAGATCAGTGCGAACCCTGTGGCAATCAGGGCGTACACAGACCCTGTTGCCAGACCGTTAATTATAATCTGTAGTGACATAGCGTGCCTCCATCCGTCAAATCTCTTTAGTCTTCCGTGCCAAAACGCTCCAGCATGATGGGTGTGGTTCCCTCATAGGTAAACATAACCATCTCCTGGCCTACTGTCATATGTGTGTTTGGATCAATGGTGATCGATCCGGTCAGGCCTTCGTAGCCTTTTACATTTTCAATTGCTGTTCTCAGAGCAGCCGCGTCGTCGGTTCCAGCCTCTTCCAGGCTCTTGGCGGCGATCTTTACAATGTCATAGCCCAGGAAGAACTTGTTGGTAGCTTCCACGCCGGTCTTCTCTTTTACCTTGGCGATCATAGCCTGCAGGTCAGCCTCTGTGTCGTCCACATTGTTGATGCAGTATACGCCGTCACAGTTTCCGCCTAACATGGTGTTAAAGGGCGGGCATGCATCCAGTCCGCATACGATTGCGCCTTCATATCCCAGAGCGCGGGCAGCGGTAACGATGTTAACCAGATCCTTGGTGTAGTTGGGAGCAAAGATTGCGTCCACTTTAGCGTTTACGATGGGAGCCAGAAGGGTCTTGAAGTCTGTGTCGTTGGCATTGTAAGCAATCTGCAGCTTCTCGTCACAGGTTCCGCCGTTCTCAGTAACGGTTTTGTAAAATGGATCTTTTAAGGAGATCGCATAGGAGTTGCTCTCATTGTAGATGATTCCAAAGGTCTTGAACTCGTTCTTCAGAGCATATTTAGCCATGATGGCTGCCTGCTGGTCAGCGTTGGGCTGGAAGGAGAACATGTTCTTGTAAGGTGTTCCGTCTGCTTTCAGCTGTGCGCTGGGGTCCAGGGCCAGTCCCATAACCGGAACGTCATACTGTTCTGTGGTCTCCTTGATGGCCAGAGCGATATTGGCAACCGGAGGTCCAACGATCAGGGATACCTTGTCGGAGGTAACTGCCTTGGTGTAGGCGTTGACAGCCTCTGTCACATCGCCCTTGGTGTCGTATGTATTCATAACCAGCTTCTTGCCGTTTACGCCGCCGTTTTCGTTGATCTCGTCAACTGCCCACTGGGCTCCTGCCTGTACCATCTGTCCAAGGCTGGAGGTAGATCCTGTGATATCCTGGAGACAGCCGATCACGATCTCTCCCTCTGTCGCAGCCTCTGTCTTAGCTTCCTCAGAAGCGCCCCCGGCTGCTGTGGTGTCTGCCGCCGCGGTGGTTCCTGCCGCTGTTGTTCCAGCTGCTGTGGTTGCGCCTGTTCCGGCGGTGCTGCCACAGCCAGCCAGATTCAGCGCCATCATTCCGGTCAGAATAAGTGCCATTGTTTTTCTCATATACGTTTCTCCTTTTCTTGTATTGGGCGGTTGCGGACCCGTGCACAAGGTCGGAACCTGCCTCTCCCTTTGCCGTGTTTAGTGCCGGGCGGCACTTAACGCGGCTGTGTAACCCACGGTTTGTCACCGTTTTATCGATATGTTATCGTTTTCATATCGATTTTAAAAAAATTCAAAGGTCTTATTCGGCATTTATTGCTAATTATCCCCCTCTGAACTTGTGTTTATCGTACAACTTTTTGGGTTATCTGTCAATACCTTTTGTTATTTTTAAGATTTACGCGGTTTTTTTGGTATGAAATGGTTTTCATATTTTGCAGTTGTGACATTGTGCCCCCACATTTACTCATATCCATTCCACACATTTCATATAATTTAAAATACCGCATAAAATATAAGATTCATTTCTCAGCTATGGAGGTTCGTTTGCTTATGCAGCATTTTAAATCACTGAGCCGCCGCATCCTGCTGCCCATACTTCTGGTGACCTTACTGGTGACCGGGTGTCTGGCTCCGGGGAAGGATACGGCCAAGAATACCCAGGACAAGGACATATCTGCCCAGCCCGCAGAGCACTACCGGGCCGGCACCATAAAAGCCCAGCAGGATTTTGATCAGATGACCAAAGATTTGTTTTTATCGGAGGTGGATGGAAACCTGATCACCCTTCACTACACCCTGGCCGATCCGGCTGCCTACGGTATCACGGAATACGAAAGGACCTTCGGAACCGTGTCCCTGGAGCAGGGGCAGAAGGCCATGGAAGAGACGCGTCAGCTGAAGGACTCTTTAAGTTCCGTGGACAGCGCCCTGCTGCGCCAGGACCAGCTTCTGACCTACCGGATTCTGGATGCCTATCTGGACACCCAGCTGTCCTCCCAGGGCCTGGAGCTGTACGAACAGCCCCTCTCCTCCTCCCTGGGGGTCCAGTCACAGCTGCCCATTCTGCTGTCGGAATACACCTTTTACACCAAGCAGGACATTGAGGACTATCTGGAGCTGCTGTCCACCATTGATACCTATTATTCCGGCATCATTGCATTTGAACAGCAAAAATCCCAGGCCGGCCTGGGACTGAGCGACACGGCCATTGACCGGATTATCGCTTCCTGCAACGCCTATCTGCTGGATGCGGACCACAGCTTCATGGCCCAGACCTTTGACCAGCGCTTAAACCAGGTGGAGGGGCTGACCCAGGAGGAAAAGGACGGATACACCGCCAGGAACCGCCAGATCATAGGTGACCATTTTGTCCCGGCCTACAAGCTGCTGATTGACGGGCTCACCCCTCTTAAGGGAACCGGGACCAACGACAAGGGCCTCAGCCATTTCCCGGAGGGGAAGCGTTACTATGAATATATGGTAAATTCCTGCACCGGCACCTCCTACCCTACCATCGATGCGCTGAAATCCGCCATGAGCGCCCAGATGCTGAAGGATCTGAAAGCCATGGACACCCTGCTGACCAAGAACCCGGACCTGGGGAACCAGATGTACTCCTACTCCTTTAAGCTAACCAATCCCGAGGAGATCCTGGAGAATTTAAAGCAGCAGTGCACCACTGATTTCCCGCCCATTGACGACTGCAACTACACCATCAAGCAGGTGCCTGCGGCCCTGGAAGCCACGTTAAGCCCTGCATTTTACCTGACCGTGCCCATGGACCGTCCCCAGGACAACAGCATCTATATCAACGGAGGCAGCACCAACAGCCAGAAGAACCTGTTCACAACCCTGGCTCACGAGGGCTATCCGGGACACATGTACCAGACCCAGTATTTCAACAAGCACAACACCTGTGATCTGCGCAAGCTCCTGGGCTTCACCAGCTATTCTGAGGGCTGGGCCACCTATGTGGAGTATTACTCCTACGGCCTGGACAATGGGCTGGAGAAGGATCTGGGCCAGCTGCTGAAGCACAACAGCTCCTTCACCCTGGCCCTCTATGCCATGCTGGACGTGAATATCCATTACGAGGGCTGGGATCTGGCCCAGGTGGAGGAATACTTAAACCAGTATTTTCAGATCAACGACAAATCCATTGTCTCCACCATCTACTACGATGTGGTGGAGAATCCGGCCAACTACCTGGAGTATTATGTGGGGTATCTGGAGATCATCAATATGCGGAACCAGGCCATGAAACAGCTGGGAGACCAGTATTCAGACCTGGCCTTCAACACCTTTTTGCTGGATCTGGGACCCGCGCCCTTCACTGTGATCCAGACCTATTTTAAAGCCTGGCTTTCGGGAGGCGGCCAGGTACCGGCAGTTGCAGGTTCCTACCCGTCTCTGCGCGCCATGGGGCCCTTGGCTGATCCCTACCCGCCGGCATTCCGTCTGGCGGCCTGATTTCGCTCCGGGTCCAGCCTCTCCCGCTGTCCATATGGCCCTTTATTTTATATCGATTTGCTGCTTTCTTATTTACAATCAGCTTCATCGTTGATAAGATATGTGTAAAGGAACATATGGACCCCTCCTGGTTTTAGCAAATTGGAGCTAATATGTTCCTTTTTTAAATGTTATTAAGTTGTAAAACCGTTTTACCGGGGGAGGCAAGGCAATGAGCATAAATAAGCTGATGGATCTCAACTACGTCCTGAACATGGAACATTTTCAGACCATACAAGATAGCATTGCTGAAGCAACAGGTATGGCAATTATTACCGTTGATTATAAAGGTGTTCCTATCACCGATCACAGCTGCCGTACCGGATTTTGCGGCATGGTAAGGGGAAATCAAGCCTACAGTACACTATGCGAAAAATGTGACAGCAGGGGAGGCCTGGAGGCGGCGCGCCTCCAAAAGCCATATATCTATTACTGCCACTGTGGCGTTATAGACTTGGCGGTGCCTATTGTGGTGGAGGGAAGATATCTTGGTGCGATGATGGCAGGGGAAGTTCTGCTGAATGATGACCGGGCAGACCTGGAACACATGGCCCAGGTAGACAACACCGAAGCTCAGGTAAACGCAAGCCCGCAGCTATTTGCGCTAAAAAAGCAGCTGCCGCGCATGAGCTTTGATAAGGTGAGTAAATGTGCTGACATGATGTCCCATATGATCAACTATATAGTGGAGCTGGCCGTACTGACAGTGAAGCTGAATGATCTCAATGATCGTATTTTATCTTTACAGAATACAGCTGTGGGCAATGAGAAGCTGGTCGAGACATCACGTCATTCTTTACCCCCCCCCCCTATTCCTACCCCTATGGTGCTCGCAGAAGGCTACAGCCATATCATCCTGCGTCCGGCCATCGACTACCTGAAGGCAAACTACAAATCCCGCATCTATCTAAAAAGCCTGGCTGCGATCAGCAATGTCAGCCCGAACTACTTCAGCAAGTTATTTAAGCGGGAGATGAACTGCAGTTTATCTGTTTACATCAATCAGCTGCGTATTGCCGAGGCCCGCCGCCTGTTATTAGAGTCAAATATTTCGGTAGGTGAGATATCAAATATGTTGGGATTTGAAGACAGCGGATATTTTATCAAGGTGTTTAAACGGGAAACCGGTGAGACTCCGGCAGCTTTCCGCAAGGGTGAGCATCTGCCGCCTGATGATGAATAAAAATATAAGCCATCAGATAATTTGATATATCTGGTGGCTTATTCGTTAGTTACTAATATTGATATGATGTTAACGGACAAACTGGAATGGTATTTATTGCAAATCACCTTTGGATATTGCTATCGAAGGATAATGAGAAAATGTTGTCAAATCTACATTTAATGGCACACTATAAACCATATAGTAATTATTAGGATTAATGGCCGTCAATTCATGTATTTTTTGTTCTGCTAAGTCTTTATCATTTGTAGCATATACAACTGATACAACACCTACTTTGTCACTCCTGTCACTTTGTATATTTCCGCATAGTATCAGTTTTAATGGTGCCTCTCCATTCAGACCCTGCTTGATATATCCCTCATATTCCATAGTACGCTCCTTCGTAAATTCTAATTGATGGTTTAAGTTGATTGTAATTAATGGAGCCAAAAGGCTGTGCTACATAAAGTCCAAAGCCTTCTTCTCCATTTCCGTAAAAGTAATGTAGATCTCCCAAATCATTCCCAATCAGCCAAATCCGGTCAATAATACCATGGCTATCAGGGTGAGCGTATATTTCTTCGTATTCAGGGCGTAACTTCAATGCCTGTCATCTATTCTGCCGGATATCATTTTTAAAAGATCAATATAATCCTCTGGCAGCGAAATTGGAGAAGTCTTTACCAATTGCCTGACTACATCATCCCCTCCATCGCAAGGAGTTCTATCAATAATCTGTATTTTATCATTTAGATGTTCTAAGATACCCATTTAAAATGCCCTTTCATCACTTCCAATTTATTTAATTATAGCAGAGTAAAAAGTAAAAATGAAGCACTGTATATTTATTCTGCTGAGGTTCTTTCTTGTGTTTGGGAATTAGGCGCGAATGGTTACGCGGACATTGGCTGGTGTATTCGCCGGGGAAAGAAGGACGGCGTGGTGGGGAGGACAGCTTTTACTTCAGGGATATCTTAAGCCTTCGGACGTCCTTTTTCTTTTTCCCGCGCCTGGATGCGTCAGCGGGCGGTCTTATACCCAGTGGGTGAGAGCCAGGGCTGCGGGCGGATGAATCCAACTCCGCCCGCGTACCCTTCCACCCCTAAATCTCAATGATCAGTTCTTTCAGGGTGCGGCCAAATTCAGTGGTGTTTTCATACCCATGCTCTGTGATGATCAAGGTATCTGAGTGCCTGAATCCGCCCACGCCGGGTATGTAGATCCCCGGCTCCACAGTGAACACCATGTTCTCTTCCAGAACCAAGTCTGAGTCAAAGATCAGATACGGCTCCTCGTGGCGGCCAAGGCCCTGGCCGTGGCCCACGCGGTGGATGGCATACTCGCCGTACCCATATTTGTTCAGCACAGTCCGCGCCAGCGCGTCCATCTCCCGGCAGGTAACCCCCGGCCTGATGGCGTCCATCACTGCCATCTGCGCCTCCACCATGGCGGAAAATGCATGCTCTGCCTTGGGACCCGGCCTTCCCACGAAGAAGGTACGCTCCAACTCCCCATGATAGCCGTTGATGGCAGGTTTGCGCACATGGATCACCATATCGCCCTCCCTGAACTGCCGCAGGCCGGAGAATACGTGGGGCATATTGGTGCGCTCCACCCCCGAGGGGGTGAAGCATGCAGGCGATGAGAACACATAAGGGTAGCCGTCGCCTGAGATCAGGTCATAGAGTGCCGCGGAACCGAACTGTTCAAATTCCAGCTCACTGATGCCGGGGCGGGCATGTTCTAAGGATACGCCCATGGCATACACGCACAGGCGTCCCGCCTCCCGGATACAGTCTTTCTCATATTCATCCTTAACTGACCGCAGCTTTGTCACATAGGCGGATATATCCGCCAGGCGGCAGCCCCATCCTTCCAGCATCTTAGCCTGGGCCAGGCTCAGCGCGCCCATCTCCACCCCCACCACCGGATTCGATTTCTTCGTCAGCAGTGTTTTTAATATGGCAAATGCCCCCGGACACTCCACGGCCTTGGGTGGATGCTCATAATATACATGAAGGTGCTCCACCACCGTATTGTCCAGATTCGCGTGCTCCTCCTCAAGGGCGGGCACAATCAGATCAGCCTCTGTCTCTGTCACAACAAAGCGGATGGGACGGGTGTAGGTGATGGCCTGAAAACCGCTGAAATACTGCATATTTTCAGGGCTGGACAGCATACAGGCATCCAGCGCCTGACGGGCCATATAGGCGCGCAGCGTGGAGATGCGCTCTTTTGCAGGAAATTGCTTCATTTAACCCTCACTTTCTCTGTTCTGATCTTAAACATCAAAGCCCAGATAGTCGGCCGCTAACCCGATAATGGTCAGCATACCCGTTGGGATGCATTTGGGATCGCTGTAAAATGTGGACGAATGGGCTGAACCGTAAGCCCCTCCCTTTGTCCTGGAACCCAGCCGCACAAAGATGCCCGGCTTTTTCTCCTTGATGAAGGAGAAATCTTCTGCTCCCATGGCCGCGTAGGGCAGAATCTGCACATTTTCTTTGCCCAGCATCTTTTCGCCGGCCCGCAGGGCGCGGTCCACCCACTCGTCCTCACACACGAAAGGCGGCACACCGCGGATATATTCCACCTCGGCGGTGGTGCGGTACGCCTCCGCCACAGAGGCGGCCACGCGTCTGACGCTCTCCTCCACCCGGTCCCGGTCATCCGGACTTAAGGTGCGGCAGGTTCCGGTCAGGGTCACGGACTCAGGCACGATGTTGTGGGCATTTCCGCCGTGAACCGTGCAGATAGACACTACCACCGAGTTGGCGGGGTTAGTCTCCCTGGACACCAGGGTCTGCATCCCCATCACAACGGCGCTGGCCGCCACGATGGGATCTCTCACCGTGTGGCAGTGTGCACCGTGGCCGCCCTTTCCATGGACTGTGATGCTGAATTCATCAGCGCTGGCCAGGATGGCCCCATAGCGCACCCCAATGGTTCCGGCCTCTATCTCCGCGGAACAGTGCAGCGCAGCCACCGCGTCAATCTGATCAAAATCGATCTCCGGGTCCTGCAAAAACAGCTTGGCCCCCTGCAATACCTCCTCGGCCGGCTGGATAAAGAAATAGATGGAACCGGAGAACTGGTCTTTGCACCGGCTCAGTATCCTGGCCGCCCCCACATTGATGGTTCCGTGGACGTCGTGGCCGCAGGCGTGCATCACGCCGGGCACCTTGCTGCACGGGCTCATGGCCGGATCTTCCTGGATAGGGAGCGCGTCAATATCCCCCCGGAATACGATGGTATGGCCAGGGCCGGGTTTGGCGCCTTTGAGCTCAAAGAACAGACCTGTCTCTCCCACCCGCTTCATACGGTCGGGCTTAATATATTCTTTTACGTAATTCTCCAGAAGCTGGCATGTCTTGTACTCCTGTAAACTCAGCTCCGGATTCTCATGGATCTGGTTGCGCAGCGCAGTGATCTCAGGTGTGATCTCCTCCACCGCTTTTCGAACGTCAATCATAGATATCTCTCCTTTGTCAGTCATCTGCCGTTCAGGTTAAAAACCAATCCAGCCTAAGGCCTGCAGTCCTATGGTAATGAAGATAGAAACAGTCAGCTGGATCAGAATAAACTTAATCGCCCACTTGAAGTATTTAGGGAAGCTGACCCCTGCAATGGCCAGACAGCCCATGAGCGGACCGTTTAAGGGGGTGGCCAGATTGCTTAAGCCATCGCCGAACTGGAATGCCTGTACCGCTACCTGGCGCGTGATGCCTACCAGATCAGCCATAGGCACCATCAGAGGCATCACCACGGCCGCCTGGCCGGAGCCGGAGGGAATCAGGATATTGATCAAAGCGTTGATCACCACCATGAATCCGGCGCCCACCTCTGCGCCCATCCGTGCAAGAGGCTGGCTCAGGGCGTTTACGATGGTATCCATCACCTGGCCGCCGGACAGGATCAGCGCAACCGCACTGGCAATTCCCACCACAAAGGAGGCGGAAACCATGGGGCCGCAGCCCTTGATGAACTTCTTGGCAATCTCATTCATGGTGAAGCCGGATATGATGCCCACCAGCACAGCCAGTCCCAGGAACCAAGAGCTGATCTGTTTGGCTGACCAGCCAAACTTGATGGTCAGCCCCACGCACACGGCCACGCCTCCTAAGAAAAACAGCACGATTGACAGCTGGCGCTTGCTCAGCGTGGCATTGCTGGAGAGCTCTTCCCCGCCTTCAGTGCGGATCGGGCCCATATACTGGTGCAGCTCCATCCCCGGCTCATAGCTCAGACTCCGTGTGGGGTCCTTTCTGATCCTCTTAAAGTAGAACAGCGTCACAACATAGAGAAATGTAATATTGCTGACACAGAATACGATGCGGGGCAGGGTGCCGGAGAAGATGGGAACCTCGGCCAGGGTCTGGGCGACACCCAGTATGCCCGGATTGGCAAAACCCACGGAGAAACCTGACATCAGACCAAAATAGATGATCAAAAATCCCAGGAAATTATCACCGCCCATGGCGCGCGCCAGGAACAGTCCGATGGGTACAATCGCGATGCCCAGGTTGCCGAACACGCCGGCTGCATTCCCCAGTCCCAGACCAAACATGATCACTGCGATGGACAGCATCTCTTTTCCTTTGAGCTTGCGGGCCATCACGTCAAACGCTGTGGACAGTGACTTTGTCTCCTCCAGCATATTGATCGCCGCGCCGCAGAAAAAGATCATAAAGATCGTGTTAGCCCCATTCATAAAGCCCTGGTAAATGCATTGCAGCATATCCCACGGCGTCTGGGGCGTGCCTTCTATATAGTGGAAGCTTCCCGCCACCACCTTGTTGATCTTGCCTTCAGCCACCCGCTCAAAGGCCCCTGCCGGAATGATCCACGTCATGACCATCGCTGCTATGCACAAAATAAACAGCAGCGCGTACACATCCGGAAATTGTCTTGCTTTCTTTTCTCTTACCTTAATCGCTTTTTCGCTTGCCATAAAACCCCTCCTTAGTAATTTCTTGCCTGACAGTTACGGCATCTTTATCTTTTGTATTCCGCGCCCCTCCTTTTGTATATTTCGTATGATCATTTTACTAATAGAAACTATTTTTGCACATATCGTACAATTTTACTGCCTGCAAACATACAATGACTTCTTTTATAAGTTGTATAATCTGATACAAAAACATTGGTAATATTCGCAAAAAAAGAACCTATACTTATAAAAGCATAAGTCCTTTTTATATTTTTTCTATTTCCTTTTAAATTGTGCGTATTATCAAATCAATTCTTCTAAAAGTCTGCCACTTATCGTTTCTCCATAAAATTCCGGTATTTCTCCGCGTTTACCTGGGCGTTCCTGTTCAGCAGGCGGATAAAACCCTCATCGCACAGCTCGTTGATCAGCTTGCTGATGGTGACCCTGGCTCCGCCGATGATGGTGCTTAGCTCATACTGAGTGTAATAGACCTTCAGGCTGTACCAGTTGCCCTCGATCAGGCGGTCCGTGTCCGCGGTGGAACAGAACAACCGCTTCAGACGGTCCTTACAGGAGTTGAAGGTCAGGTTCTCTATCTCATGACGCATGATCAGCATTTTGTTGGAGTAATTCTCCAGGATGGCGTCCCGGAACATCTTGTTGGTGTCAATCAGCTCCTCATATGTGTATCGCGGAATAATGTATATCTGCGTCTTGACCTCCGCCTGGGAGAATAAGCCTGTGGGTTCCTGAAGGGAACACGGGGTCTCCCCATAGAACCAGCCGGAGGATAATGTATACAGTATTTTCTCCGTCCCGTCAGAACCGACCATATAATGCCTGGTGCGCCCCTCTGCAATGTAATACACTCCCTGGGGTTCCATTCCCGGCTCTAAAAATACGCGTTTTGCGGGGTATACTACACTTGTAGAATGCTCGCGGATCAGGTCTTCCAGCACTTTGCTTCTCGTATTGGGTCTCGTAAAACTAGATTTATCTAACTGCATCGCCAATCTCCCATTCTTACATTCAAATGCACTTTTTCTAATACATCATAGCACAAATGGAATTTTGGTACAAGTACAGACCTGGAGAATCACGCGCGAATCACGCGCTATTGCGGCCGCTTTACAATATGGTCTAAGACGCTCCTGCCAACCTCCAGTATCTCGGCCGCCTTGTCCATGTCCTGGGTATACCGCAGAACTTCTGTGATATAGTTCCTTTCAAACTCCGCAACAGCCTGTTTCAGAGGTTTAAATTCCATCTTCCTAGTGGATGAGGCCACGCTGTGTGAGAAACGGTAGTTATCACGCAGTATGGAATCCGTAATCATCTGGTCCTCCTCCAGCACATAGAGCTTTTCCAGGAAATTCTGTATCTCTCTGATATTCCCCAGCCACTCCTGATCCATGAGCAGAGCCATTGCCTCGGTAGTAAATATCTTTTTACAGCCATATAGCTGTTCATATTGTGCCGACAGATACTCAATCAGACCTTTGATATCCTGCTTCCGCCGGTGCAGGGGTAATATCTCAAAGGTGACCACGTTCAGACTGTAATATAAATCCAGGCGGAAGGCGCCATCTTTAATCATCTTTGGCAGCTGGCGGTTGGTGGCGGCGATGATGCGGATGTTAGCCGCTGTGTTCTGGGTGGAGCCGATGCGCCTCATGCTGTGTTCCTGCACCACCTGGAGAAGCTTGGTCTGCAGGGTAAGGTCCAGTTCACCGATCTCGTCTAAGAACAGGGTGCCGCCTGCCGCTTCTGCCACCAGTCCCCGGTGTCCCCCAAAACTGCCGCCCGTGAACGCCCCCGACTCGTAGCCGAAGAATTCCGATTCGAACAGTTCACCCGGGATGGCGCTGCAGTTGACATGGACAAATGGGGCGCTGCTCCTGACGCTGTGCCTGTGGATGAACTTGGCCAGGCAGTCCTTGCCTGTGCCGGAGGCTCCCACAATCAGCACATTGGCGTCAGTGGGCGCGATGCTCAGGGCATCGGAGTAAAGCTTCTTCGTGCTGCTGTCATATGCAATGATACCCTGCTCCCGCAGATACGCTGCAAAATCTTCCATATATATAATCCTCTTGTTATATGCCGTACTTCTTCCGTTTTTTCGACAGTGTGGAAATGTCTATGCCCATGGCCGCCGCGGCCGCAGTGGTGGTTTTATGCCGTTTCAGGGCTTCGCAGATCAGGCGCTTTTCTAAAAGGACGGTGGCATCCTTCAGGTTCAGATCCATAAAATCCATGTCCGATATCATTCCAAGTACGCTGTCCGTTCCTGGAAAGAGGGAGGATGGAAGCTCGGCGGGTGTAATCACGTCGTTGGTGCCTATGACTACCAGGCTTTCCATCAGATGCATAAGTTCCCTGATATTCCCGGGCCAGTTGTGTTTTAGCAGTACATCCATGGCCGACGCGTCCATGGTCTTGCGGGCCGAATACTTGGTGTTAAAACGTTCCAGAAACAGATTGACCAAAAGTGGAATTTCCGCCGTGCGCTCGCGCAGGGGCGGGATGTCCACAGTGATTACATTGAGCCGGTAATACAGGTCCAGCCGGAACTGTCCGTCCTTTACCATCTGTTCCAGGTTGCGGTTGGTCGCGGCAATAATGCGGATATCCAGGGGAACGGTTTTGGCGGAGCCGATCCTGCGCAGGCTGCGCTCCTGCACGACCTGGAGCAGCTTGGCCTGTATGTCCAGCCCCAGCTCCCCAATCTCGTCCAGAAACAGGGTGCCTTTGTTGGCCAGCTCAATCAGCCCTGTCTTACCTGTTGCCGACGCCCCGGTAAATGCTCCCGCCTCATAGCCGAAGAGCTCGCTCTCAAACAGGCTCTTGGGGATCGCGCCAAGGTTTACATGGATGAAATTTTTTGACTTCCTGCCGCTGATTGCATGGATGAACTTTGCATACACATCCTTCCCCACACCGGATTCCCCCAGAATCATCACGGAGGTGGTCACTGAGGCAAGGCGAGAAGCGATCTTGTAGATCTGCTTCATCTTAATATCAGACACAATGATATCCTTGGAGAGCAGGGATGACGTGAGCAGCTCGTTCAGCTGGGATTCCAGGGCCAGGTTCCTGGCGCTCATCTGGTTCAGCTCTGACTGCATACGGATGGACTCGCTGCAGTTGGTTATGGAGTAGATGAAATATTCTATGGTCCGGTTGCCGGAATCAAAGACAGGGTTGAGCGTGGTGGCAATGAAATCATCGCTTGGATAATGCACAATGTTAGTCACTTCCGCCCTCTTCGCCTGAGCCTGATCCAGTATCAGCGGGCCTTCCAGATGTACCAGATTGTTCTGGGATATTACTCGTATATGTTCTCCGATTAACTTGGTGATGTCGTAGTTCAGCACCTGGCTGTAATATTTATTTCCCCATAATATGATCCCATCTCCATCTGTTATGATGATCCCCAGCTTGCAGTGATCCAGTATGTTGAATAGAACTTCGATGGTAAGGCTTTTCAAAATTATCCTCCTTAGTATAGAACATTATCTAATTTTTATCAAATGTCTTTTAGCAAAGTGTCACTTTAGCAAGTTAAAAACGTAAATCATTTGTGCATTTCATCTCACGG
>OKVW01000419.1_pt1 | contig 25568 bp, 23 predicted proteins | sample 1606991 | NCBI WGS metagenome assembly OKVW01 (sample SAMN03281021, study PRJEB24777) | human gut metagenome | isolation source: fecal sample PR177 from 1 month old male Malay infant, vaginal delivered... | reverse complement strand
TTTTCTTAGTTTATTATAATATTACGCTGTCAATAGTTTTAGACAATCTCCATCCATTCAAAAATCCTATTATGAAAAAGCAAGAAAGAAGATCCTGAAATCTCTGTTACTATATAAAAAAATGGAAATAATTTGGAACAGTTATAAGCCAATAATCAGGTGTTGTGATTGTGCAGGTTTGAGCATTTAATCTCAAACCCGCTAAATTTCATCATCCAGAAGCTGTACCTCAACCACATCTTCAATACCTGCGGGATAAGTTTCAAGAACTGAGCCTGTGTATGTAATTGAGATTGTGTCTCCGACTTTTAGATCTGATATGGAAATTTCTGTATGACGCCATTCTAATTTTGTTTTATCTTCTATAGTAAAATAAAATTCTCCCCGACTGTTTATGTCATTGACGTCCAAACCTTTGACCCAAATATTGTGATCCCTGATTTCTTCAATTACTGCGTAAAATGTAGTCCCCGTTAGTGGATTATTCGTATTTTTTCCAATGAAAAATCCACCGATTCCGGCTAAAGACAGCAGTAATACAAAGCCTATGATGTAAATAATCTTTTTCATTGTGAACTCCCTTCTAATTTTAACTTAATTATAAACGCAAATGATAGTTAAATCAACTCTTACGGACAGTTCTACGAATAATCAAAGTTACTGGTCAGACTGTGCCGTGCACCCCGCTGCACGGCATCGGAGCTAATGAAGTGATGGTCTCAGGGCATCTGCCCATGATGATAGCGTTTGCAAACTGGTGAATGAATTACTGACAGTCAGCAGTGCCTCCATCCCCTATGTCTTGGAAAATGCGCTTGTATAAAATAATAGCGCTTGACTTTAGCCATAACCGGGTATATACTTTTGTTAGAAACTTATATAAGTATATTATAAAAGTAGATCAGACAGGAGGTAACATGAAAGATATATTAGGGAAACCTCATGCATTGAAACAGGTAAATCTTTCAGTTGTGCGCAAGGTGATTAAAGAAAAGGGATCTGCTACAAGGGCTGAGATCGTGGAGGCAACGAAAATCAGTGTCACTACCGTGCGAACACTGCTAACGGAAATGCTGATGAATAACGAAATTGTAGATGCAGGGTATGATGAATCGATTGGCGGAAGAAAGGCAGTCCGATATGAACTGAATAAAAACAGGTTTTTTGGAGTTGGGCTGTGCCTGGGAAGTGACAGTATCCGCTATCTAACCGTTAATATCTGTGGGGAAATTCAGGACAGCGGTATACTGCCTGTGGGAAAAAATGCTGTGGAAGCTATCTGTTTATTTTTGGATGAACTGGTAACCAGGATAGAAATAAAGTCGATTGGTATTGGAGTTCCCGGAATTGTCAATGGACTGGAATATCAGAGAAAAAATCCCCAGGGACAGCTGGAAGGCTATCCCATTGGAGAGGCTATTCATCAGCGGTATGGGATTCCGGTAATCTTAGAAAATGATCTGAATGCCATTACACTGGGCTTTGGAAGATGCTATTTGAAGGAATATCCCGAAGAAATATGCGAAAATATTAATATGGCATATATTCATTTTGATAATGATTGTCTAAGTGCAGGCTTCCTTTCAGGCGGAAGAGTTTTGCGTGGCTGGAATAACTTTGTAGGGGAATTGGGACTGTTTCCGGTGGATGAAACAAGAACGCTGGATGATCTGCTGTCATCCACTTTGGAAGATGAGCGTTATGCTCAAATAATAGCAAAACTAATTGCAGGAATCTGCTGTATCTTGAATCCCCAATACATTGCCCTTGGGGGAAATGATTTTCGAAAAGGATGCCTGCCTTTGATTAACGATTATTTTGACAGTACCTTACCGGAGAAAATGTCTGCTGAGATACTATATGCAGAGGATATTTGGCATGATTATCTGGAAGGAATTGCTTATTTGACTGCTGAACAGATTTTTGCGGATGTAATGCTGGTAAGGGGGTAAATACTATATGACAGATACTGCTGCACAGTTGCCGGCACTGTCAAAAGTGCAAAGATCATTTCATGCCCAGGTGGTTTTCGGGACCTCTTTTATTTTTTTAACCAGCGGCGTTTTTTTGAGCGGTCTGGCTATATACATGGGAGCAAGCGATTTACTGGTAAGTTACATCAGTATGATTACAAATATTTGTGGGATATCGATTATCTTTTTCTCATCCTTTATGGAACGGTTTCGTAGTTTCAAAAAGATAACAATAGGATTAACAGTTCTGTCGAAGTTTGCCACGCTGCTGATTGTTCTGATTCCGGTGTTCGTTCCGGCTGACATGCAGATTATAATTTTTATACCCGTCATGATTACAGCATTTACTTTACAGGCGCAGACAACGGTTGTCTTGAATAACTGGATGGTCACCTTTGTGGAGGATAAAAAGAGCGGCAGATATATTGCGGGGCGCCAGACCTTTGTTTTGGGGGTAACGGTTATTCTGTCCCTGGCAGGCGGCAGGCTGCTTGATGCGGTATCGGGAGCATATATTGGATTCTTTCTTTTGTTTTTGGCAGCAATGATTATGGGTGTCTTGGAAATAATCGTATTGCTTCACATTCCCGATGTGGAACAGCAAAAAATAATGGTAAAGAAAAGCAGGTTTTCAGATATGGTTCGGGTACCTTTTAGAAACCGCCAGTTTTTGGCCTTTGTTGTGTACATTTTTTTGTTTTATCTGATGCTTTCCATTGCTGATAGTTTTACGGTAGTATATATGATGCGTTATCTGCAGCTTTCCTATGTCACAACGACTGGTATGCAGATGTTGATCTCATTGCCGCAGATCTTCCTGCTGGGGGTCTGGGGGAAAGTGAGTGACAGAAGAGGGCATCAGTTTGCACTTACTGCTTCCATATGGTTTTTTATAGGTGAAACGTTTTTTATGGCATTATCCAATCCCCATAACCTTTATGTATTTATTCCGGTCGCATTTTTATTTGCTTCTGCAGCGAATGCCGGGTTTATGGTCTCTGTGTTTAACCGGCGCTACGAGCTTATGCCAGCGGAGGGGAGGATCTTGTATGATAATTTTTACAGTGCTGCGGTTGGATTGGCGTTTATTCTGGGACCTGTCATTGGAGGTGGTGTGAAACGTCTGCTGGAATCCAGCTCATGGGTGACTGAAGTCATACAATTTGGAAACATCCGGCTTTTATATGTAGTATCAACGGCTGCAATTATATTACTGCAGGTTCTAATGATGAGTGTCAAGAGTAAAGGCAGTAAAATTACTTTAGAAGGAGGTTGCTGACATGGCAAAAATAGATTTGCATATACATTCCAATTGCAGTGATGACGGATCGTTTTCTGTTCCTGAAATAATGGATCTGTGTAAACAATCACACATCTGTTTTATGTCCATTACGGATCACAATACTGTTAGGGGCGTACCGCAAGCCTTGGCACTGGCGGGGCAAATGGGAATTGAGGTTATATCCGGAGTGGAACTGGACTGTGTCTGTATGGGACGGAACTTTCATCTGCTGGGTTATGGATTTGACTGTACGGATCCTGTATTTGCGGAGATTGAGCAGAGTATTCTTGAGCAGGAACGTAAAGCGGCAAGGAAAAAAATTGAACTTATCCGGGAGGAGACGGGGATTCCTCTTGGAACGGATGAAGTACTGGAGGCTTCAGAAGATGGCGTAGTTACCGGTGAGCTGATTGCGGAATTGTTATTGAAAAAAGAAAATGCAAAGGATTATCCGATATTATTACCGTATCTGCCTGGTGGGAAGCGCTCCAACAATCCTTTTGTGAACTTTTACTGGGACTATTTTTCACAGGGGAAACCGGCATATGTACCCATAAAATATATTTCCATGGAAGAGGCTGCCGGCCTGATTCATGCAGCAGGAGGAATTGCAGTACTGGCGCATCCCGGACAGAATCTGCAGGGAGACTATGCTTTTCTGCAGCAGATAGTCAGGACGCATCTGGATGGTATCGAAGCATATTCCTCGTATCACTGCAGAATGGAAATAACTTATTTTACCGAGATAGCCCAGGAAAATAACCTGCTAATAACCTGCGGAAGTGATTTCCACGGCAAGACAAAACCCTCCATCCGTCTGGGCGGACATGGAGCAGATGAAGAAATGTCTGCAATTATCCGGGAAAAAATAATGGTGAAAATGCAAAATAGCCATTGACTGTCAGTATTTCCACAAAGGGCTGTGTCTGGTGATAAAGAGCCATAAATACAGTCAGATACATGCAAGATATACAGCAAGATATACAACTACAACAAGATATATAGCAAGAAACCGTCCGCACTGATGCCGGACGGTTTCTTGCTCGCTTATTTATTTTTATGAACCATTTCCCCATCTTTTCCAATCAGATAGCCACCGGTATAAATTACTTTATTTTCCGGTTCATCAAAAGCCGGAACCTCTTCATTTAACAGCTGAAGTGCTGTTTCCAAACCTAGTTTGCCCATTTTTTCAGAATCCTGGAGCATGGTTCCGGACATTTCCCCTTCCACAATGGCGTTGACTGCCTGCTGGCTTCCGTCAAATCCAAATACAAGCACATCTTTTTTGCCAGCTTCTTTCAGTGCCCGGGAAGCACCCAGAGCCATTGGATCATTTTCCGCAAAGAGTGCGGTAATATCCGGATGATACAGAATCATTTTCTTAGTTTTGGTATATGCAAGGTCTTCGTCGGAATTGGCGTATTCCACCGCTGAAATTTTATATCCGGCATCTGTTACTTTTGAAATGAATGCATCGCCGCGGCGATTGGCATAAACGGCAGAAGACTCACATTTCAGTACTGCCATTTCTTTTGTATGGTCCGGGTTATCTTTTAAGAGGCTTAAAGCATATTCCGCCACTGTTTCCCCTCCGGCAGTGCAGTCAGATACAATCAATGCATCCTTGTCTGAACCGCCGTCACCGATATCCACTATGACGATGGGGATGTTTTTTTCGTGTGACAGGTCTACGATTTCTTCCATATATCCCGGGTAACAGGGGGAGACTACCAGAGCATCAATATCCTGTGCAATCAGGCTTTTGCAGCCACGCAGCATTTCTTCCGGGTCATTGTTTTGGTTGTGGGTTAGCAGCGTAATGCCAAGGCTGCCGGCATCTTCTTTTAGACTTTTGTCCATCCGTTTGAAAAAATCATTTTCCAGCGTATAGACAGACCAGCCCACATTGATCCCGTTGGGGCTTGCCGGTGTAATTTCCTGTATCACGGATTTTGTGACTCCTGCAGTTCCGGGATCGGAACATCCTGGAACAAGCAGCAATAAGGCGCCTGCGGATAAGAAGGTAAAGAATTTTCTGTGATTTTTTTTATGTCTCATATTTAAGCACTCCTTTATAGTGGTTATGATTGCGCACATCAGCTTTTATGATATAATAATAATCATAATTTGTATAGTATGACAGGTAAAAAAAGCATCAAAATATGTGATTTTCTAAGATTTATGGGAGTAAGGAGAGGAGGGAAAGAGAGGATGAAGAGAAATCAATGGTATGAAGATCTAGTTACGGTAGCATCAAAACAGCAAAAGTCCATGGCTTATCCGGCACCATCTTTTATACAGCCTCAGACCTTACTGAAATATAACAGGGAGCTTGCCACGAACTCCTATGTGATACACAATATTCATCAGTTGTCGGATCGTTTTTCCAAAGATGAGAATCTCTGAAAAAACCTGTTTTTGAGAGAACACTTAAATCTTTTTACGAAGAACAGAATCCTCTGTCAGATTTTTTGAGGGGAGAGTCTGGAAATCCCCGCAACTATATCTTTTATTCTTTGAGCCACAATGTCAGGGCACAGTAAATTATTTCCAGTATTATTCAGGAGTATGCTTATTCCGGGTTTCACCAATCTTATGCGTTGGAGGCATATTTTTTACTGTTGTTTTCCACACTGGTCCGGTCTAATGAATATAGTTTTTATGGCATAGATAAGAAAACGATGGAGATCATACAATTTATAAGAGAGAATTGTTGCCGGCATACGCTGGGGAATATTGCAGAAATGCTGGGATATCATCCTAATTATCTGACTACTTACGTGAAAAAACATACGGGCAGAAATTGCAGAGATATCATACAGGAAACAAAACTCCAGTACGCAATTGAGCTGTTGGATAACTCGGAATTGAGCATTTACCATATTGCAGAGGAATGCGGCTATTCCAGTCCAAGCCATTTTTTTCGGGTATTCCGTGAAAAGTATGGAATTACACCCAATGAGTATAGAGTAAATAAGGTTTAGAATATAGGAGTAAATAACAGGCACATGCTGACTTACAGTGTGACAAACCGGAGATCTCAGGCAGATACTCCGGTTTTGTCATGTAGTGCTTTCTATTCAGGGATAGGATATATACTTTGTAAAATGACAGATCAGCAGGAGCAGAAAAGAATTGACAGAGAAATAGCAGTGAGATATAATAAGTCCGTAAACAGACTAAATACAAATTTGTCAGGAGGATGGGTATGGAGATCAGGGAGTACATTAAAGAATATTATGATTTTTGGTTTGGGATTAACAGTATCTATGAAGTGTGGTCAAAAAAGCGGGGATTGACATTTTATTCACTGTCCGTTTTATATATCATACATGAGAAGGAAGGAAACTGCACGCAGAAGATGATCTGTGATCAGCTGCTTCTGCCTAAACAGACAATTAACACTATTTTAAATTCTTTTGAGAAGAAGGAATGGATTATAAGAAGTACGATGGAAAATGATAAACGCAATAAGGCAGTACTTTTTACAGTACAGGGACAGGATTTTGCAGACAGGATTATGAAAGAATTATATCAGCTGGAAGCGTGTGCCATGAATAAAATGAAAGAGGGACAGAGAGCGGATATGGCGGATAATAACCGTCTGTTTCTGACTAATCTGCATAAAGTAATGGAGATCAATGCAGATGATGCAAAGGAAGGTGCCGGATGTTAAAGACATTTTTGAAATTTGTTTTGCCGTCTATGCTGGCTTTTGCATTTTCGGGGGTTTATGCGATTGTAGATGGTTTTTTCGTGGGAAGAAATATAGGAGATGCCGGTTTGGCGGCTATTAATATTGCCTATCCGATGACGGCATTGATTCAGGCAGTAGGAACAGGGATCGGAATGGGAGGGGCTATTTATTTCTCTATCAATAAAGGAAGACAAGATGAGAAACGTGCATCCGGGTACGCGGGTAACACGATGGTTTACCTGCTTTTTGCATGTATTCTTCTTACGATATTTTTGGCATGTGTTCATTATCCGGCTTTAGAATTATTTGGTGCTGAGGGAGAAATCCTCACTTTAGCGAATGAGTATATTCGTGTCATTATTGTAGGGACAACTTTTCAGCTGCTTTCCACAGGGCTGGTTCCGCTTCTGCGTAATCATGGCAAGGCAATTTTTGCAATGGGATGTATGGTTGCAGGTTTTGTAACCAATATTGTGCTTGATTATTTGTTTATTGCAGTACTGCCATTTGGTATGGCGGGAGCGGCGTGGGCGACGATAATCGGACAGGCTGTAACAATGGTACCCTGCCTGCTGGTCTTATTTTCTAAAAAGTATCGTCTGCCAAGGGAGGCGTTTAAACCTCAGTTTGGGATACTGAAAGAGATTATATCTACGGGAATATCTCCTTTTGGTCTGACGCTTTCTCCCAATATTGTTCTGTTGATTATGAATAAAACAGCTATGCTTTACGGCGGTACTCTGGTGGTGGCATCCTATGCGGTCATCAGCTATGTCAGCTGTGTGGTACAGCTGCTTTTACAGGGAGTAGGTGATGGAAGCCAGCCTCTGCTCAGCCGTTATATTGGAGAGAAGAATGATAAGTCAGCAGGCACAGTATGCAAAATGGCATATATACTGGCGGCTGTGGTGGCGCTTCTGTGTGGTGGAGTGATGATTGCCCTCAGATATGTAATCCCACCGTTTTTCGGAGCCTCTCCCCAGGTCACGGAAGCAGCGGCAGAAGCCTTGCCTGTTTTTGCAGCCGGATTTCTTTTTATTGCTTTTCTAAGAGTAACGACATCTTATTTTTATGCTTCCGGCAAAAACCGGTTTGCTTATATTCTGGTATATGGTGAGCCGGCACTCTTGTTTTTACTGCTTACTTTTGTATTTCCGCGTTTTTGGGGATTAACGGGGGTTTGGATTTCCGTACCGGTAACTCAGATGCTTCTCTCAGGGATTGGATTTTACTGCCTGAAAAGAAAGGGAATTAAGCCGGATAATGTTCCTGATATGGTGCTGCAGAAGAATTTTGACAAATAATATGTTTGATCGTCCTGTTTTGATATATTTTATCTTTTCTTCCTATTATTAAAGAAATAATAATATTGCCATTTATTGACTTTGCAATTTCACCAGAGTATAATTGAGTTAAGTTTTAATCCCTGTGCAAAGTGCAGCGGCGCTTGGTACAGGAATGACATATACTATACCAGAGATGATGGATAAAGGGATGGATAGATGACGAATAACTATACGGGACTGAACGATGATGAAGTACAAAAACGTATTAACCTGGGTGAGGTCAATACGGTAGATACGAACATATCCAAATCGAAAAAGGATATTGTGAAAACCCATACGCTGACTTATTTTAACTTTTTAAACTTATTCTTAGGCGTATTGGTTCTGATATCGGGGCAATTTAAGAATATTACATTTATGGGAGTTATAATCATTAACTCAGTGATTGGTATTGCCCAGGAATTTAAAGTAAAGAAGCTGATTGATAAACTGTCGGTTATAACAGCATCCAAAGCAAAGGTGATCCGAAGCGGTGCCAGAATTACGATCCCGGTAAATGAGGTGGTAATTGATGACATCCTGATAGTGGAAAACGGAGATCAGGTGTGTTCTGACAGTATTGTTCTGGAATCTGACGGTATTGAAGTAAATGAATCCATGCTTACCGGAGAATCCAAGCCGGTGAAGAAGAAATCCGGAGATGTTCTTATGTCAGGCAGCTATCTGGTAGCAGGCAGCGGCATCGGGCGTGTGGAACATGTGGGAGAAGAGAATTATGCCACAGAGCTTGCGAAAAAAGCGAAGAGCAAGAAACGTGCCACGTCTGAAATGCAGCGGACGATTAAACGGATTATCAAGGTGCTGGGTATTTTGATTATTCCGGTTGGAATTTTATTATTCTGGTCCCAGAAAAGCATTCACGATATCAGCTTTTCAAACGCCCTTGTCAGTACCGTTGCCGGAATTATTGGAATGATTCCGGAAGGGCTGGTCTTACTTACCAGTGTATCCTTTATCCTGGGGGTTGGCCGTCTGGCAAAGCAGCGTGCCCTGGTACAGGAAATGGAGGCGATCGAAGCCCTCGCCAGAGTAAATGTGCTCTGCCTGGATAAAACAGGTACCATTACCACCGGGAATCTGGAAGTTGTGGAAGTGGTGCCGCTGGGAGATACAGAGAGTATCCGCGTTGAAAATGTAATGAATGAGATAGCGTTTGCCTTTGATGACGTAAATGCTACGCAAAATGCATTGATGCAGCGCTTTAAGAAAACAAATCTCTGGCAAGTGGAAGAGAAGATTCCTTTTTCTTCAGATCGCAAATACAGGGCGATCCGGTTTGGGCAGGAAGGCGCATTTGTACTTGGAGCACCGGAGTTTTTAATCCGGGATGACGAAGAATTAAAAGCCAGGGTGGATGGCTATTCCAATCAGGGTTTCCGTGTTCTGCTTCTTGGCAGCTGCGAGAATATGTCTCAGGAAGATGGATCGGTGGACGGAGTAACTCCGGTGGGACTGGTGGTTATTACCGATCAGATTCGTACTACCGCTAAGGATACCTTTGCATATTTCAAAGAGCAGCAGGTAGAGATTAAGGTTATCTCAGGGGATAATCCCATAACTGTTTCCAATATTGCGGTGAAAGCAGGATTGGAAGGCGGAGAACATTATGTGGATGCTTCCACGCTTCCGGAAGATTTTGAAGAACTCAAAGAGCAGGTTGCAAAGTATTCCGTATTTGGCAGGGTTCGCCCGGAGCAGAAACAAAGCATTGTAAAAGCCTATCAGGCAAACCAGAAGGTTGTGGGAATGGTAGGAGACGGTGTCAATGACGTTCTGGCGCTTAAAGATGCCGACTGCGGTATTGCTATGGCAGCGGGAAGTGATGCGGCAAAGCAGGTTGCCCATATTGTACTTCTGGATTCAGATTTTGCATCTATGAAGAACATTGTGCGGGAAGGCCGCATGATCATTACAAATATTGAAAAAGTAAGTGCGTTGTATCTGACTAAAACCATATATTCCGTTATTTTATGTGTTATATTTATATTTTTACAGCGTTCTTATCCCTTTATTCCCATTCAGCTGTCCTGGATCAGCAGTACTGCAATCGGAATCCCCAGTTTTATTTTAACACTGGAGCAGACGGAAGGTGTGACCACCACCGGTTTCTTGAAGCATGTACTGCGGGTGTCACTGCCGGCTGCATTGACGATGGTTCTTACTATGAGTACGATACAGGCATTAAGTCCTTTCTGGGGTATGAACGAAACGATGACTTCTACCTTTAACCTGCTTGTTGGCGGTATGGTGAGTATGCTGGTGGTATTCCGAGTATGCAGACCTATGAATATGCTAAGAAGAGTGCTGAGTATTGGGGTAGTTGCTATCTTTTGTACAGGAATTCTCATTGCTCCGGGATTGTTGGGGATATATGATGTATTCCGATGGGAAGTAATCTTTGTGATACCAATGATCTGTATGGCGCTGGTATTGGAACGGGGATTTGCAAGATTTGTGAACTACTGTTATATTTTAAAGGATAAGATCTCGAAAAAAGTATATGAAAAGTTAAGAAAGCATTATACCAGTATTAATTAAACTGGGAATATCATGAATACGGCTGTAGAATCAGTCAGAACTGGGCTTAAAGCTCTTCTGGGTGATTTTACAGCCGTATTTTATTTACCCGGCGCATCTTCCCAACAGGTTCAAACAGACCCGCACAAGTGCTTGGCGGGTCATTTGGCATTTTAGGCAGAGGGAAGATTCTTGACAGTTAGACAGAGGTGAGATTAGACCCTGTTTATGACGGAGGTTTTTACTGGTGAAGATCATCGGAAAGCTGATACATTTCCTTATAGTCTTTTGGGGAAATGCCGTACTCTTTTTTAAAAGCCCGATAGAAGCTGGAATAGTCTTTAAAACCATATTGTTCGAAAACTCTGCTGATTGGCATACTGCCAAGAATGGCATCTTTGCAGGCATGCAGCCGCTTTTTTGTAATGTACTGGTGGATGGAGATGCCGATATTGTCTTTAAACATATGGGAAATATAAAACTTGCTGACATAAAACTGCTGTGCCAGATGCTCCAGGGACAGGTCTGCATCCAGGTGATCCGATACATAATTACAAATATTCAGATACAGGGATTTCTCTGAAGTGGTGGTTTTCTGATGATTTTGTTCATAAACCAGCCGGTTCAGGTAAAGAATCAGGGTATTGATCTGAAGGGATATTTCAGATTCTTTTCCAAACCGATCGTTTCTGGTTTCTTCGATCAGCCGGAAGATCATGGATTGTATGGCGTTAAAGGTAATGACTTCTGTATGGTAGACATAGTGCTTTGCAGTAACGGTATACTGCATCAGGTAGATATAATCGGTGGAGGCATTGGTGAGCCGGCTGCAGTAATCTTTGCTGATCCAAAGTACAAACCGCCTGTAGGGCTTTTCCTGGTCCAGGAAACAGGGGTGATGCTTTGTGCCCGGCGGAATCAGTAAAAAGTCTCCGGGTCTGACGGGGTGGGGGGTTCCATTGATGGAAATGTTCACATTTCCTTCCAGGAAAAAATAAAATTCATAGTAATCGTGGCTGTGTGAGTCCACAGGTGAAAGTCCCAGATCACTGTAATAATAGATTTCAAAATCTTTAGAGCGCATATACTGGCGGGTGCTGAAAGCCGTCTGCAGGTTTTTCTTCATAGTCTTGTAGGAATCCTTTCTGGCAAGCTGATTTTTAGTTGTCATAATATCACATCGTAAATCCTATTATAATACGTTACAGCAAGTTTTGCAATGTATACAACAACTATACCAATTGGATTTTTCGATAATAAAAGTATAATAAGAATTATCAAATAGAGAAAGCTTTGCCAGAGGATGTGTCCACATCCTTGGGAACGATGCATAAGAAAGGTAAATGGTGGATTTTATGGAAATGACATTGAGATGGTATGGGAGCAGGCATGATTCGGTAACTTTAGAGCAGATCAGACAGATTCCGGGGGTGACAGGTGTGATTACGACCCTGTATGATTCCGTTCCGGGGGAGGCGTGGAGTGCTTCGGATATTCAGGCAATGAAGGATGAAGTGGAGGCAGCAGGGCTTCACGTGTCCGGCATTGAGAGTGTAAATATACATGATGCGATCAAGGTGGGAACTTGCGACAGGGATCGTTATATTGATAATTATATTACCACACTTGAGCGATTAGGGCAGGCGGATATTCATCTGGTTTGCTATAACTTTATGCCGGTATTCGACTGGACGAGAACAGAGCTTGCCCGAAAGAGGCCCGATGGTTCTACTGTCCTGGCTTATAATCAGGAGACTGTAGATAAATTGAATCCGGAAGATATGTTTACTTCCATAGATTCTGATTCCAACGGCTTTGTACTTCCGGGCTGGGAACCGGAGAGGATGTCAAAAATCAAAGAATTATTTGAACTGTATAAAGAAGTGGATGGCGAAAAATTATTTGAAAATCTGAAATATTTTCTGGAACGAATTATGCCGGTCTGTGACAAATATGACATCAATATGGCAATTCACCCGGATGATCCGGCATGGAGCGTTTTTGGACTTCCAAGGATCATCATCAATAAGGAAAATATTTTAAGAATGATGAAAATGGTGGATAATCCTCATAATGGCGTGACATTCTGTTCAGGATCCTATGGTACCAATCTGGAAAATGATTTACCGGACATGATCCGTTCCCTGAAAGGCAGGATTCATTTTGCCCATGTAAGAAATTTAAAGTTCAATTCCCCAACGGATTTTGAGGAAGCGGCACATTTATCCAGTGACGGCACCTTTGATATGTACGAAATCATGAAGGCTTTGTATGAGATTGGATTTGAAGGTCCGATCAGACCGGATCACGGACGTATGATCTGGGGAGAAGTTGCAATGCCGGGTTATGGACTGTATGACCGTGCCTTAGGCGCGGCCTATCTAAACGGACTGTGGGAAGCGATTGTGAAAAACGAACTGGATCGTATCTGAAAAATTATTCCGGCAATCAGCAGAAAGCATTTTTCGGATGCGCTGCAAAACTTAAATGATTTCAATATATTTTAAAGAAAAGAGGAACTGGCATGCAGTTAAATAAAATCGGTTTACAGGATAGACCGGCTTGGGAAAAAGCCGGATACAAGCTTCCGGAATTTGACCGGGAGGCAGTGCGAAAGAATACCATGGAGAATCCATTTTGGATCCACTTCGGCGCTGGGAATATCTTTCGGGCATTTCAGGCAAATGTAGTGCAGAATCTTTTGAATAGAGGTGTTCTGGACCGGGGTCTGATTGTTGCGGAAGGTTATGATTATGAAATAATCGGGAAAATGAATGTCCCTCACGATGACTATAGTATTCTTGTGACTTTAAAGTCAGATGGTTCTGTGGAGAAAACAGTGGTGGGCAGCGTAGTGGAATCCCTTACGGCTGATAGTGATAATGACCGGGATTATAGCCGTTTAAAAGAGATCTTTCAGAAAGATTCGCTGAAAATGGTCAGCTTTACCATTACAGAAAAAGGCTACAGCCTGGTAAATGGAAAAGGAGAGCAGCTGCCGTCTGTGAAAGCGGATATGGAGTGCGGTCCTAAAAAGCCGGAGAGTTACATTGGGAAAATTGCTGCACTTTTGTATGAGAGATATCTTTCAGAGGAAAAGCCGGTAGCTATGGTAAGTATGGATAACTGTTCCCACAACGGAAGCAAATTATATGAAGCGGTTGCAGCTTTTGCCAGAGCATGGGAAGAAAATGGCACTGTGAAAAAAGGTTTCCTGGCATATGTGAATGATAAAGAAAAAGTATCTTTTCCATGGACCATGATCGATAAAATCACACCAAGACCGGATCCGTCCGTAAAAGAAATACTGGAAAAAGACGGTGTGGAGCAGCTGGATCAGATTGTCACTTCTAAAAATACCTATGCCGCACCTTTTGTCAATGCGGAAGAATGTGAATATCTGGTGATAGAAGATGCATTTCCAAATGGAAGACCGGATCTGGAAAGCGGCGGTATCCTTTTCACTGCCAGAGAGACGGTTGATAAAGTGGAGAAAATGAAAGTGTGCACCTGTTTAAATCCGCTGCATACTTCCCTGGCTGTGTTTGGCTGTCTCCTGGGATACGACTTGATTTCAAAGGAAATGAAAGACCCCGCGTTAAAAAAACTGGTGGAAGTAATCGGTTATGAAGAAGGACTGCCGGTTGTGATCAATCCGGGGATTCTGGATCCGGAAAAGTTTATAGATGAAGTTCTGAATGTGAGAATCCCCAATCCGTTTATGCCGGATACGCCTCAGAGAATCGCAACGGATACTTCCCAGAAGCTGGCGATACGTTTTGGGGAAACCGTGAAGGCATATCAGAAATCGGAACAGTTAAATATAAAGGATCTGAAAATGATTCCATTGGTCTTTGCCGGGTGGATTCGTTACCTGGCTGGCGTAGACGATAATGGAAATGCATTTACCTTAAGCCCCGATCCTATGCTGGATACTTTGCTGCCCCTGATTAAGGAACTGAAGCTGGGGGAAGAATCCGATGTTCACCGGATATTAAAACACCTTTTGTCGGATGAGCAGATCTTTGGCATAAATGTGTATGATGTGGGAATGGGAGAACTGGTAGAGTCATATGTAAAAGAAATGACAGCGGGACCCGGAGCCGTAAGAAACTTATTGAATAAGGTAACCGGTGTATAAAGTAAGGGAGGATGAAATGAAGCAATTTTTAGATGAAAATTTTCTGTTGAAAAATGAAACGGCTAAAACGATGTATCACGGTTATGCAAAGAATATGCCCATTTTCGATTTCCATAATCATCTGAGCGCCGAGGAAATTTATGAGGACTGCTGTTATGAAAATATTGCCCGGGTGTGGCTTGGCGGGGATCATTACAAATGGAGAGCCATGCGCGCATTTGGTATACCTGAAGAGCAGATTACCGGAAATAAAGTGACTGACTGGGAGAAGTTTACAGCCTGGGCAAAAACAGTACAGGCGGCTATGGGAAATCCGCTTTATCACTGGACCCACTTGGAACTACAGCGGTATTTTGGAATATCAAAGCCCCTGACACCGGAAAATGCGAAAGAGATCTGGGATAAATGCAATGAGAAGCTGCAGCAAAAAGAATATTCAGTCCGAAACCTCCTTCAGATGCAGAATGTGAAAGCGTTGTGCACGACAAATGACCCTCTGGAAGATCTCGCTTACCACAGGAAGTTAAAAGAGGAGGGATTTCAGATTCAGGTACTGCCCACCTTTCGTCCTGACAGGGCAATTGCTCTGGAAAAAGATGATTTTGTACCGTATATAAGGGAACTTGGGGAAAAGGCCGGATATGAACTGGCTTCGATTGATCTTTTGCTGGATGCCTTAAAAGACAGATTAGACTTCTTCGTGAAAATGGGATGTGTGGTCAGCGATCACAGCCTGGAATGTAATATCTACCGGGAAACGAACAGAGATGAGGCTGATTTGATTTATCAGAAAAAGCTGGAGGGAAGAGAAATCACTCCAGCGGAATGTGGAAAATACCGCGGATTTGTACTTCGCAGTCTGGGACGTGAATACCACAGGCGGAAGATGGTAATGCAGCTGCATATCGGGGCACTTCGCAATAATTCATCCCGTATGTTCCGGATTACCGGGGCAGACAGCGGGTTTGACGGCATGAATGATTTTCACTATGCGCCTGAAATCAGTGCCCTGCTGGACAGTATGGACAAAACAGATGAACTGCCGAAGACCGTTCTCTACTGCCTGAATCCCAATGATATGGAAATGCTGGCAGTCATGGCTGGTAATTTTCAGGGAGGACAGATAAAAGGAAAGGTACAGCTGGGTGCGGCATGGTGGTTTAATGATCATAAAGCCGGGATGGAAAAGCATCTGGAGGATCTTGCGAACGTGGGGATTCTACCTGCATTTATTGGAATGCTTACTGACTCCAGAAGCTTCTTATCCTTCCCAAGGCACGAATATTTCCGAAGAATTCTCTGTGAAAAACTGGGCAACTGGGTAGAGGACGGCGAATACCCGCCGGATCTGGATTACCTGGGAAAAGCAGTGGAGGATATCTGTTATAGAAATGCAGCTGCTTACTTTGGAATTCCCGGTTGATGTCTTGCAAGGGTATACTACTATATCATTGCACAATAATTAGGCAATGATATAGTTCCGCCCGGCACCAGGAAGTGGAATTATCTTCTTATTTCCATTCACGCCGGTATTCCTGGGGGGTGGCATTCATATGCTTTCGGAAAATTTTCGTAAAGTAATTACCACAGGAAAACCCGCAGGTAACAGCGATGTGGTGAACGGGAAGTGCTGTCTCAAGAAGGAGGGCGGCAGCCTGCTGCAAACGGATGTTTGTCAGGTATTTAATAGGTGGAACTCCGGTTTCTCTGGTAAATTCCCGTGTCAGATGATTGGGGGAAATATCAAGCAGCCCCGCGATTCTTTCAATGCCTTCGATGGTAGCATATTGTGTTTCCATAATTTTAATGGCGGCCTGTGTCCGGTTAGAGTAATCGGCTTCATTGTGTATGACACTCTGGCAGAGCCGGCATAAAAAACGATAGGCAAATTCACTGGCAAGAAACGGATGAAACATTCTGCCGCTTTGGGTTTGGTTATATAAGTCGAAAAGAGTCTGGATGGCGCTGTTTTGCAGCGGCAGATCCAGAATCTTTCCGGCTTTTTTTGTGATCAGTTCATAATAACCGGAAACGGAGTCCCCCCTGAGGAGCAGAAAAATAAATTCCCAGGGCTGATCTGTCGTGTCAGCGGGCATATAATACTTTTCATCGTCGGGTATATGTATAAAAAATCCCTGTCCCGGTTTCAGGCGGAAACGTTTACCGTGGGATTCATAGATCCCTTCCCCTTTTAAAGTGTACTGGAAAAGGTAACTGTCTATATTTCGGTCCCGGTTATCAAAGTAATAGTCAGTATTCCAACGCTGTTCTATTCCCATGCAGCTTAAGGATATGCATGGATCCTGGAGTTCATCCGGAAATAAAAAGTTATAAAATCCAAATTCATATGCCATCAAAAAATTACCTCTTTTATCATATTAGTCAGATTGATTATTTGCTAATAACTGTATATTATAGAATTATGATAACACAGGGTATACGATAAGTATATAGCAAAAAATTACCATATGGAGGGATACTATGAGCTTTAAAGTAGCATTTATCGGGGCAGGGAGTTTAGGATTTACCAGAGGTTTGTTAAGAGATATCTTATCGGTGAAAGAGTTTTCTGATATTGAGGTGGCATTTACCGATATGAACGAGGAAAACCTGAAGATGGTGACACAGCTCTGCCAGAGGGACATTGATGAAAACGGGCTGAAAATCAAGATTTTATCCACTACAAACCGAAGAGAAGCATTTCAGGATGCTAAATATGTGATCAACTGTGTCAGGGTGGGAATGCTGGAAGCTTTTGCAACAGACGTGGAAATTCCATTGAAATATGGCGTGGACCAATGTGTTGGTGATACCTTATGTATTGGCGGGATTATGTACGGACAGAGAGGCATTGCAACCCTTCTGGAATTCTGCAGGGATATTCGTGAGGTGGCAAACCCGGGTTGCATCCTATTGAATTATTCCAATCCAAACGCCATGCTTACCTGGGCATGCAATAAATATGGAAAAGTTAAGACTTATGGTCTATGTCACGGAGTACAGCATGGACATGCGCAGATCGCAAAGGCATTTGGCGTGGAAGTTAAGGATGTGGATATTATCTGTGCAGGACTGAATCACCAGACCTGGTACATAAGTACTAAGATCAAGGGAGAGGAAAGAGTACAGGATCTCTACGAATTGATGTTAAACCAGCAGGATATGCTGGACAACGAAAATATCCGTCTGGATGTTATGAAAAACTTTGGCTATTATTCAACAGAATCCAATGGCCATCTGTCCGAATATCTTTCCTGGTACCGAAAACGCCCGGAAGATATGGAAAATTGGATTAACTACAGCAGCTGGATTCAGGGTGAGACAGCGGGCTATCTGAGAGTCTGCAAAGAAGGCAGGAACTGGTTTGAAACAGATTTTCCAAATTGGCTGCAGGAACCTGCAAAAGAGTATAAGCAGGAAGAACGAAGTTTGGAACACGGAAGTTACATTATCGAGAGTCTGGAAACAGGACGCCCGTACCGGGGACATTTTAATACTATGAATGATGGATGTATCACAAACTTACCCGATGAATGTGTAGTGGAAGTTCCGTGTTATGTTGATTTTAATGGAATCTCTGTTCCAAAAGTTGGAGATCTGCCTCTTGGATGTGCGGCTATCTGTTCTCAGAGTGTGTGGGTACAAAAGCTTTCCGTGGAAGCAGCCGTACAGGGGGATATCAGACTGCTGTATCAGGCGGCAATGATGGATCCGCTGACAGGTGCCGTATGTACGCCGGGTGAAATCAGGCAGATGGTGGATGAGATGTTAATAGCCGGTGAAAAATGGCTGCCCCAGTATGCCAGTGAAATTGCACAGGCAAAAGAGCGTATGAAAGGGGAACTGCTTCCATACCGCAAGGCAAAAGGATTTACCATGAAAGAAAAATCCGTGGAAGAAATGTCTCAGGATAAGGAAAAAGCAAGAGCCATGGCTGGAGCTGCAGCAAAAGAAAACGTATAATAAATCTTTAACAGATAGTTTTAAAAACGGCAAAGGGGTGAATGAAAATGCAAAATAAAATAATTTCCGAATTCCAGCTGTCCGACATGATAGTCCGCTATACTTTATCTTCCCAGAATACAGCAGGATTTGAAATGTACCCGGCAAATCAAAAAAGCCGGTTGGCAGAGGATAAGGAATATGAAATAGAATCCCTGATACAGGTGATGATTGGCGGAGATGATTTTCCGGGTGGATTTTCTAACGGACATACTTTGAGAAATTCACAGTCCTGCTGCCATCTTAAATATCAGGAGCAAAGGGTACAGGAATCCGGAGAATTGCTGGAAATTACCACCCTGCTTCAGACGGAAGACGGACAAAAGGCGGAACATATCCTTGCCTATCAAAAGGGCAGAGAAGGATTTACCGTTAAAACCAGATATGGAAATGAATCGGAGCGGGAAATTACTTTAGAGATGTTATCCAGCTTTTCCATTGGGGGGATCACGCCCTTTGAAGCAGGAGATGCTCCGGACACCTTGCTGGTGCACCGCCTGAGAAGCAAATGGAGTGCAGAAGGCAGGCTTGAGACTCAGACGGCAGAAGAACTTCAGTTAGAGCCATCCTGGGCAAAACACGGCGCAGAAAGTGAAAAATTCGGACAGCTGGGTTCTCTGCCGGTAAGAAAGTACTTCCCTTTTGTGGCAGTGGAAGACCAAAAGCAGCAGGTTATATGGGCTGTCCAGGTGGGATGCCCTTCTTCCTGGCAGATGGAAGTGTACCGAAAGGATGATGGGCTGTGCATCTCCGGAGGACTGCCGGATTTTGATTTTGGACACTGGAGCAGGAATCTGGCACAGGGAGAATGGTTCGACACACCCACGGCGTATCTTACGGTATACCAGGGAAATCTGGATGATACCTGTCAGCGCCTGACCCGCATGCAGGATGAAAAATCGGAAAGCTGGTCAGCTGGAAATCTTCCGCTGGTATTCAATGAATATTGTACCACCTGGGGAATGCCGTCCCATGAAAACATTTCAAAAATTCTGGAAGTACTAAAAGGCAGGGGGATAGAATATTTTGTCATTGATGCAGGGTGGTATGCTGATCCTGTGAAGGGCTGGCAGAGCAATATGGGAGACTGGCAGGTCTATGAGGAATTGTTTCCATATGGCTTGCAGGCAACGGTAGATATGATTAGAAGTCAGGGCATGATCCCTGGAATCTGGTTTGAACTGGAGACCTGCGGCAGAGATGCCCGGGCATTTCATTATGAAGACCATCTGCTAAAGCGCAACGGTAAGGTAATTACAGTTGCAAGCCGCAGATTTTGGGATATGAGGGATCCATGGACGGTGGATTATCTCACGGAGCGGGTAATTGGTCTATTGAACCGGTTTGGATTTGGTTATATAAAAATTGATTACAATGAGACGATCGGAATTGGCTGTGACGGGGCAGAGAGCCTGGGAGAAGGACTGCGTCAGAATATGCAGGCAGCACAGGAATTTTTCCGTAAAATAAAAAGAGAAGTTCCGGGTATTGTAATTGAAGTCTGCGCATCAGGCGGTCACAGGCTGGAGCCTTCCTATTTGAACATCGGAGATGTGGCGTCATTCTCAGATGCCCACGAAGAAAGAGAAATTCCGGTGATTGCAGCCAACCTGCATCGGGCGATGCTGCCAAAGAAAAGCCAGATCTGGTCCGTACTGCGCAAAACAGATTCATCCTGCAGAATTGCCTATTCCATGGCGGCGGCATGTCTGGGTATGATGTGCCTTTCAGGTGAAATCTATGATCTGTCAAAAGAGCAGTGGGCATTGGTGGATGACGGAATCAGTTTTTATAAATCCGTGCGCCATATTATCTGCAATGGTGTAAGCCGTTTCTACGGACCCCGGTTATCCGGCTACCGTCATTTAAAAGGCTGGCAGGGGGTATTGCGTTTCAGTGAGGACGGGCAGGAAGCACTTCTTGTTATTCACAGTTTTGCCCGTTCCCAAAAGGAAATCATCCAAATTCCGGTGGGGGAAGCATATGGTATTGCAGGTATCTTTACCTCCGGCAAAAAAGCTGTATCCGTTGAAAACGCAGTGGTATCGGTTGAGATGGATCTGGATTTTGATGCAATTGCAATTCACTTTAAAAAGTAACAATCTGGCTCCTTTGACATATCTTAATTATAAAGGTATGTCAGAGGAGATTTTTATGGCTAAAATTATATTAGATGCCGGGCATGGCGGTACGGATACCGGTGTTGTTTACAAGGGCCGTCAGGAAAAAGATGATGCATTAAAGCTTACGCAAGCAGTGGGAAAACTATTGGAAGAAAAGGGAATAGAAGTGGTCTATACACGTTCTGACGATGAATACCGGACGCCTATTGAACGGGCAAATATTGCCAATGAGGAACAGGCTGACTACTACATTTCACTGCACCGGAATTCCAGCCCTGTGGAAAATCAGTACTCTGGTGTGGAATCCTTAATTTATGATGACTCCGGAATAAAATCAGATATGGCGGATGATATAAATGGAGAATTGGAAGAAGTGGGATTTAAAAACCAGGGAGTTAAAGTCCGTCCCGGGCTGGTTGTATTAAAAAGGACAAATATGCCTGCTGTTTGGGTAGAAGTAGGATTTATGAACAGCGACGAGGATAATCTGGTATTTGACACCCGGTTTGATGATATCGCCCAGGCGATCGTGAACGGAATTATGGAATCTCTGGACGAAGCTTCGTCACAGCCTACTTATTATCGTGTACAGACCGGAACTTTCAGAAGAAGAGATAATGCGGAGAGACTGCTAGAGCAGCTGCAAAGCCAGGGATTCCCCGCGTTTATCATCAATGAGGATGGATACTACAAAGTACAGGTGGGTGCATTTGAAGTGATGGATAATGCAATTCGTATGGAAGCCACACTTCGCAGGTACGGATATCCTACTTTTTTAGCTACTTAAGAAATTGGCATAAAAGCCGGAGTCAGAGCGTGTTTGAAAAATTCTCCTGCCATTTTTCAAATACGCTCTGCCTGGAGGCATAAAAATAATACAAGGCGAATAGTAATATTAAGGGGTATTTTCTCCGCTATGGTATTTTTCAGATCCATGGCGGAGATTTTTTTATTTCTGTATTTTTTGATTTAAACAGAAATTAGATCATTTAATATACATTGATTTCTATGAGAAATCATATGTATTAACAATATAAGTTTCGAATTCTGCAATAAAGGTCGGATATAATAAAAAGATGCAGAATATAGAAATATAAGAAAGGGTGTATGCATGTATTTTTCACGGGATGCATTATACCAATTTATAATTGAAAAGTCGAAAAATAAACTTGTTGTAAAGGGATTTTTGTCAGCAGGGGTCTGTATTGTAACCGGTATTTATCTGGGAATTGGGTCTTACTTTTCTTCCCACTTTATATTCTGTTCCACAATTAATGGAATCGAATGCGGTAAAATGACAGCGCAAGAGGCAGAAAATGAAATGGCGGAAAACCTGTTGGATTACCGCCTGGAGCTGATTGAACGTGGGGGGAAAAGGGAAGTCATTACAGGCAGAAACCTTGGGCTCACCTATCTGCAGGAAGGGCAGGTGGGACAGATTTTAGAAAATCAAAATGGTTTTTCCTGGGGGGTATCTCTTGGGAAAGGTAAAGATTACAGCGTTGTGCTTCCGGTGGAATATAACCAGGAAGTGCTAAATGACCTGATAGACGGCCTGGATTGTTTTTCGCCGGACAAATTCATAGCACCCCAGGATGCCGTCATTGTAGAAAAAGACTATGGCTTTGAGATACAATCTGAAATTCTTGGAACTACCATCAACCGGGAACGCCTTAGGAAAGCGGTTGAAAACGCAATTGCCACCAGCAGGCAAGTCATTGATCTGGATAAATCCGGGATCTATGAATCACCGGAGGTACTTCACACAGACAGAAGCCTGCAGTCTGAAGTGAAGCAGTTAAATGAGCTGACTACTGCGAATATTATTTTTGATTTTACCGACAGAAAAAAAGAGGTAAACCGCGGTGTCATCCGTGAGCTGCTTTCAAAGGATACGGACGGAAATTATTTTCTCGATGAAAATAAGGTTGGGGAGTGGGTATGCCAGTTAGCTTATGAAACGGATACCTTTGGGCTTTCCAGGGAATTTAAAAAGAACGATGGAAATACAATCACACTTCCCAGAGGAGGTGATTATGGGTGGTGTATCGACCGTCCGGCTACAACGAAGAAATTGTATGAGGCAATTAAGAACGGAATTACCGGTAAAATGGATCCTGCCTATCTCTATACGGGAAAAGACAGGGGGAAAGATGATATCGGGAATACATACGTGGAAATTTGCATTTCCCAGCAGCGGATGTGGTTTTATAAGGATGGAAAAGAACTGGTAGATACTCCCGTTGTAACAGGCAACCCCAACAAAGGGAATGCAACACCTTCTAATGGGGTATGGGCAATTGACGGTGTTATTCACGGGCAGATCTTAAGAGGGGAAGACTATGCGCAGCCGGTGACGTACTGGATGCCTTTTAATGGAAATGTGGGCATTCATGATGCAGGTTCCTTTCGCACGGCGTTTGGCTATGATATTTATCTCTGGAACGGATCTCACGGCTGTATCAACACCCCGGACAAAGCGGCGGCGGTGATCTTCGATAATGTAGAACGGGGAACGCCTGTAGTGGTGTATGATTAAACTTATTGGCGGGATGGAAACTGTACTGCAAAATCCGAAAGGGTTTTGCAGGGCAGTTTTCCAGATCCTGGAACAGGTGAAGCCTTATATTTTCCTGTACTTGACTTCTTTCTAAAAACCTCTTATAATTATTGAATGAACGGTTCAATAATATGCAAAGGCGGGTGCAAAATGGAAAACAGACTGGAACATATCTATGAGGCTGCAAGTTCTCTGTTCATTAACAAAGGATATGCAAGAACACAGATGAAAGATATCGCCAGCGAGATCGGCTTATCTACTGGAATGATCTATATTTATTTTAAAGGTAAAAAAGATATTTTAAACTTTATCCTGAAATGTACAATTGATAAAGGTTTTATGCAGCAGGAATTTACATATCCTATTGATGAGAGTTTGTTTGAGAACTTGGATGATGAAATTGATCAGGTGTTGATAGAAAGCAGTGCTAGGTTTTATGCTCCTTTGAAAGAACGAAGACCGGGATATTCTTTTGCACAAATGGTATCGGATGCCTATGATACTATTTCCCGTTACGGTACAGGCTGTCTGGTGATAGAAAAAAATATGGACGCGGTGGGAAAGGCAGGAAGAAGTTATCAGGAGTACAGAAAAATATTCTTTGATCAGGTTTTGGAATATGTAAACTTTTATATCGAAAGGGGTGAGGTACGCCCCATGAAATATACGGAGTTAAGTACACGCCTGATTATTGAAACACTGGCGTGGTGGGGAATGCATGTGATGAATGATGTGTTCCAGGTACAGAAAAATATACCGGCAGAGGCTGCAAAGGAAGTGTGCATGGATAATCTGGTCAGCGCATATGCAAAGGGAAACAGATTCCCTGAAGATTGACGTGCAGATTCCTGAAAGTGTAACAGTTGTTTAAAGTAGAAAAAAGGTTCTTGATTCGAAGAGCCATTTTTCATAGAGCAAGATTGAATGAATCGTTCAATTAATATGCGGAAAGAAGAAGGTTATGAAGAATAAAAAAGTGAAGTTAATTGGATTTTGTTTTATATTTTTAACCGTCACGATTATTGGGGGCTGCTCCGGCATCGGAGAGTTGAAAGAGGTTCGGTCAGAGAAATTCAGGACGTCTGAATTTGATGAGATTCTGGTGGATTACGATGGGGAGAGCATTTTTGTGGGAGAAAGCGATCATGGACAAGTGGTGGTAAAAGAACTGATGGATCAAAAGAAAAAGGCTTATCATGCTAATATAGATATTATCGGTGGACGGCTTACCATTGAAGAAGGAGCACGTCCCTTAGGCAGCAGCATACATGCTTATCTGGAAATATACCTGCCAAGGGATTTTAGCAAAAAAATCTCTTTTCACACAACTGGCGGTAAGATCATTTCGGAAACGGATCTGGTATTGTCAGAATTAAAAGCCGAAACCACAAATGGAGAGATCATGATATCCGGGCTTACTGCTGACGAACTGACGGTTAAAACCACCAATGGTGAAGTACAGTTAGAAAATATAAGTGGTAAAATTCATTATGAATCTACAAATGGAAATCTTACCGGAAGTGGACTCAGTGGATCGGGGAATTTTAATGTGTCCGCAAACGGTAATCTGAATCTGGCATATTCAAGAATTAATGAGGATCTTTCTGCATATACAAAAAATGGTGAGATAAAATTGGCGCTTCCTTCTGGTTTGGATTTTAACTTCTGTGCTAAGACTAAAAATGGTGAAATTAAAACAAATTTTTCAAAACAAATATCCGGCTCGGAACATGCATTACAGGGCATAATCGGAGATAATCCCAATGTGCTGGTCAACCTGGAAACAAAGAATGGAAATATGGATATAGAATATTTAAATCCAGAATGAGAAACCTAATAGTATCTAATGCCACCCAGCGTAAATACGCCACTATATAGCACCCGCTATCTGCGCCAGCTGCACGTCTGCGAATCTAGTCGTAGC
>OKVW01000417.1_pt1 | contig 25708 bp, 23 predicted proteins | sample 1606991 | NCBI WGS metagenome assembly OKVW01 (sample SAMN03281021, study PRJEB24777) | human gut metagenome | isolation source: fecal sample PR177 from 1 month old male Malay infant, vaginal delivered... | reverse complement strand
GCCCGCTACGCGCCCTTCATCCGGGACAAATCTCCCACAAAGTGTGACGCACAGCTGCCAGAAAGCAATTTTAAAACGCGCTCTAGCCCCCTGCAACATATAGAGAGCAGGGTTTGTTTTGTTTTAATATAATAATATCGTATCATAGATAAGAATGGGCTGTAAAGGGGGAAAATGGATTTAGTATAAAGCGGGGAAAGAACGATGGAATGAATTGATTTTAATAATATACTGTTGTATATTTAAAGAAGTGGTATATTGTTAAAATAGTAATTGAAGTATAATAAAATAGAAGAACTTGTATATCACTAAATATGTATGGATAAAAATAAATATAAAAAAATAATAAGAATAGTTTAGTATTGACTATTTATTAAAATTAATATAAACTTATTATATATAATACAGATCTTTAAGAAATCTACTGCTGGCAAGTCGCCAGGAATTCCAATTAATGTTAGAGGCTTTTCATGCCCTGAGAATCATTCATAGGATTGATAAGTAACTGTAAACTAAAAATATCGTGGCTACAAATAAACCAGAGAGTGTTTTTGAAAATTCTTTCTCGCTATCTGCACGCCCAACTTTACGGTATATTTGCCCCGAATACAGGTTACATAGACGCTAGGCGTCTTCAACCTGGACAAATCTTCACAAATACATCCTTTCATTTGTGATAGAAAAAAATAAATGTAGTGCAAAGTCCGATATTGCTGTAACTTAATTTTGATGTTATAATAAAGGAGAAAACATGGAAAAAATATTAAAAAAGATGAAACCGTTAGAGAAACTGGATTTGAAAGACAGATTTTTGTTTGACCAGGTAGCAGAAGATCCCGAATGCTGTCAGGCGATGCTGGAAATTATACTGGATAAAGAAATTACCATTTTGATGAAAAATGAAACGGAAAAGGAATTTCGGACAACAACTTCTCAGAGATCTATAAAAATGGATGTTTTTGCTGCAGACGCAGAAGATAAAATCTACAATATGGAAATGCAGCAAAAGAATGCCGGGAATCTGGCCAGACGTGGCAGGTTTTATCAAGCCCATTTGGATGTATCACTGTTAGAGCCGGGTGTTATAGATTTTAATGAGTTAAATGATTCCTATATGGTAATGATTGCATGCTTTGATCTCTTTGGATTTGGAAAGTACCGCTATACCTGCCGTATGGAGTGCAAGGAATTACCAGGCACTATTTTAGAAGATGGTGCAGTTAGGATCTTTTTAAACACAAAAGGGACAGACCGACATGGGGTAAGCCAGGAATTAATTGATTTTCTGCATTACGTTGAATGTTCTACGGATGAAGTCTGCGGCAAATGCGAAAGTGCGCGTATTCAGAGGATACATAAGCGCGTCTGCAGCATAAAGCGCAATGAAGAAGTGGGGGTGCGTTATTTGCAGCAATGGGAAGAAAAGATAATGATTCGTGAGGAAGGTATCGAAAAAGGTATCAAAAAAGGAATCGAAAAAGGTGAGCAGAAGAAAGCAATAGACATTGCAAAAAATCTCATCGATATCCTGGATGTGGAAGTCATTGCCACGAAGACAGGTCTGACCGTTGAGACGGTTCAGCAAATAAAAGCAGGTCAGATTAAGCAGGAAGAGGAATTGGGGGATGCGGAAGAAAATAATGAGGAAACAAACGAATAAAATAATTAAATAAGAAGATAAATAAGCAGTTAAATAAAGAAAAGAAACCGGAAATACTTTGTGAATTGTCCCGGAAGAAGATCTAAACGACTTCATGGAGGCAATTTCACTGATATTTCCGGTTCCTTTCCAATATGAAAAAGGATTATCTGAAATTATCTGAAATATTTTTCTTTTATAATATCTATCGGCATGTCCTGGCCGGTCCAGATCTTAAAGGAAGCTGCACCCTGGTATAACAGCATATACATGCCATTAGCGGTACGGCATCCGCATTCTTTGGCAATCTTTAGCAGCTTTGTTTCTTTTGGATTATAGATTACGTCAAATACCATCAGGTCTTTATGGAAGAAGCTGGTATCGGTAATCAGGCAGCCATCTGTTTTGGGTGCCATTCCAACGCTGGTTCCGTTGGTCAGGATATCGCTATCTGCAATTTCAGACTTCAGGATAGAAGGATCATCAAAGTCAAACAGAGTTACCTTACATTTGGTTTCTGCATTTAAGGTTTCCACGATTTTCAGTGCACGATCCCAGAATGCATCGTGAATGCTGAATACAGAGATTTCTTTTACACCGTCCAAAGCGGCCTGTATCAAAATAGCGCTGGCAGCACCTCCCGCTCCTAACAGGGTCATTTTCTTGCCGATGATGTCGAATCCGGAATCTTTGCATGCCATCATGAAACCGGTACCATCCGTTGTATAGCCAATAAATTTACCGTTGTCATTCAAAACAGTATTTACAGCACCGCCGATTCTGGCTGCAGGTGATAGTTCATCGCAAAGTTCACACATGATATTTTTATCAGGCATCGTAATATTAAAGCCTAAAACGTTCATTGCGCGAAGACCTTCTGCCGCCTGAGGCATTTTATCCACTCCAACATCGAATGCCAGATAAGTACAGTCAATGCCAAGCTGCTCAAATGCTTCGTTATGCATTGCAGGTGAAATACTATGTTCGACTGGACTTCCTAAAAGACATGCAAGACGTGTATGACCGGTTATTTTTCTTGCCATTTTTATAATCCCCTTTCATTACCTCGTTATTATCAGTAAAATTCTGTAATATATGATTTTTTAATAGTAAACTATTTGACAGAAAAAGTCAATTATTTCTTTAATACATTAATGCGTTCAAGCAAGGCTCCAGGCATACATTGTGGTAAAATAATTATTCAATTAAAAGAAATATTGTCCATCTATCTTTCTTAGTTCGTCAGCCAGAAGAGCTTTATCTTTGTCAGTGAGAGGAGTATTCAGGCATTCGTCGATATGTTCCACAACAAAGGAAAAACTTTCAAAGTTCCCAGGGGGTACTACAGCATCTGCACCCATGGAAAGTGTGTATTTAAGGGCTGCAATTCCAAGATCCGCATTGTCAGAAATTGGTTTACACCAGGATTTCGGGAAGTCGGACCGGATACGTTCTTCTTCACTTATCCATGCACGGTGAATCAAGGTTTTCATGCCAAGTAAACCGATGTTTTTTTCTTTGGCTGCTTTGGCAATGCGGGTTCCAAAATTTTTGCCAAGGTTTAGCCCCCAGTTTAAAGGAAAAAGGACGGTGTCAAAGTCATAGCGTTTAAGTGCCTCCAGAGCAACTTCCTCACTATGGCAGGTGATACCCAGCTTCTTTAAAACACCTTCTTCTTTTCCTTTACACATGATTTCCATTACACCGCCTTTGGAAAAAGCGGTATCCAGTTCTTCCATGGATACGAGTCCATGCATTTGGTATACATCGAAATAGTCCGTATGCAGCAGGTCAAAAGATTCTTCCAATTCCTTTTTTCCGTCTTCAGCCAGCCTGCAGTTTGTCTTACATGCAAGATAAATATGATTTCGGTAAGGCTTCAGAGAATTCCCCAGTTTTTCCTGGGCATCCCCATAGGTGGGAGCCACATCAAAATAATTGATGCCATGTTCAACGGCATATTCCACATAGCGGTCGGATGCTTCCTGACCATCCTCCATAGATACAATACCTCCGTAGACAACGGGGCTGATCTCATAGCCGGTATTACCCAATTTCCTTCTTTGCATAGTTACGATCCTTTCTGAATTAGATTAAAAATTCATGTTTGGCATATTCATTTAGGTTTTAAGAAATGAGCTGTAGTGTTATCATTTCAAGTGAATATACATGCGCAGGGTTTTGAATAAAATTATAGCATAAGCAATAGGTGAATACTATATTTTTCAATATAAAAACACAGAAAATAAATACTGTCTTTACGCAGCACGTGAGACTGCATCAGTTGCCACTTGACAACATGCAGGGTATATGTTATCTTGAAAATACAAACATGGTGTATGTATTTATGGAGGTAATGAAATGCCACGAAACAAATATCCAGAAGAAACGGTGCAAAAAATATTAGATGTATCGTTAAGGTTATTCCTGGAAAAAGGATACGAGGAAACAACGGTATTAGACATTGTCAATGATTTAGGTGGTTTGACACGAGGTGCTTTTTATCATCATTTTAATTCCAAAGAGGAAGTTCTGGACGCATTAGGGAACAGAATGTTTGATGAAAATAACCCTTTTGAAAAAGTAAGAAATGAAAAAGGACTAAATGGCTTAGAAAAATTAAAAAAAGTCATTGTAATGCAAAATTCAAATCAAGACCTTCGGGAACTTAATTTGATGTCTATGTCGCTGACAAAAAATCCCAGGATTTTAGCGGAGTGTTTAGAATATAATCAAAATATGCTTGCTTCTAGTTTTGAAGAATTGCTTCAAGAAGCGATAGATGACGGCTCAATCAAAAGTATAAAATATCTAAAAGCATTTACCAGCATATTTACATTGATTATAGGTATATGGTTTGTACCAACGATTTTTCCATGTACGAAAAAAGAATTATATGATAAACTGTACTTTGCAAAAGAGATGTTTGAGACATTAGGTGTCCCAATTATAGACGATGAGATGTTACCATCATTGGAACAGACAATAGAACGAATAGAAGATCTTGAAAAAGAATAAAATTGCCAGGCAATGCAATTTTATTTTTTTACTTAAATACATACAAACACCATGTATATATAGGGAGGGTATCATATGATTTCTAAGAATATTAGTATTGATGTGAAAGGTCTAAAGAAAAGCTATAAAAAGGTTTCCGTTTTAAACAACGTAAATTTTGAAGTGGAAACAGGGACAATTTTTTCACTGCTTGGTTCAAATGGAGCTGGAAAAACAACAACAATTAAAATTTTATCGACGCTCATTAAACCAGACAGTGGAAGTATAAGTGTATGTGGCTATAATGTACGGAAAGAACCACACAAGATACATGAAGTTATCAGCCTTACGGGACAATTTTCGGCAGTTGACGAAACCTTGACAGGATTGGAAAATCTCATTCTAATCGGGAAGCTGACGCATTTACCCAATGTTAAAGAAAGGGCGAATGAATTATTAACTTATTTTGATTTGGTTTCAGCTTCTAATCGCTTGGTATCAACATATTCTGGCGGGATGAGAAGAAAATTGGACATTGCAATGAGTTTAGTAAATAGTCCGTCTGTTCTTTTTTTAGATGAACCAACGACTGGACTTGATCCTCAAAGCCGCCATAATATGTGGGAGATTATCAAAGATTTAAAGAATACGGGTACTACTATTTTTCTCACTACACAATATCTGGAAGAAGCTGAACAGCTGGCAGACAATATTGCAATCTTAGATAAAGGTTCCATTATCGTAGAGGGTACATTAGAGGAATTAAAAAAATTGCTGCCACAGGAAATCGTAGAGTTTGAATTTCCATCCAAAGAAGACTATGAAAAGGCTCTATCGTTACTAAAAGAATATAGAGTAACGTCTGATCAGGAGAAAAATCAACTAACGGTGTATACACTGGAAGCAATCAATGTATTAACAAAATTATTTCAGCTGTTTACCGCACATAACATAAATATTAAAGATGTATCACGTAAATCTCCCTCTTTAGAAGATGTATTTCTAACACTAATTGGAGAAAAGGAGGCATTAAAAAATGAGTAGAACGATAAGAATTTTCAGAGATACATTAACCATGACCGAAAGGTGCCTGATACTGTCAAAACGTAATATAGACACGTTTTTAACAAGTTTTATCTTACCGGCGTTAATGATGGTCCTTTTTGTTTATGTATTTGGCGGTGCTATGAATGTGGGCGATTCTTCTTACGTGAATTATATTGTACCTGGTATCATACTTCAATGTATTGGGCAATGTGCGTCTACAACGGCAATTAGCGTAAGCAGTGATATTAAAAATGGAATCATAGACCGATTTTGTACAATGCCGATCATAAAATCTTCTATTTTAAGCGGTCATGTTATAGGAGCATTGCTCCGCAATTTATTGACAACTATCATTGTAATTGCGGTGGCTTTTGTGGTTGGTTTTCGTCCCACAGCAAACCTTGTGGATTGGCTAATAGTGATTGTGATCGTTTTACTGTATATTGTCACTATATCATGGATTTCAGTTTTTATTGGTATCACAGCAAACAGTTCCGAGGGGGCAGGTGCATTTTCTGTTATCGTGATTATACTGCCATACTTGAGTTCAGGTTTTGTTCCAGTGGAAACTATGCCAAAGTTATTAAAAATCTTTTCGGAACACCAGCCAATGACACCAGTCATAGAGTCTATAAGGATGTTATTATTAGGAAAACCCTTAAACACGGATACTCTGCTCATTGCCACTATATGGTGTCTGGGACTGACAATAGTATTTTACTTTTTATCAACCAAAGCCTTTATAAATAAAATAGCTAAATAAAACGTCATGCAAATGAGAGAAAAAATGATCCGGTGCAGTCATCACAAGGGATATGATGCATCCCTTTCTGCAAAAGATGAAATGGAGAGGATGACACAGTAAGAATTTTTCACTTTAAAGTATTAAAATGTTGATAATTTTCCATCTCCCTGTTATAATACAGCATAGAAATGTAAGAAAGGAAAAGCCCAGATGGATAGATTAGAAGAAATCAGAGAAAAGATTAGCCAATGTGATGACCGCATTATTGAGGAACTTGTTATTCGAATGAATTGCATGAAGGATTTGGTCGAATACAAAAAGCAAACAGGTATGCAGTTTATTCAGCCAGAACAGGATAAGGAACAGGAAAATGTTCTGAAGAATAAGGTTAAAGATCAAGAATTTGAAGATGAAATTCTACATATTTTTAAATATATTATGAAAAACAGCCGTAAAGTACAGACGAAGAGTTTGTTAGACTATAATATCTTTTTAATCGGATTTATGGGGGCTGGAAAGAGTACCGTTGCAGATGGACTCGAGGAAATGCTTGAAATGGAGCGTATTGAGATGGATACCCTGATCGCTGAGAAGCAGGGTATGTCAATACCACAGATTTTTGAGGAGTATGGAGAGGCATTTTTCCGTGATCTGGAAAGTAATCTGCTGATTGAGCTTCAGAAAAAGAGTCAGGCTATTGTTTCCTGTGGAGGTGGTATCGTAATGCGCCCTGAGAATGCGGAACATATGAAGAAGCATGGCAGAGTTGTATTGCTGAGCGCTTCCCCGAAGACAATATTTGAACGGGTGAAGGATAGCAAAGAACGCCCGATTCTGAACGACAATATGAATGTGGCATTCATAGAAGAGTTAATGGAAAAACGCCGGGAAAAATATCTTGCCACCGCAGATATTATCGTGGAGACAGATGGCAAGAATGTGATAGAGATCTGTGAAGAAATTATATCCAGGCTGGTTGTCCTGGACAGGAATTAGAACGTAATTGAAAATTAAAGCAGAATTATAAAAGTGGCAAAATATATACAGGTTCATTTAGCCTTATATGTTTTTTGCCACTTTTTTATTTAAAGAAACGCTGGGAGTTCCAGGGAAAATAAAGATGAAAAGATCAAGATAGCAATTTATATGAATAAAAATTCTGTGGATTCTGCTATATTAATTAGGAACATAAAGTAATGACCGATGAAATGGATACCGGATACTGAACGGAGAACATAGACACCAAAATACAAGGAGGCGCAAAATGGAAAACAACCGATATGTAATCGGACGGGTAATTGACTATATAGAAAAACATCTTTTGGATGATAGGCTGGATCTAGAGTCGATTGCAACAGCAATCGGATACTCCAAATATCATCTGCACAGGATGTTTAATTTGGTTGTCGGGTTTACCGTCCATCGATACATCCAAAGGCGTAGATTAACAGAAGCAGCCCGAATGCTTATCTTTACCGAAAAACCCATTATAGAAATCGCTCTGTGTGCCGGATATGAAACTCAGCGGGCATTTTCCAATGGATTTAAAGAAATGTTTCAATATAGCCCCGCATCTTTTCGAAAGCATGGCAGTTTTCTGCCGTTACAACTAAAGTATGATGTGACGAACTGTAAAAAGTTAAGGGGGGACCGGATTATGGAAATTAAGATCATAGAAGCGGGTGCCATTACGCTGATTGGCTGTAGTAAAAGTACGAAAAAAGGGTTTCAGGCAATGGGAAAATGCTGGCGTTTTATCCATGGAAACAAGCATAAAATTAAAAACAGAACGGATATGGATTTTTTAATCGGAATAAATGATTATTCAATGTTTGAGTATGATGATGTAAATGATGCAAATCCTGTTTTCAATTATATCGCCGGAGCCCAGGTAAGTGTGGCAGGAGAACTAGCAGAAGAACTAGCAGAAGAACGGGCAGAAGAATTGGCAAAAAAGCTGCCCAAAGAGCTGCCCAAAGAGCTTCCAAAAGAGCTTTCAATAGAACTGCCAAAAGGAATGGACCTATTTACCTTGCCCCCCAGTAAATATGTGGTTTTTATTTTTCGGGGAAGAAATGAGGACAGCCTGCAGCCGGTTGTGGAATATATTTATCAGGAATGGTTTCCAAGCGCAGCCTGCCGCTTTAATGAAAGTAATCCATATGACTTTGCCAAGTATGGAGAAGTAATTGATGAGAATGGAGAGAGTGAAATTCAATTCTGGGTACCGGTTATTTAGTGTATATCTGTTATTACTAAACTGGCATGGTTTAAAAATGTAAAACTGGCATTTGAAACAAGGACACATTTCGGATATAGTAGAACCATAAAAATTGCCCATTTGCAATGAATGATAGGAATTCTTATGATCTTAATTCGAAAAAGGTATGAGCCATACAATTTTTACTTGCTGCTGATAACAATAACAACAGGATAGATAACAGGAGAGTGTTTAAATGGAACAGAACAGATATGAATTAAACAAGGAACTGGCACAGATGTTAAAGGGTGGAGTAATCATGGATGTAACTACACCGGAGCAGGCAAAAATCGCCCAGGACGCCGGGGCATGTGCGGTTATGGCGCTTGAGCGTATTCCGGCAGATATCAGAGCCGCAGGTGGAGTATCCAGAATGAGTGATCCCGGCATGATTCGGGGAATCCAGGAGGCAGTGACGATACCTGTCATGGCAAAATGCAGAATTGGGCATTTTGCAGAGGCTCAGATTTTGGAAGCGATTGAGATTGATTATATAGACGAGAGTGAAGTACTGTCTCCGGCAGATGATGTATATCACATAGATAAGACAAAATTTAAGGTACCTTTTGTATGCGGTGCGAAGGATCTGGGGGAAGCACTTCGGAGAATTACGGAAGGAGCGTCCATGATCCGAACAAAAGGGGAGCCTGGAACCGGTGACATCGTGCAGGCAGTCCGCCATATGAGAAAGATGAATCAGGAAATAGCGAGATTGGTATCTATGCGGGAGGATGAATTATTTCAGGCAGCAAAAGAGCTTCAGGTTCCCTGCGAGCTGGTAGACTATGTGCATCGTAACGGAAGGCTTCCGGTGGTTAATTTTGCAGCAGGCGGAGTGGCTACTCCGGCGGATGCGGCGTTGATGATGCAGCTTGGAGCGGAAGGAGTCTTTGTGGGATCGGGTATATTTAAATCAGGAGACCCGGCAAAGAGAGCACAGGCTATTGTTAAAGCAGTTACCAATTACCAGGATGCGAAAATGCTGGCAGAATTGTCGGAAGACCTGGGAGAGGCCATGGTAGGAATCAATGAGCAGGAAATCGGACTTTTGATGGCGGAAAGGGGAAAATAAAGTGAAACTTGCAGTGTTGGCAGTTCAGGGGGCTTTTATAGAACATGAAAAGATGCTGGAGAAACTGGGCGCAGACTGCATCGAGATACGGAAGAAAGAGGATGCAGAAAAAGCGTTTGACGGACTTATTTTACCGGGCGGAGAGAGCACAGTAATGGGGAAGCTTATAAAAGAACTGGACTTATACAACGTCTTAAAAACAAAGATTGATAACGGGCTTCCAGTTTTGGGAACCTGTGCAGGGCTGATTTTGCTGGCAGAGAAGTTAACCAATGATGAACAGGTCCACTTTGGAACACTGCCGGTTACCGTAAAAAGAAATGGATATGGCAGACAGCTGGGCAGCTTTCATATAGACGGGCATATGGCTGGAATCGGCAGGATTCCAATGACATTTATCAGGGCACCATACATTGAAAGTGTGGATCCGGCAGTCGATGTACTGGCAAGGGTTGATGACAAAATTGTGGCGGTAAGGTATAAGAATCAGCTTGGAGCGTCCTTTCATCCCGAAGTTACGGCAGATACCAGAGTCCATGAATATTTTCTTCAAATGGTGAAAGAAACAAAATGCAGTGCAGTACACAGTAGGATCGAAATGTAGAAGAGGCTGAATTCTTTTGTTACATGTGAGTATGAGACTGTCAATATCATACAAGAGAACTGTTTTGGAATGTGTTATACTTTGCAAAGGTTATAAGTGTTACGAATATGATCAGATGCAAAGGAGAACAAAATGGATAGTCAGAATGATAAATGTGTCATGGTAATTGATGAAAATCTTCCCCTTGGAATTATTGCAAATACGGCAGCAGTCCTGGGTATAACGCTTGGCAAACAACATCCGGAAATCTTGGGACCGGATGTATTGGATGGAACAATGAACAATCACCTGGGTATTACAGCAATTCCGGTCCCCATTCTAAAGGGAAATGCTCAGATTATAAAGGAGCTGCGCAGCAGGCTTTATACGGAAGAATTTCAGCAATTGACGGTCGTGGATTTTTCAGATGTGGCGCAGAGCTGTAATGATTACGAAGACTTTACAGAGAAAATTGGCAGGACAGATGAAGAAAGCTTGCAGTATTTTGGCATTGCGATGTATGGAAATAAAAAGCAGGTAAACAAACTTACGGGGAGCATGGGGCTCCTTAGATAGTATGACAGATCGTGTTTAAAAGGGAAGCTGATTCTCAACCTTAGAAATCAACCATTCGGTTGATTTCTTTTTTTGTCCCGGATGTTAAAGTAATGTCAGGAACAAAACAAAGAAAGAATGAGAGGTATTCCTATGGATCAATTTATGAAAGTGATAAATCTGTATAAATGCTACGGCGATAAGAAGGTGGTAAATAATATTTCATTTGAGATTATGCGGGGAGAGATTCTCTGCTTCCTGGGTCCCAATGGAGCAGGTAAAAGTACGACAATCAATATCCTGGCGGGAGTTCTGGGGGCAGACGGCGGAGAAATCCATTATAAGGGAAATCGGATGCAGGATGCAAAGAAAGAGTATCAGTACCATCTTGGTGTTGTACCACAGGATCTGGCTTTGTACGAAGATCTTACCGCTATGCAGAATGTACGTTTTTTTGCATCTCTTTATGGTCTGAAGGGGAAAGAACTATGTGAAAAGGCAGACAAGGCACTTTCATTTGTGGGGTTAAGGGAGCGTAAAGACCAGAAGGTGAAGACATTTTCCGGTGGAATGAAGCGCAGGCTGAATATAGCATGTGCCATTGCCCATGAGCCGGAACTGGTAATTATGGACGAGCCTACCGTTGGCATTGATCCCCAGTCCCGCAACCACATTTTAGAATCTATCCGGGAACTGCGCAGCCATGGCATGACGGTGCTCTATACGACACATTATATGGAAGAAGTGGAAGAGATCTCCACACGTATTATTGTTATGGATGATGGGTCGCTTATAGCAGAGGGGACCAAAGAGGAACTAAAGGAAAGTATTTCCGATAAAAGAAAATTCATTTTGACAGTAGAGTCGCAAGCAATTAATGCAGATGAATTTTACCGCATTGAAGGGGTTACGGAGGTGCGGTCAGAAAAAGGAATTATTGAGATCACAACTTTAAAAAATGTGGAAAACCTGGATAAGATTATATCGCTGGCGCTGTCCCTGAACATTAAAATCAATAATGTTGTGTGCCAGACGGCGAACTTGGAAACTGTATTTTTAAGCCTTACGGGAAAAAGCCTGCGTGATGAGTAAGCAGAAAGAAAAGAGGGAATGCGTATGCGGGGATTTTATTATATTTGCAAACAGGATTTTTTAAATCTGGTAAAAAATCCGATGTGGTTGTTTTATGTTTTTGCTTTTCCGGTGCTTCTGGTGGGAGTGATGGGATTTTTCATGGAAGGAAGTTATGGCGGTGAAATAACCTCTTATGACTATTATGGAATCAGTCTGATGATCTATGGAGCGCTAAATGCGGCAACGATCGGTGCCAATTCCTTTATGGAAGAACGCATTAAGGCGGGAAATATGCGGATTATCTTTTCGCCCCAGCCGGATGCCAGCCTGTATCTTTCCAAGATTGCGGCATCATTTTTATTTACCGAAATCGCATATTTGATTGATTTTGGAATACTTCATTTTGTGTTTGGGGTCAATATCGGGGGAACGTATACGGGATATGTGCTGTTGGTACTGACGGTGGCAATATTGTTCTCGTCAGCGCTGGGAGTAATGTGCTGCTGTATCTTTAAAAGCGAGAATATCACAAACCAGATATTAAGTACGGTGCTGACTATTTTATGCCTGCTGGGCGGGGTGTTCTTTTCACTGGATGGATTTGGGGAGACCGTTCGGAAGATTTGTCTGCTGTCCCCTGTGAAATGGATTCTGAATACACTGTTTGCCATTATCTATGACAGGGATCTTGGTCAGGTATTGCCTACAATACTTTTACTGGCAGCAGGGACGGTTATTTTATTGGGACTTTGCCGTGTCTTTTTCCATAAGGAGGATTATGTATGATACAAATATTAAAAAATGATGTGACAAGGGTGTTATGTAATAAAAAAAATGCTATAATGACGTTAGTGCTTACGATCTGTATGGTGGGATTTGCCATTTATTTCACCAATAAGATACAGGTGATGGGGAACCTTGCAGTTGTTGAAAGCGGCGAAGCGGGCATGGAAATGAACAGTGCAAAACTGCATATTTCCCTCAGCGGGCTTGAGCGTTATTACAATATCAGCTATGTTGCCAGGGAACCAAAAGAAAGTGAATTGGTAAGCGGACGCTATGATGCCGTTATCACACAATCCGGAAATGGTTATGCGATTAAATCCGTAAAAAGTACTGATTTTCAAAAAGTGCTGATGCAGGCGCTTAAAAACCCGTCAGAATTTGTTCCTGCTACCGACCAGATGCGGGGAGTGGGAACAAATATTATTGGATATTTAGTGATGATTCTTCTGATGCAGGGCGTTCTTCACATGGAATATTATGGAGAAGACAAGGAGAAACATCTGGTGGAGCGGATTGCTGTTTCACCACTCAGTTTTGTGAAGTATCTTACGGCTCATTTTCTGTATGCTTTTCTGATGCTGTTTCTGCCAAGTATGGGAGTAGTGGCGGCAGCCGGCATCATTGGATTGAATATTGGTTTCGCCCTGTGGGAATATGCAGTGCTGCTGGGAATTTTGTGTATGCTTTCAGCTGCATTTGGAATCTTTATGCATACCTTCTGCAAGAGCATGGACAGCGCAAATATGACTGCCTCCCCGCTTATTGTACTAACATCCATTTTAGGGGGAACCTTCTATTCTTATGCCCACAGTAATCAAATCATGAATGCCCTGATAAACGTGCTTCCCCAGAAGAATTTTATCTCATTCGTGAACGGGATGGAAAAGGGGTGCCTGGATACGCATCAATATCAGCAGCTGGGCTACTGCCTGATTTTGATATTGGTATTGACTGGAGTATCAGCTGCACGAAATTGCAGTCAATACCGGCCCGCTGTAAAATAAAGTCCGGAAAGGTAATTTTATGTTTCATACATCCATATTAAAATCAAAGTTTAAAATTCCGAAACCGCGGAAAAATTACGTGGTACGGCATGAATTATACCAGCTTTTAGACCAGGCAGCAGATTATAAAGTAATCCTCATTCAGGGAGAGGCGGGAAGCGGTAAGACAACACTGCTCAGCTCCTATATATCGGATAGAGGCTTAAAAATGGTGCGGTGGATTACTCTGGATGAAAGCAGCAACCATGTCTTTGTCTTCTGGCGCTATTTTCTGGAAGCAGTGAGAGAACAGCTGGGGGGAAAAGGCGAGGAAATAGTACACCTCTTTGACGAAAATATGCAGTTGGAAAACATGGAGCATTTTTTGCCGGTTTTATTTAGTGAAATAAATTTTGAAGAGGAATGCTGGCTGGTGCTGGATGATTTCCAGGTGATTCAGGATCCGGAACTGATTCAGACAATCGATCTGCTGTTTAAAAATATTCCGGAGAATCTGCAAATTCTGCTGGTAACCAGAGAACAGCCCAAAGTCTATCTGGGAGCTCTTGGAATGGAAGGTGAGCTTCTGGTTATTGATGAAGAACAGTTAAAATGCGGATACCGGGACAGTATGGATTTTTTAACAAATACATTGGGACTGACCTATACGGATAGAGTATTGGAATATATGTGCCGTGTCGCTGAAGGGTGGATTGGCGGGCTTCAGCTTTTATCCCTTTCCCTGAAAGGAAAGCCGGAGGATGAGATTCTGAGGATCGATGTTCAGAATCGCTTTACGGACGAATACATTACCAGAGAGATCTTTGAAATATTGACGGAGCAGGAACAGAGATTTTTACTTTATTCCTCGGTATTTCAGTATTTTAATAAAGAGATGTGCATGGATTTGATTGGGAGAGATGTGGCAGAGGCATTTGACAGTATAATAGACCGAAATTTATTTGTCATATGCGTAGATGAAAAGGAAGGTATGTATCGCTATCATGGAATTCTGCTGGAATACTTAAGAAAGCATCTCGCCAGAGAGGAAATTGGACTTCAGCGGAAACTGCATGAGCATGCATCAAAAATCCTTTACGAAGCAGGTGATTTTGAAGAAAGCCTGAATCAGCTTTTTCTCATAGAAGCCTATGAAGAAGCAATGAATATACTGTCACAGATTCCGCAAAATTCCATTTTCTTTTCCTACTTCTGTAAAGTTCCTATTGAGGAAATTTATAAAAATACGGATTTTGCCATTCAGTATTTCTTTTATCACTATGCGAATTTTGAATTTGAAATTTGTAAAAAAGTGTATGAAACTCTGAACCGGGAAAACAGCCGCGAAGATCTGGGAAAAGCGATCCAGTGTGCGGATTTATTTGTAAATGAGACCTTTGCCTACTCGGATATCCGTCTCTTAACCATGGAAGAGATAGATAGTTTTCCAATTAATGATACAACCAAGGCATTCCTTTTGGTAAAGGAAACATTTTTACAATATTACAAATGGAATATCCAGACAGCATTTGAGTACCTGGAGAAGGCAGACAGCGTCTGGAAAAAGACGGGGAATCACTATCTGGGATTTTTCGTGACGTTTGTACGTACCCAGATCTATGAAGAACTTGGGGAACTGGACAGATGCATGGAACTTTATGAGAACTGCAGCCCGTTACTCAAAGACTATAAAATGTTAAAACTGCCCTATTATGTAGGGCTGATCGGCGTCTATCTGAAAAAAATGCAGCTAAAAGAGGCTAAGGCTGCCATAGACCAGGCAGAACAGGTGACTTCCAAGGAAGCACTTATGATGGATCTGAGCTTTCAATACAATGTGGTGGAGTATGAATGTCTGACAGAGGATTATGCAAAAAGCAGTGTAAAAGTAAAAGCATTTTTAAGAAGCTGTCTGCCGGACAATTGCCTGGTCGGGTCGGCGCTGATTAAATATGTGATCTGGAACCATCAGGATTTAGAATGTGAGGAACGATTTTTGTATGATTACAGCCGTGGTGCAGAACGGGGAAATAAAGTGGATACCATGTTGATTTATGCAAAACTCTGCGCTGACAGAGGTAATATAGACACCGCAATGGAAACAATTAACGAGATATTAAAGTTTGCAAGGAAGAATCGTAATAAGACCAGAATCATTGAAGCTGATCTGCTGAAAATGAGAATATTTAGAAGCGCGGAGGAGGAACAGAGCGGGGAGAGTCAGCGGGAATTAAAAAATATGCTGTTTGAAGTGATCACTTATGCTGCAGACAGCGGATTGCGGCAGCCCTTTTTCTTCGAACGTGATTTGATGCAGGAGATGACAAAGCGTTATCGCTTGGAATTAAAAGAAAATCTGGTGGAGAAGGAGCAGGCATTCCTAAAGGAATTGATGTTGCCGGATGAAAGCAGCAGCGATCATAAAGAGCAGCTTCTTTCAGAACGGGAACTGGAAGTGTTGAGAGAGCTCAGCACGGGAAAAAGCAATAAGCAGATCGGGGAAGAACTTTGCATATCCCTGGCAACGGTGAAGACCCATGTGATTAATATTTACTCTAAGATGCAGGTGAACAGCAGGTTGGCGGCTGTGAATACGGGGAAAGAGATGGGGATTTTGAAATAGGGTGAGATAAGCAAAGAAGAGCGGGGGATTTCCTCCGCTTTTTCTATGTTATGTAATTATCTTCTTGACTTATTGGCAACAGAGATGTAATATATGTGTAATAATAAATATCATATCAATTCTTAATATGACAAGAAGGCGGGAAGCATTAAATGTTGCTAAATACATACGATAAAATTATTGCGTTATTTAATAGGAAAGCTGGTTATATGAGCTTTGCCGATTTACGTGAGGAAAAGATTACGGTGATCCAAATGCGAGAGTTAGAAGAGCGGGGGGTGATACAAAAGATTTCATATGGTTGGTATTGGTGTACCGCGTGTGGAATACAAAAACCTGCGGACTATAAATATATTGAACTGGGGAAAGTGGAACCTAATGCGGTAATTTGCTTAGAAAGTGCCTGTTATTTACATGGACTGTTAGGACATGAGCCTTATAATGTATCGATAGCTATTGCAAGAAATAACAGAAAGCAGTTAAAAATGCAGTTTCCGCTTACAAAGCATTATTATACGAATCTTGAAAATGAGTATATGGAAGAATGCAGATCTGTGTTTGGAGTTTATAAATTATTTAATGCTGAGGCTTGTATATGCGATTGTATTAAAAAAAGAAATAAAATAGAATCCGATGTATATTTAGAAATTATAGAGAATTATCGCAGCCGTTCAGATAAGCAGTTAGACAGATTAAGGGAATATGCAGTTAAAATGAAGGTAGATAACAAAATAAGTAAAGTTTTAGAAAGTGTTCAAAATGAGGGGGCGAAATATGGAAGAAAAAATAATAGAAAAGTTAAAGTTGATGTTTGATGATATTGTACATATTAGCAGTGATTGTTCCATTGAATATTGGTGTGCTAGAGAACTTCAGCCGTTACTGGGATATTCCAGATGGGAGAATTTTGAACTGGCTATAAAAAGGGCAATGGAATCATGTAAATCCAGTAAAATAGAGGCTTTAGACCATTTTCGTGATGTCACGAAAATGGTACAGTTAGGTAGTGGATCTACAAGGAAGGTTAAGGATTATATATTAACCAGATACGCATGCTATTTGATTGCTCAAAATGGTGATCCTAGAAAAGAAGAAATCTCATTTGCACAAAGTTATTTTGCGGTTCAAACCAGAAAGCAGGAAATCATTTCCGATAGAATTAAATTAATGGAACGCGTAGAGGTTAGAGAAAAACTTCGTGAATCAGAAAAGAGATTGTCCAAAAGTATTTATGAACATGGAGTTGACGATGCTGGATTTGGAAGAATTCGATCAAAAGGGGATCGGGCATTGTTCGGAGGTTACTCAACGAAGGACATGAAAGCTAAGTTGGAGATCAATGAGAAAAGGCCTTTAGCGGATTTTTTGCCAACGTTAACAATTACAGCTAAGAACCTGGCAGCAGAGATGTCAAATTATAACGTAAATCAAAAAGCTTTATATGGAGAAATAACAATTACAGATGAACATGTACAAAATAATGAGAGCGTAAGGGATATGCTCGGAAAAAGAGGAATCCAACCTGAAAATCTTCCACCGGATGAAGATATTAAGAAATTAGAACGAAGAGTGAAAACAGAAGAGAAGAAATTAAGCAAAGAAAGCAGCATATTACCGGTAGAGTTGGCTAAAAATCAAATATAGAGTTTACCTAAATCGGAGGTACATACATGAATATTTTCACAGCAGCAGCAATCCAATTAGACACAAAAAGCAACGCAGAAGAAAACCTTCACAACGCCGTTGAACTGATCAGAGAAGCAGCAGAGCGGGGCGCCCGGTTGATTGCTATGCCGGAGACCGTCAATTATATCGGACCGGAATATGAAAAATTTGCAGAGTGCATACCGGAGGGGCATACTTTTAAAGTATTTGCAGAACAGGCAAAAAAGTACCGGGTGTGGCTGCACTGCGGGAGTATTTATGAAAAAAATGAAGATGCAAATGACAGGCGCCCCTATAACACTACGATGATCATAAATCCCGCGGGAGAGCTGGCGGCAAAATACCAGAAACTCCATCCATTTGACGTAACCATAGCGGAAGGACCTGTTGTTCGGGAATCGGATGTAAACTGTCCCGGGAATCAAATCGTGACGGTTGATACGGGAGAGGTGGGGCATCTGGGGCTATCTGTCTGTTATGATATGAGATTCTGTGAATTGTTTCGGATAATGGCGCTTCGGGGGGCACAGATCCTGATAATCCCTGCTAATTTTACGGTTAATACCGGTAAGGATCATTGGGAAGTGCTGTTAAGAGCCAGGGCAATTGAAAATGGATGCTATGTAATTGCTCCGGGGCAGATTGGATTAAAGCCCAGTTATCAGGCGTATGGGAAAACGATGATCATTGATCCCTGGGGAAATGTAATTGCAATGGCTTCAGACAAAACTGGGGTAATAACGGCGGAGATTGATCTGGAGTACCTCCGGTCTGTGCGCAGCCAGGTATATACGCTGGAGAACAGAAGGAGTGATGTCTATCAGCTTTCAGAGCGATAAAAATTGTTTCAATAAATCTATAACAGGGAAGAATACAGATAGCTCATTGGGGCATATCTGTATTTTTTTGCTTTTTATTTTAGAAGTATAACTTTATTTATACTGATTTATAAATATGATGTAAATATTTATATAAAATTTATAAATCTAATTAGAGGAAAAAATGGAATTTAACTGTGAATAATATATAAATTAAGAGACTCAATATAGTGCAAATAAACTAAAATGTATAAATGATAGCAAATAATCTAAAAATGTTATTGACTTTTGAGAAGAATAGTACTACTATTCTATTAAAGAATTTATAAATAAATATAAAATCTTTAATGGAACATTAGAGACATTTATTTAAAGGAGGATTTTAAAATGAAAAAACGTTTAGCAGCAACATTATTAGCAGTAACTTTAACGGCATCCATGATCGCTGGCTGTGGCAGTTCTGATAAATCAGCAGAAACTTCCGCAGATAAGGGTACGGAATCAAGCCAGACAGCAACAGACGCAAAAGAAACAGACGGGAATTCAGAAGACGGGAAAGCAGAAGATGCAGGATCCGGCGAAGAGACGGAGCTTACGGTTTGGGCATGGGACAAGGCATTTAACGGCAAGGCACTGGAGGAAGCAGACAAGCTTTATGACGGGGCAAAAATTAATTTTGTAGAAATGTCAAAGGCTGACTGTCTCCAGAAGATACATACCGTGTTGGCATCCGGTGTAACAGACGATCTTCCGGATATTGTAATCATCAGCGACCTTGCAGCGCAGGGATATCTCATGTCTTATCCGGATGCATTTCTGCCTATGGATGATGTAATCAATTATGATGATTTTGCCAGTTATAAAAAAGCAGCCGTTTCCTATGATGGTGTGGGATATGGAGTTCCGTTTGACACTGGTGTAGCCGGACTCTTTTACCGCACGGATTATATAGAAGAAGCAGGGTATACACAGGAAGATATGCAGGACCTGACCTGGGATGAATATCTGGCTATGGGCGAAAAGTTAAAAGAAAAAGGTCATATGCTGCAGACATATAATCCAAACGACATCGCAGAGTTTCAGATCATGATGCAGTCTGCAGGGAAGTGGTTTACCGATGCGGATGGAAATGCTGATTTTACGGACAATGCCGCATTAAAAGAAAGCTTTGAGATTTTCAAGACATTGAATGAATCCGATTACTGTAAGGTAGTCAGTGACTGGACTGAATTTGCAGGAGCAATTAACGGCGGAGATGTAGCTTGTGTACTCCGTGGTTCCTGGATTTCATCTACCATCATGGCAGCGGAAGACCAGAGTGGTAAATGGGCAGTAGCACCGGTTCCGAAATTAAGTGCAGAAGGTGCAACTAATAAATCCAACCAGGGCGGCTCCAGCTGGTATGTACTGAAAAATGCTAAAAATGCAGAAAAAGCAGCAGATTTCCTGGCTCAGACATTTGCAGGAAGTACGGAATTATATAATACACTGTTAAAATCCAGCAACATCATGGGAACTTATCTTCCGGCTGAAAGTGTAGAAGCTTATTCAGAACCATCTGAATTCTACGGCGGACAAAAATTAAATGCAGATCTGGCATCCTGGTTAAAAGACATCCCGGCTGTTGATACAGGAGCCTTCTCAGCAGAAGCGCAGGCGGCACTCTTAGCGGTTACGCCGGAATATCTGGCTGGAGGCAATCTGGATGACTGCCTGAAAAATGCAGCAGAGCAGTTTAATCAGTCAATACAGTAAGTTCTGACGAATTACAAGGAGAAAAAAATTTGGAACAAAAAGCGTTTCAAACTTACTATTGAAACAAATATCGTTTCAAACCTACTATTGGTGCAGTACCGCAGACCTGTCTGCGGTATGCAGGAGGTATAAGAATGGAAACTAAAGGAAAGAAAAAATACCGCCTGACAGGGTGGTCCATGGTAGCGATAGCGGCCGCTCTGGTTTTGATTTTCAGCTATGTGCCGATGATCCAGGCGTTTATCCTTTCCCTGAAAACGGGAAAGGGGGCTTCACTGCATTTCGCTGGATTGGCAAATTATATCAGAATGTTTAAGGATGCCACCTTTTGGACGACAATGGGAAATACGCTGCTCTATGCAGTAGTGCAGCTTCCTGTTATGCTGCTGGCAGCGCTGGTAATCGCCGTACTGCTCAATGACCCGAAGATGAAAATGAGAGGCTTTTACAGGACCTGTATTTTTCTTCCATGTGTAACATCTTTGGTATCTTATTCGATTTTGTTTAAGAATTTATTTGCAGTTGACGGAATTGTCAACCAGGTATTGTTAAAACTGAACATTGTAGACAAAGCAATCCCTTTTGTCCTGGATGCCGGATGGGCAAAAGCGGTAATTATCATAGCACTGATCTGGAGATATACCGGATATTATATGATCTTTTACTTATCAGCCCTTCAAAATATAGACAAATCCGTATACGAAGCGGCAAAAATGGATGGATGTAACTTCTTCCAGTCCTTTTTCAAAATTACAGTGCCGCTGCTGAAACCGATTGTATTTCTGACCAGCATTATGGCATTAAATACAACCCTGCAGCTCTTTGATGAGGTAGTAAACCTGACCGGAGGCGGACCGGGCAATGCAACCAGAACGATTTCTCAGTATATTTACGACCTTTCGTTTAATTATGTTCCAAGTTATGGATATTCAGCGGCAATCTCTTATGTAGTGCTGGTGTTAGTCATTATACTGACGATTGTGCAGAAAGGAATAACGGGTAGTAAGGATGAATAAAGTAGGCGGAATTTTCAAACATCTGTTTTTAATCATTGTGTCACTGGTTTCCATATTTCCTTTTTACTGGATGCTGGTCAGTGCCACAAATGACTCCAAGGATATTACCATGGGAAAGCTGACCTTTGGCTCTTCTCTGATCAAAAACGTAACTAATGCGTTTGAGACAGCAGACTTGTGGGGCGCAATTTTAAATTCCACAGTACTGGCGGTCATTATTGTAGTCATTTCCCTGGTAATCTGTTCCCTTGCAGGATATGCATTTGTCATCTATCCAAGCAAAGGTAAAGATATTTTATTCATGGTTTTGATTGCATCGATGATGGTTCCTTTTGCAGCAAAAATTATTCCCATGTTCCGCATGTTCTCTGAGATGAAACTGTTAAATAGTTACTGGGCGATCATTCTGCCGGCGATTGGTGCACCGTTTTTGATATTCTTTTTTAAGCAGAATACCCATGCATTTCCACAGGAAACAATTCAGGCAGCCAGAGTAGACGGGTTAAATGAATTACAAATATTTATAAGAATTTTTATGCCGATGATGAAGTCCACCTATGCGGCAGCAGGAATCTTTTCATTCATGGCAAGCTGGAATAATTATATGTGGCCGCTGATTGCGCTGCAGAGCAACTCCAAGTTCACCCTGCCCCTTACGGTTTCTAACCTGGCAGCGGGATTTACACCGGATTACGGTATGGTAATGGTGGGAATTATTATTTCAACGGTTCCTACAATTTTAGTATTCTTCCTGCTTCAGAATGCATTTGTGGAAGGCATGGTAGGCTCTGTCAAATAACCTGCGTTATTTACATTGACAAGTAGTAAACACCAGTGATAATATAAAACTAAATAAAGATTTAATAAATATTTAGAAAAATTTATAATCCAAAAAAGGATGGTATATGATGGGGATAAAAGTGAAAGATTTGGCAAGTATGTTGAATTTGTCGCCCTCTACGGTATCACTGGTGTTGAACAACAGACCTGGAATCAGCGAGGCGACAAGAAATAAAGTACGTAAGGCAGTAAAAGATATGGGATATGAGGAGCTGCTTGTATCGGAATCTCAGGAGAAAAAGAATATTCTTTTCCTGGTTTACCGTAAACATGGCATAGCTCCCGCCAGCACCCCTTATTTTTCCCAGCTTTTTTCGGAAATCATTGAAGGTGTGGAAAGCCAGATTAAGATCAAAGGCTATAACCTGATGATATCCTATACAGACAAAGATACGATATTGGAAGAGTCTGAGAAGATCAAGAAGCAGGATGTAGAAGGCGTGCTGGTTCTGGCAACAGAGATGGCAGAGGAACAGATTAAGATTTTTACAGATTTAAAGGTTCCGGTAGTTATGGTTGATAACTATATGGAACACCGTAAATTTGATTGTGTAACTATAAATAATGAGCAGGGTGTCTATCAGGTGGTAGAGCATCTTGCAAAAATGGGACATAAAAGAATTGGTTACTTGCATGTTAGCCAAAACGCGAACAATTTCACAGAACGCTACTACGGATTTAAAAGAGCAGTGGAAAAATGCGGATTGCCTTTAAATGAACGGGATATCATCTGGATTGCCACAGACGGGGGAGAAGCTGTTTACAGTGAGTTAAAGCATAAGCTGGAAGAGCAGAAAGATCTGCCGGGGGCATTTTTTGCAGATAATGATATCGTAGCCATATGCGCCATGCGTGTATTCCGTGAATTGGGCTATAAGATTCCGGAAGACATTTCCATAGTCGGATTTGATAATATGACCCTTTCCGAAATGTTAGATCCTCCACTTACCACGATTCAGATACCCAAGCATAAGATCGGAGTATCGGCAGTGAATCTGATAGTTGAGAAGATCAGTGAAAATACGGAGGGCGTTGTAAAAATGGAAGTTGGGACCAGACTGGTAGCCCGAAGCAGCGTAAAACGTATCAGCGAGTAATCCTTATATTCAAAGAGAATAAAGGAGAAGTATTAATTATGCATAGTAAAAAAACACCATTTGTATTGTATGGCGGTGATTATAATCCGGAGCAGTGGGATGATGCCACCATAGAACAAGATATGCAATTATTTAAAAAAGCTGGAATAAATCTTGTGACATTACCGGTGTTTGCATGGGCAAAAATCGAGCCCAGGGAAGGTGAATACCATTTTGAATGGTTAGATAAGATTTTAAAAAAGCTGTGGGAAAACAAAATATATGTCATTATGGCAACGCCTACTACGGCACAGCCTGCATGGCTGTCTAAAAATTATCCGGAAGTGCTGCCTGTGGATATCGCAGGGCGGAAGAGAACTCATGGAATGCGTGTGTTCTTCTGTGTGAACAGTGAAAAGTACCGGGAGCGGGCGGCAGCAATTGCAACAGAGATGGCTGAGCGCTATCATACGTATCCGGGACTTGTAGGATGGCATGTGGCAAATGAATATGGTACATATTGTTATTGCGAAAATTGTCAGAAACAGTTTCGGATTTGGTTAGAAAAACGTTACGGAACCATTGAACACTTAAATGATAAATGGAATACAGCGTTCTGGGGACGCGTTGTCTATGATTTTGATGAAATTATGCTCCCTACGGAGTTAAACGACGATTATCGTTTTAATCCGGCAATTCAGCTGGACTATATGCGATTTGTAACGGATTCTACCCTGGAATGTTACTTAAACGAAGCAGATATTCTGAAGAAATATACCCCGGATCTTCCTGTCTTCAGTAATATTTCGGGATTTATTAAAAAGTTAAATCAGTTTAAAATGGTAGAACATATGGACTCAGCCGCATGGGACAATTATCCGGGACCCAGGGATGAAAGAAGCCTTCCGGCTCTGAAACATGATATTATGCGGGCTTTAAAGGATGGGGAATCTTACATTATTGCCGAGCAGTCTCCCAACCAGCAGAACTGGCAGCCGTATAACAAACTGAAGAGGCCGGGAGAAGTGCGGACCATTGCGTATCAGGGACTTGCCAGAGGGGCAGATGCCTGCCTATTCTTCCAGATGCGACAGTCTGTAGGCGGACAGGAAAAGTTCCATGGGGCAGTTATTTCCCATGCGGGGACTGATGATACCAGAATATACCGGGAAATAGCAGAACTGGGTCAGGAATTACAGAAACTGGGTGATACATTCCTGGAAGGAAAGATTGATGCAAAAGCAGCATTCCTGTTTGACTGGGACAGCTGGTGGGCACTGGAACTGACCAGCGGGCCTACACAGGACATGGATTATCTGGCTCAGGTTCATAAATATTATAAAGCATTTTATGAGAAAAATATCCCAGTGGATATCATTAAGGTCACGGCGGATTTGAGTAAATATAAGATTGTAGTGGCACCTTTGCTGTATATGATGAAGCCCGGTGTGGCTGAGAAAATTCAACAATTTACGGCAGAGGGTGGTACTTTTCTGGCGACTTATATGACCGGTGTGGCTGATGAAAATGACCGGTGTATCTTTGGCGCAGCGCCGGGAGAACTTTCTGAAACGCTGGGGCTCTGGGTGGAAGAAACCGATGCCATGTTCCCGGATGAACAGAATTCCATTCTGGTAAACGTAAACAGCCTTCCGCTTCAGGAGAAATACACCTCCGGATTTTTGTGCGATGTCATCCGTCCCACTACCGCGAAAACGCTGGCTGTATATGGTGACGATTTTTACAAAGGAGTGCCTTGTGTTACGGTAAATGAAGTAGGAGAGGGGAAAGCTTATTATCTGGGCTGCGAACCGGATGATGCATTTCTGTCAGATTTTGTGGGCTGTATCTGTGAAGAACAGGGCCTGGCGCCGCTGTTTGAGACCGGCGGAGAAATTGAACTTTCCACAAGAACCGGAAAAGACGGGGACGTTACATTTGTAATCAACCATGGTGTGGAAAACGGATGGGTGAATCTGGAAACACAACAGTATCAGAATCTGCTGACGGATGAATTGCTATCCGGTAAATGTGAAGTTCGGGGCAGAGATGTAATGGTTATCAGAAAACAGTGTGAATAAAATAATGCTGAATTTTAAATTGGGCATATTGCATATCTACATGCAATATGCCTGTTTAATTTGGTCGAATAATCAAATATTATAGTAAAAACT